>Ga0222713_10006538_pt1 | contig 11063 bp, 11 predicted proteins | sample C33_649DmetaG_FD_165061 | JGI IMG/M metagenome (GOLD analysis project Ga0222713, IMG submission 165061) | Estuarine water microbial communities from San Francisco Bay, California, United States - C33_649D | ecosystem: Environmental > Aquatic > Marine > Unclassified | place: USA: California... | reverse complement strand
TATCCACTTGGTAAATTAACTACTTTTTTAAGTTTATGATAATCTTGTATCCAACTTGTGCTACTTTCCGCATTACAACCTCTGCATTTTAAATTACAGTAGTTTCCTAATCGTAACTCAACATCTAATAGATTAGGTTTTATACTTCCGTCTAGACTAGTGACTAAAGCATGGTCAATTTTGTATTTTGATCCCTCGTTTAATCTTTTGCTTTGTCCTCCCGAATCTTCAATTTTTTTACAACCTGCACAGGCTGGAGGAACTTTTCCATTTAACATGTCTAATCTAATTTTTTTATAACTATCGCTATTAATTATATCAATTATTTTTTTGTTTTTTAAACTTACACGTTTATTATTTGTAACTGCTCCACTTGAAGGAATACTATGATCAGCGATACAACAAATACTGCTCACACCATGTGGCATAATACTTAAATGGCCCCACGCCAAATCACATATAAATTTATTAGTCATATTTTTTCAAACCATTTATTAAACTGATTTGGCATGTACTCATTTAATGCCATATTATTGCGTTTACTATATTGAAGCACAAATTCTTTAAAATCATTGTGTTTATCAATTATTGAATCGCTATCCTCATAACTAGTGTCAACCTGACGTAGGTAAGCAATGCATCTCTCAAATCCATTTTTTTCAAATTCTGATAAATGTTCAGCCTTATTTACAACTGCTTCAATGTTATTCGCTAATTTAGTTTTTTCGTCAATTGGTAATATGTTTACACTATGAAAACTCGGAAATCTTAAAATGTTTACACTTAAGTGGTACCTTGCAGCAACTCCTATAGTGTCATTAGTTTCTTTTCTTAACTTCATAACATCCTCTATAAAGTCAGGAATACCCCAAACACTTAAAGCTGAAACAGTCATCATAATATGCGTAACTAAGAATGGATTACTAACTTGAAGTTTAAATAAATTATTTCTCCAAAGATTATATTTTAAACCACTTCGCACAAATTCTGCTATATTTCCATAACTTTCACAACTTGTATACACATGAAATTTAAATTTTTCAAACTGTCTACTAGTTTTTATTAATTTTTCTAATCTATCTTCTGTCATTACAAGGTTACTATTAACAGCAAATTGAAATTTTTCGTTTTCAAATGAATCAATTAGCTTCCAAAAATTTGGACTTCTAGTAGGTTCACCTCCGGAGATTCTCAACTCTGATAAACTTGTTCTTAAACTTGAATTATACCATTCAAAAAACTTTTTTACATATATGTTATCTTCATTTTTAGGCCCATATAAAATCTCACTTGATCCATCGTTTTGATATGTAAATCCACCTGGAGTTCTCATCCCTTCATATGGACCCTTTTCTTTAATATCAGATGACCATGTACTGCTAAACTCACTATTACAGTAACTACATTTTAAATTGCAAAGATTATCAAAACATATTTCTAATGTTTTAGGATCAACATCTGCATCATATGGCAATGTTTTTAAAAAGTTTACATCATCTTCATCGTATATCATGCTTTTATAAGCACGATCACTGTATATAGTTGAATTATTTAAATCTTCAACTCTCCAACAATATCCGCACTCGGCAGGTCTTATACCATTCAACATTTCCTTACGTGCCTGTTTTTTAGTTGAAGTATTATGTAGGGCTTTAAAACTTTTATTTAATTCTTCTGAAGGTATGGAATGCGCTAATGGATGATGGCAGCTTGCTGTCCTACCGTTACTTAACCAAATGCTTGCATTATACCACTTAGCTGCACAAAAACTAGGGCTTATATTGTTTACTATTTCAATTGTTCTTTTTAACTTTTCTGACATAAATTATAAAAATTAATTAAATCTGGGAAGGTACTTTTGAAATTTAAATTCCTTCTTTTATCTATTTCATCTACAAACTTGCAAAAATCAGTTCTTTGTAAATTAACATCATTATCACTTGTCCACATGTACTCTACTAATCTTTCTAATTGATCTTTTTCTGCAAATGATAATTCACACCTTTTTTCAATTAATTTTTTTATAGAAATAGAAAAAGCTTCTTTTGTAGCATCGTCTAGAATAGGTAGAGATAAAAACTTTGGGTATCGTAAATAATTTACCATAAACTGTATTTTATTAAAATTTACAAGTGGATTAAATTTATTTCTTAAATCTAAAATGTGGTCTATGAATGAACTAAAACTAGGTACACTTAATAAATTAACGGTAGTCATTGTGGCAAGTAATACATTTTTACAATTATGAGCAATTTTTTCCATATTAATTAACCATTTGTCATAATTTAAACCAAACCTAATATACTCTGCTTGTATTCCTGTTGCTTCTCCAGAACTAAAAATTTGTATTTCTTTAATCTTGCCTTCCAATTGATTAATTTTACTAATTAATTTATCTATTAAATCTTCTTGGACACACAAATTACTATTAATGCAAAAAGTAAGGTGTGGTTGAGGGTTTTGTATTACAAAATCAAGTATTTTCCAAACATCTCTACTTAGAAGAGGTTCGCCCCCTGTTAACCTAAGCGTATGTAATTTAGGATATAATTCTGGCCACCACTTCCAAAATGCCTCTACGTAAGGATTGAAACCGTTTGGATCATAAGGTAATCGTTCTGTATTTCTTAAGTAATCAAAATTATTAAATTGCATTGATGTTGGATAGGGACCATGGGCATCAATTTCTTTATACCATAATGAACTAATTTCAGGACTACAATAAACACACTTAAAATTACAAACATTACTAAAACTAACTTCAAGATACCCTGGCTCAATATCGTTAGTTCTTTTTTCTAAAGCCTCTTGTAATCTAGGCATTGCCCATGAAGTTGCACTTTTATATACCCTGTCACTTATATGATTCTTTCCTAAATCTTCTATTTTCCAACAATACTCACATTCAGAAGGTCTTGTCCCATCAAGCATCTCTTGCATTTTTTGTTTTTTAAACGATGTATTATGTAACGCTTTAAAATTTTGTTTAATTTCAAATATAGGTATTTTATGAGGACTAGGATGATGACAACTGTGGTTATAACCATTTTGTAAATAAAGCGTAGTTTGAAACCATTTAGCTAAGCACATACTATTGCTTACGGAATCAAGAATTTTTTTCGTATCTTCTAATTTATCTTTTTCAAACATTACCAGCCTTCTAATTTCCTAATTACATCAATTTCTTTAACTAATGGACCTAAATTATGTTTATCCGTTCTGTAATGTCTTTTAAAAAAGATGCTTTGTTGAACACTCAGTGTGCAAATTGGTAATCCTAATTTTGTATCTAGTAATTTTCCTACTTTATCTATTTCATCATTAACATTAAGTTTTTCTTGTTCTTTCCACATCTTTTCAAAATTATCAAACCATTGCACTTCATTTGGGTTCCAGTCAGTAAGCATGGTCATATAAGTACCTAATCTTGCTCCATACATAGCCCACATGCCATTCTCAACATCAGCACCAACATTGTGCCAAATTGTTAAGTTATTCATATTTCTCGTAGCTACACTTCGTTTAAATGAATCAATATCAGGTTTTTCTCCCTTAACCAAACACATCTTAACACCTTCGCGGAATCCGGCACGCCATGCTTGAAAAGGTGTATAGTTGGGATAGGTGGTACTGTAACAGTCGTTCATACTCCAATATAACCCATTCATATAATCCAAACAAAAATCCACCGTGGTAACATTGTTGCCATCACTCGCCTCATGCGTTTTCATGTTTTGTACATAGGTTTTTGTCCAACTACTTAAACCACCATTACCGTATTGTAAGCCATTTATTACGTTACGTGCTTTCCAACGAAACTGTGCTTGTTGATAACTTTCATTTTTGTCTGTAAAATCTAAAATAAGATTAAAAAAATCAAAATCGGGAAGATTATCACCATCTATTAAAATAAATCGTTCAGTATCACTTGCCTCTGCAGCAGCCTTATGTGCTGCATCACTACCCTTTACTCCATCAACTCGTCTTGCCCATGGAACCATGTTTTTTATTTTTACCCAAAATTCTTCTTTTTGTGGTTCATCATAGCTAAGATATATACAGTCTAAATCAGCAATCTCAATCTTCATAACTTTTTAGGTTCCAAATTTTACAATCAGTGTTGTTTGAAATGATACTTACATCTTCTGTAGTGCATGCCACACCTTCGTCAGCCAAAACTAATTTTGAAATTATGTTTTTGTCATATATAGTTTCAATTTGATTATTGACAATTTTTATGTCTACCCTGCCTTGAGCATATGTTGGTTGATCAATAATTATGAAATTGCCTATTGGTTTTTCACATGTGTAAAATAAAACATTACCGTTTTCATCGTAATATAGTCTAAATTCAGGTAAGTTCATTTTCTATTGTAGTTGAAAAATTTTTAATATGATAATGAAATGGATACATTTGAGGGAATGTGTTTATTCTCAAACTTTTTTCTGATATTTCATAAACCAACTCATTTGTCCAATTTTCTGTTTTCAAATCATTTACAAATTGTTTCATGTGAACCATGCTCATAGCATGCCAATTGGGTAAAGTTGTTTTTTCAATTCCATAAATGTGAGATGCTATTGCATAAACCCAATCTGTGGTTGCAAGTTCGTTATTATTACATTTTAATATTTTCTTAAATTCGTCCCAGTTTTCAAATATAGTTTTTACACTTTGAAAAAACATTTCACTAAAATTGCATTTTTTAAAATAGGTAATAGCATTGTAAACATTTGGAAGTTTATTATTATCAATAAAACCTCTGTAAAAAAGATTTGTTGCTAATTCGCCCTTATAATTTCTTATAGATGAACAAATTACAAGTTCTTTTTGCATTAAAATTTCCCACCAATAATCAATACTACAAGGTATATACATATCAGCTTCTAATTTTATTGTATGCTCAAAAGGACTCGCTTCATATATTTGCCAGTCGTTTATTAACTTCCAATCACTATTAGGAGCTAAATCACCATAAGGCAATGCAATAGTATAATCAAAATATTTGCTGTAATCAACATCATCTGTAACTAAAGCAACACTACTATTTGGCATTGTTTTTTTAATGCTTAATGCTAGCATTTCTGCACATTTAATATAGTCTACCGACTTTGTATTCTGCGCTAAAATGACAAATCCTTTACTCACAAAATAACCTCATAAAGTTTTTTTTATCTAACATATGAAAATCTAAATCTTTAACTATAATGTACTCTTTTTTATCATTATCTAATATAACTTTGAACGAATTATTTTTATCTTTTTCAACTGTGGTTTTTTCACCTATGTGAATTAAATTCCAAGGAATAAAATCACATTTACTCTCTATGTGTCCGTTTAAAATTCTATTAGCAATTGCAAATGCATGATCATTTCTATATAGATAAGACCACATACCATGTAAATTAGCGTAATGTGTATAATTTTCTTGAACCATTTTTACACAATCAAAAAACAACTTAACTCTTTCTGTTTTTTTAAAAAAGAAAACAGTAGCCCATAATGTTCTAAAACTTATCGGACTTATACATTCTTGCGTAAAATCTGGATACATTAAAAAACTGGCTGAATTATGGATGCAATAATCTTCATAAAAAGAAAAAACATCTAGTAATTTTGTTGAGTTTACAACATAATCTACATCCAATAATAATGTTTCATCATAAGGGCTTAAATTATATGCATTATATCTTCCCTTATTAAGCCAAACTTTATGGTTTTTTATATTCGTACTATCACTATCTAAATAGGTTACCTTGTCAAATTTATAATCAGTTGGTTTATTTGTAACTAAAGTGCATGGTAAATTTAAAAAATTATTTACACGTTGGGATGTTGCATATGCCATTTTGACATAATCAACTTCGTCAGTATTGAATGCAAAAAGTAGTACACCTTTCATCGTTTATTTCTTAGTTCTTCCCACTCTTGATGCCACGCTTCCATAACTTCATGGTAGATATCAAGTGTTTTTTGAAATAATTCGGCTCTGTCAACTTTGACTGGGTTCTCATTCAAATCTAACAAAATAAATTTTTTTGATGCTCCCGAAACTAGTAGTGATAGTAATGGTTGATCGGCTTTCCAAAGTCCACCTTGGTTAGCAAAAATTAATTTGCTTTGATATTTTTCTTTGAGATAATGTTTGGCTAAATTGTGATTGAATCGTATTTTGGATTCGTAAAGTAAGTTTTCTACATTCATGTTTATATTTAGAATGTAGAAAATATTACAAAAATTATGTTCCGGTTTGCGAACCTGTTACATCTACCGTACCCCAAGTATTTGTTACATATGAAGTACTTGGTGGTCTAATAGTGCAAGTTACTGCAGTACCTGCTGCCGCTGTGTTTCTAGTAGTAGAAACTCCGTTCGGATCTGTGTCCCAAACTGTTGTTATAGTTATAATACTACCTGCATCACCATTGCTGCCTTGAGCTCCGTTAGACTTTATACTAACTCTTAAAAAACTTGTTAAATAACCGGTTGGACCAACTGTGGCGACCTGATTAAAAATTTGAGTAGTTGTTCCAGTAAGTGAATAATAACCTGAGTTTTGACTTATTGTTGCACTTCCTGACCCGCCTACTTTGGTAACTCCATTATAAACTGTACCTGCTATTGTTTGAGTTCCTGAATTTGTCCCACTTATAACCAATGTACCTGCGGCTATTGCAAGTTTATTCCATAAATCATTAATGTTAGAGCCTGTTGGGTGAGTAAATGTGAGAGCAATTTGACCACCTGCATTAAAAAAATACCTAGCTGCGTTACCACTTGAAAATGTTATTGTATTGGTAAAGGTAACCGCTTGATACCACGTTGCTGATCTTGTTGTCGTAACTGCAGAAGAGGATCCCTGTGCTGCAACATTATTTCTATTAGCCCATAAAGTAGTTAAATTGCTAGAGAATATTGAAACAGGATTTGGTGCTGGCGTCATGCTTGCTGTTATGACTGCATACTGTTCGGCAGTAGGCATTGATGTAACAGTACTTCCTTGATGGTTTCCTAAATTTAAAATAGCTGTACGTAAATTATTCCAATCAGTAGGCGTTACCTTGGTAATGTTACTTATAGTCTGTAATGGAATTTGATTTATTGCACTTTGTCCTAATCCTCCTCTGCCATTCCCTATCGCAAGAATTGAATTAAGTTGCTCTGCAGTTGAAGAAGTTGAAGTTCCTACTAAGTTGTTAAAATCACTGACTTGTATTAGTCCGCCTTGTTGATATGTCATGATTATTTCCTTTATTTGATTACAACAATAGCTGTAACTTCCCCGATGCCATCAGTGTTTTTACTGGTTAAACTCCTACCAATAACGTTAAAATGTGACGCTTCTCCGTCTTTAGCTGCTCTAGCATAACCTTTTCCTGCGCTTACTAAACGGTCACCTTTTTTAACTTTACCCTTTACCTTTACTGGCACACGACCACTTATCGCAACTGCTGGGTGAGTTTCATCGTCACCTGCAGCACTATTCATCATATAAGCAGCACTAGTACTAATGACACCAAACACATTATTACTTAACTCATCAACAACAGCAGTAATTTCTGCTACACCACCCAATTCAACAACTGTACCAGCATCATATGGTTGATCTGCTTCAAAACGTTCCGCTAAGTCAGCATACGTTGCTTGCAATCTTGCTCCTGTCGCAAGTTGCCATAAACCGCTTATGTTTCCACCACCTGCTAATTCTGTGGTCGTTACTTTGGTTGGATTTATATTTCCTTGAAATTGAGATGTTCCATTTGCACCAGTCAAATAATCAAACACGTTAGCATTTGTATATGTGCCTGCAGGATTAAATGGTGTACCGTTAGCGTACATGTATTTGTCGCACATTATACCGATGGTATTGGAAGTAAACCGTATATTACCTGTTTGGACAGTTAAAGCAGTCGGATTGCCCTGCAAAGTCCAATTTCCTACTAGAGTTCCTGCATTGGCTGGATTGCCTGTAGAAATTGAAGTACATGGATTTATTGATCCAATATTAGCAACAGTAATTATTGCATTTGCTGCTTGTAGATTACCAGTAACATTTGCGTTAGCAGTTGTTGTCAATATCCCTACTGTTAAGTAATTATTTGATGCAATATTATTTGCTATAATATTTCCTGTAGCAACAATGTTAGCTAATGTAGCATTACCTGCAGCAGTCGTTGAGGTAAGTGTTAGCCAATTGCTTGCTACTAAAGTTCCGTCAACAGGACATACACACAATGTATTAGTTGTGGTGTTAAACCAAAGTTGCCCTCTAAGAGGATTAGGAGGAGGACTAGCACTAGCGTAACTTTCTAATTGACGAACAAAATTTGTATCAAGGGCCTGTCCATAACTGGATTTGTTTCGCCCAGGTAATTGTAAGCTAGTACTGGTAGTATTAATAGTTCCGTCTTGAATCGTTGTTAAAACGTTACCATCGCTTCTGATAATTGTGTATGCCATGTTTATTACTCCGTTTTCCTAAATTTTTAGTATTTATCTTAAATGGTATTCAAGTTTGTTAAACTTTGAATACGTATTGTGTAATCAATTTGAATTTGTCTGTTTAAACTTTTCTGTACAGGGTGAAAAATCACGTGTGTCAGTAGTCTAGTTTGATCATTTCCCGCTGAATCAGTTCCGTAATCAGCTAAAATACCAATTTCGTCAAAAGTGTAAGTTGATTCTAACTGAGTTCCGTTGTCAAATGCTGCTTGTCCAGCAGGTTCCCCATAATCTAATAAGCACTGAATTAATATGTCGCTGTATACTTTCCCAATTACATGCGAAACAATCATTTTATTTCTCGCAGGATCAGTGTTCAAAACATTTGTGTCATCTACTACTTTTTCATAAGTTTGATTATATAATGCTGCATTTTGCCCTGTAGTATTTGGGGGCAAATATGTAATAATTCCTGTACTGTCTATGCTGGCGCCTCCATTTCCGAAAGCCATTTTGTAAATAGAACCATATCCCCTACTGCTAAGTGAATCAGCCATTGCCTCTGAAATATTTTCGTAATGAATTGCATTCTTTTTATCCACAAATATTTCGCCAGACGCAGGGTCGTAGACTTTTAGAAACCCCTCAATTTTTAATTGATAATTTATTATAGACATTAATCGTCACCCCGTTTTTGAACAAGTATTTCTGATGTATTAGGGTCAAAAATCTTTATTACTGAGCTTAGCGCAAAACCAGTCTGTTCGTCAGGTTTTGGTCCTGGTTTTTCATAATTTTCAACTTTCTTATCATCTTCGGTCATAATAAGTATTTATCTTTCTTATTTTTAGTCATTTTTAAGAAAATTAGCAGGAATAGAGTTACTAAGCTGCAGTGGATCTCCGTTTACTGATAAATTGTCCGTATTCCAAGTTTTATTATAGAAGAATGGATCTAGAGTGTCTTTATCAGACAAACTATATACATTAGAATATATTGGATGTACCTCAAGGGCTGCTGTTCCATCTACACCCCTACGCAAGCCCGTTACCGTATTATTCTGATAGTTAACTGCAGTAAAACCAATTTTTTCCCCGTTAATAAGGATATAATTAGCAAAGCGAATAGTAAACTCTAACATGTCATTTACTGTTACACCTCCTGTAAAAATGACTTTAGTGACAGAATTTTCAGTTGTATAATAAAAATTCTCTTCATCCACATCGCTATTGGCAGTTAAATTTCGTATGTTGATTTCTTTAATATCCTTAATATTATAATTTAGATTATTATAATATTTGGCTTGTTGACTGTCATAAATAACCTGTAATGAAATTGTGGTCAAATCAACTAAATTATTAACATTTTTTACATAAATTGTCTTATCCGTAAAGTAAATTGGTCTTTCTAACCAAGTTCTATTTTTGTAATTGCTATTGTATACTGAACCTTCCCCCTTACGATTTACTACCATAGTATACCATAATTCGTTTGGTGTTGCTGTAGGCATGTAACTTGTTACGGTAACTATATTTCCTGTATCAATCCTTGTCATAATACTCAATTTGTTACCTGGCTGATTAATTCTTAAATTATTTGAGGTTACCCTTGATCCATTAACTGTTACAATTAATCTATTAACATCAACAATATCAAATGTTGGTTGATTAATCGTAAACGTGGTAGAGTTTTTCCAAATAAATCCGCCACCTGAAATTCCTGAGTCAAAGTAAGGACCATACGTGTTACCTATTACAGGGTACGCTAAGTCAAAATCTAAGTAAAGTTCAAACGGATAAAAAGTAACTGCGTTTTCAACATATGTAGGCAATGGTTTAACATAAAAAACATTATTATTAATTTGTGAGATGTTACGAACACCGTCTATAAGAACTGCATCCTTTAATATTAAATTTGGATTAATTATGGTAGTTACAACTACAGGAGTTGATGGTGTGTTAATATAATAAATTGGAGTTACTCGTAACGTATCACTAGTTTGAGTTACAAAGGATTGATCTAGTGTATCATTAAATGTAGTTACACTTACGATAGCACCTGAAGGTAGAGATGTAAGAGGATCAATAGTTAATAAATTACCTACAATAGTATAATTTATTGTCAATCTTTGACGTAACCCATTTATTTCTACTACTGAATTCGCTATATTATCTGCCCCTATTGTGTTAGAAAGAGTAAAAGTTCTAGGTCCACTTACATATCTAAAGGTTTGTGTTTCTGGTATACAGTAGGTATAGTCTATAAAATCGTAGGCAGTCCCAAAAATTACAAAACTCACAAAATCAGAACTAACATTAATTGTTTTTAAAAATACTATATTAATAGCATTTGATTTATTAGGTTCAATAATATAATCTACGTTTATTGTTTGTTTTATTGAATTTATAAAAACAGTTGATCCTGTATATTCATCACCGTTGTAGGGATAATTTGTGTTTATAAATCTTCTGTTAGTTGCAATATCTAATTCTAAAGGATAGGAATCTGATGTTCCCTTAACTCGTTGATTTCCGCTTCCTATTTCGTAAACTTCAACAAACAACGATTCTGATGCTGATATAGGACCAACTAATTGAACTGTTTTGTTTACCCAATCTAT
>Ga0222713_10006537_pt1 | contig 11063 bp, 15 predicted proteins | sample C33_649DmetaG_FD_165061 | JGI IMG/M metagenome (GOLD analysis project Ga0222713, IMG submission 165061) | Estuarine water microbial communities from San Francisco Bay, California, United States - C33_649D | ecosystem: Environmental > Aquatic > Marine > Unclassified | place: USA: California... | reverse complement strand
ACGCAGCACATCGAGGCAAGCGAAGTGCCCGAGTTCCGTGGCTTGTCGTACATCGTGTTCGACGAGTTTAGCCTGACCGAGTTCGGCAACCGCGTGCCCAACATCGAAGCGGTGCTTGACCCCAACCTATACGCCAACTGGCAGGAAGCGTTTGGCGTGTTGTGCGACCGCCTCGGTCTGCCTGCCAACAACCGCAACCTGTCCAAGATTGCCCGCGACTCGTTCGACGGCTACTACCTGCGCGGCGCGGTGCCCGGCGTCACGGCGTTGCAGCCGCTTATGGTCGCCAAGGAAGTCGTGACGCAGGATCGCGACGGCGTGCTGCACTTCTTCCCCATCTCGCAGGCCGAGGTAGTCAGCATCCGCAACGGCACGGACTACAGCGACATGGGCGCGGCAACTGGCAACCGCACCGCTGACTCCAAGTTCTCGGTGGCGCAGGTCGAGAAGACGGTGCTGCCGTCCAGCGTAGGCGTGCGGCACCAAGACCCCGACAACTTCTACGCCGACGGCTACCAGCACTTCGGCATTCGTGGGCCATCCGGTGCGGGCCACGAGAACCGCGAGGAAGTTGACCTGTCGACGCTGGTCCTGACGCGGCAGGCTGCACGCAACCTTGCGGGCGCAGTGCTGCGGCGCACGTGGATCAACAGCACGACCTACGAGCTGGAGTTGCCAGCAAGCTACTGGCACCTGCTTGAGAACGACGTGATCTCGTGGACCGATGACGAGAGCATCGTGCACGCGGCCCGCATCATCCGCATCGACCGTGGCACCAACTGGGTGCTGAAGATCACGGCGGTGGCCGAGGACATCAACGGGGCGTACATCGGCAGCGCAGTGCAAAGCGGGGCGGGTCAGACGCTGGCCTTTACCGACGCGCCTGCGGACATCACGCCGCTGATCCTCGACATCCCTGCGGTGTTCGACATCGAGACCCGCGCCCCCGGCGTGTACCTCGGCGTGGCTGGTCCGGTCGGCAGCGAGTTCCGTGGCTGCACGGTCTACGAGTCGCTGGACGCTGGCGTGTCGTACAACATCATCGGCAGCGTGTCGCAGCAGACCACGGCGGGCACGACGGTGGACGCGCTCGACGCCTACACCGGCCAGAGCTGGACGGCGGGGTCAGCCACGGTGACGTGGGACAACGTCAGCACGGTGCAGGTGCAGCTGGACAACGGCACGCTGTCCACCGTGACTCAGGCGCAGGTGCTGGTCGGCGAGAACTGGGCACTCGTCGGCAATGAGATCGTCGGGTTCACGACGGCCACGCTTGACGGTCCCGGGCTCTACACCTTGTCGGGATTCCTGCGCAACCTGCGCGACCAGATTGCCGAGCCGGACATCGACGCCGACAGCCACGTCGCGGGCGAGCGGTTTGTGCTGCTGACGCGCTTCGAGGCGACGGGCAAGTACCGCACCTACCCCGGCCCCGGCAACGTCGGTCAGACTATCCGCTACAAGTTCGTGGCCCCGGGGCAGAACATCGTGGACGTGACGCACCAGAGCTTGACGCTCAAGGCCCGCAACGCGCTGCCCTTTGCGCCCTACGCCAGCACGCTGACGTGGGAGCCTAACGACGACGCAACCATCACGATGTCGCCTTGGACAAACCGCAACGTGGCCATCGGAGACGCTGGCCCGTACACGTTCGACGACACCATCGAGGAGTACGTGGTCCGCATCTACACGGACAACACCTATGTGACCGAGACGGCCTCAAGCCCGTACACGGTGACCACGCGCCTCACGGGTGCCGCTCGCCTGCGTGACCGGTGGGTGACGTACCCCAAGGCCAGCGTGATCTCGGACGGCTTCACGCCCGGCAGCTCGACCATCTACTACACCATCGAGCAGGTCGGTGACTACGGCACCAGCCGCCGCAAGAGGTTCCAAGGATGAGCACGACAACGGCTGACCGCGTAGTTCTTGAGAAGGACCTCGACGCGCAGAACAACTACAATCTTGGGGCCACGGTCCTGTGGAAGCTGTGCAGGAACGCCACGGACAGCTCGATTGCCAAGGGCACGCCGGTCTATATCACCGGCAACACGGGCGACGAGATCAACATTGCCCCTGCCGACAACACCGACCCTGCGAAGATGCCTGCGTCGGGCATCACGGTTGCCACGATTGCGGTTGGTGGCAGCGGCGAGGTTGTGGTGGGTGGCCTTGCCCGCAACATCAACGTGGGCGGTGGCAGCGTTGGGCAAACGCTGTACGTGGACGGTGCAGGAACCTTCACGACCACAAAGCCTAGCTACCCTGCGCTGATCCAGAACATCGGCACAATCGTCAAGAGCGGTGCGGCAGGAACCATCCTTGTGTTCGGCCCCGGTCGGTCGAACAACGTGCCAGCCCTCGACGACGGCACCGTGTTCATTGGCAACAGCTCGGGCAACGTCGTGCAGCGCAAGCTGGTGCAGGCTGACATCGACGACATGCAGGCCACGGACTCCGTGACGTTTGCCACGCTGACCACCAGCAACGGCAACTTCTCGACGGCAGGCGACGCCTGCGCCAAGCGGGTGGTATTGCGGATCAAGACCACGGACGACACGGCCACCGAGCTGTTCGTGGACGGCACCAGCTCGCGGTTGGCTATACCTGCCGACACGACGTGGTTGCTCGACATCCGCATCGTGGCGCAGTCCTCGGCCAATGCGGACAGGGCTATCTATCACCGTCGCTGTTGCCTGACCAACGCGGCAGGCACGACGAGCTTGGAAGGCACGGTCCAGACCGTGGGCACCGACATCGAGTCGGACGCCGCGTGGGATGTGGCTGTGTCCGCCAATGACACCAACGACGCGCTCAAGATCGAGGTTGAGGGCGCGTCAGGCACTGACATCCGGTGGGTGGCTTGCGTGGACCTTGTGCAGGTGACCTACCCCTAGCGGCTTCCTTCCTTCTTCGTATAACCAACTCAGGAGCAAACCATGGCTGTCTCTACTTCGATTCCTCCGCATAGCAGCATCCCGGCCATCGAGGCCGTTGCTGTCACGCCTAGCGATTCCGTCAACATCACCAAGGTGGCACGCGGTCTTTATATTGGCGGCGCAGGCAATGCCAGCGTGGTCATGGAGAACGGCGATGCCGTCAAGTTCTACGGACTGCTGGCTGGCACGATCTTGCCGGTGCGCTGCATTCGCGTGAACGTGAATGACACGGGTGGTTTCACGACCACCGCCACCAACATCGTCGCCCTCTTCTGAGGTATCCATGGAACTCGCCCTGTCGCTGTCGTTGGTTCGCCCTGCCTTCATCGGCAGCGGCGTGACCCCTCCCGCATACGACCTTGTCCTTGCCCGCAACGGCGACACGGTTACCACTCGCACTGACGAAGACGTTTCCCCTAGGAGCTGACCATGGCCAACCAGTATCTCTACGACCTTACCGACACATGGAACAACGTCGCCACGACGTTTGACGCCATCAAGATCAACGTCCGCAACGACAACTCTGCGGCAGGCTCCAGTTTGCTGCGGCTTGAAACCAACGTTGGCGGTGGATCCGCAACGACTCGGTTTTCTGTCAACAAACACGGCAAGGTGTTTGCCAGCAAAGATCCCAGCGTCATTGGTGGCACTGTGTATGAGTTGGGAGGCGTAGCTGGGACTGGTCTCGGAGACTGGTACAACACAATGGTGCTGCGCGATGGCGCTAGCATGGTGGCGGCAGTACTAAGCGCCACAGGTGTTGTACTCAGCAACGTTTCTTCAGGTGGATCCGAACAAGGTCTTGCGTTTTGCAATGGCACGTCATTCACGTCTCCTGATTTGCGTCTTTTGCGCGACGCTGCCAATCAACTCGCCCAGCGCAACGGCACCAACGCCCAGACGTTCCGCGTCTACAAGACGTTCACCGACGCAAGCAACTACGAGCGCACCGAGATTGCGCACGCGACGTACAGCAGCGCCGAGTATTGCATCCTTCGTGCGGCCACGGCTGGCACTGGTGCGGACAACCTGAACCTTGTGCTTTCTCCTGCTGGAACTGGAAGCGTACTTGCCAACATGCCAGATGGCACAACAGCCGGAGGCAATGCTCGCGGAACGTATTGCGTTGATCTGCAAACTCGCAGGAATCAAGCTTCACAAGTTGCAAGCGGTTTAGAGTCCACAATCTTTGGCGGATACAACAACACCGCGTCTGGAATCATTAGCATTGCTGGCGGTGTTGGCTGTGTATCCAGCAACACTGCAAGCGTTGCGATTGGAGACACCAACACCGCTTCTGGTGGACGAGCTGCAAGCATTGGCGGTTTACAGAATACTGCAAGTGCCGACTACTCGATTGCAATGGGATTGCAAACGCTTGCAAACAAACGATCCCAGTTTGCCTTTTCAGCAGGGCAGTTTGCTGCGATTGGCGACGCTCAGCGCAGCACGATGGTGCTTCGCAACGCCACGACCGACGCGACCGCGACTGAGTTGTTCCTCGATGGCAGCAGCGCACGCGCCACGATTCCCAACAACACCTGCTGGCACGCAGACATTCGCATTGTGGGTCGCCAGTCCACTGGTGCAAATCACGCGACCTACCATCGCAAGTGCACGATCTACAAGAACACGACCGCTGGCAGCACCACGCTGGTCGGTACGGTGCAGACCATCGGCACCGACGAAGAGAGCGATGCGAACTGGGCGGTCGCGGTGACTGCCGACACCACGAACGGGTCGCTCAAGATCGAGGTCACGGGCGTGGCAGCAACCAACATCCGCTGGGTTGCAGAACTGTCCGTTGTCGAAGTAGCCTACGCATGAACCCCATGAAGAACGTCAACCTTGAACTCACCGAGGCCGAAGCCAACGCGCTCGCGGGCCTCCTCGATCTGGCCGTTCGGGCCAACGGCCTGCGCTCCGCAGCAGATGCGCTCGCCATCCTCACGAAGCTGCAAGCGGCCACGCAGCCGCAGGAGAAGGCACAATGACTCAGGTCGCCATCAGCGTTGTCGGCCCCACGGCTGGCAACCTCACCGTCACCTACAACCTTGCGGACGCCGACGGCGCTCGCATCCTCACCAGCTACGGAAAGATTTACGGCCCCGTTGATGACGGCAATGGTGGCTTGCGCCCCATGACTCCCACGGAGATCGTGGACCGTCTGGCGCAGGGTCTGATCACCGGCATCGTGGCCAACACGATCCGGCAGGAACAGGCCGATGCGGCAGCCGCAGCCTCGGCGGCGGTGCCCGAGATCCCGTTCACGCCTGCACCGTGACAAGAAAGGCTAGGCCGTGAGCGAGCGCATCACGTTCGGAGATCGCAAGGTGTGGGACATCTGGCTCAAGGGCGTCTCGGTCATCTGCACCGTGGCGGTTCTGCCTGGCATCGGCTGGGCGTTCTCGGTGCACCAGCAGCTCGGCGAGCTGGACGGGCGCGTGCGCCTGCTTGCGGCGCAGCTTGAGAGCGACCGCCGTGGAAGTGCGGCGATCCTCGACGAGCTTCGTAGCCTACGCACAAGCGTCGACACGATGCGTGCCGACGTGCTGCAACGCATCACCCGTGTCGAGACCAAGCTGGAGAGCCGCTGATGTTTGGACCGCTCCGCGCCCTGTTGGCGTTCTTTGCCATGTTTGCCACCAAGTTGCCCACGAAAGGCAAGAAGAAGTGAACCGCATCGTCCTGCTCGTTGTCGTCCTCGCGCTGTGCGCGACCCTTACCGCGTGTCCGAATGTGAGCGATGTGCAGAAGGCCATCGACCTTGCGGGTAGCGTTGCACCAGTGCCGCCCGGCATCATTGGCCCGCCCGAGGCCCCGCCCCACGGGTTCGACGTCGTGGAGATCCTTGTCTACATCCTCGCGGCCCTTGGCCTCGCGCCGACGGCGAGGATCCTGATGATGCTGAAGCCGCTGATTTTCGTGCTGCTTCGGGCCATCCTCGGCAAGAAGGCGGACATGCTGCAAGGAATCGGCAAGCAGCAGCCCGAGGCGCCTGCCGCGCCTGCGCCGACGCCCGAGACGAAGTGAGGTGGTGCGTGGTCCTGCTTGCGTCGTGCGTGGTGCCTGACTCGGTAGCCGTCACGACCTCGGCGGACTACGACTACCTGAGCGGGCCGCTGTTGCCGCCCTTCGACCTCGGCCCAGACAACGGGTACGGGGTCGCGGTCACGGCGACCTACGAGACGCGGCCTGCCGTCCAGCGGCTGGCGGCGCTACCCGGTGGCGTCGTCGTCGAGTACGTCGCGGTGCCGCCGTTCCCTGTTGCGCCTACCGTCGAGTGCGTGCTGGTCGATCCCGCCGGGGTCGAGGAGCAGGTGCTTGCCGTTGATCCTGCCACGTCAGGGGTGTCGTGGTGGGTGTGGCTGGTGCTAGCCTGCGTCGTAGCGAGCGGCGCGGCGATGGCATGGAAATGGGCACGAGAACCTTGACCCGCCGTTGGACTCCGGCGTACAAGGCCACCTCGGCCAGAGGCTGCTTGCAGCTTCAGTGCCCCGTTCTTTCGACGGCCATGCTCAGGTGCTCGGGTCAACCTGTGCGGTCCGCGTCCTACTGGACGTAGGCGGCGTGCCGTCGGTAGGCCCGACCCCGAGATCGGGCCCACACCATTCCCGCATACACCAGCCCGTGGTGCGCGAGGTTTCGCTCGGTGGCTGACTCTCCACCGCGCCCATGCACTACTTCCTTTCCCTCGCAGCGGCAACCCCTAATCAAGAGGGACCACGGCGCATTTCTTATTCCGCCCCGGTGTGTTGCCGGGGCAACGGCCTGCCTGCGCTATCCTGACCGGTGCCGCAGGCGGGCCGTCACCCTTACCTGCCATGCAGTATGTTGCATCTCCGAGAAACCGTGAGCACACCTGACGCCTTGAACCCGTGGCCGCAACCTCGCTACCGATTGTGCCAAGCCTGCCAGACGGTCCACGATGCCAAACGCGAGCACATCTGCCAGCCTAGCTACCACCATAGCGGGCCCCCATCGTTAGCGGCGGCAGTGGCCTTCCTTGGCCTCGTAGCGATGTTCCTGCTGCTGGCCGGGGTCTGCGTGTGGGCGTTGTGCTGGATCTGGTCCCAGTTGGAGGGCGGTGCGTGAGGACGTTCCCCAAGGGCAAGCAGGTGCACTGCACCCAGTGCGGGCGCACCATGAGCCGCCGCGACCGCGAGCAGCAGGACGGCACGCGGTGCTACTACTGCTGCGCGGGCAAGGCCCGGCCACCTGCGGGCGACCTGCCCGCCTACGAGGTCGAGCAGCGGTTGCAGGCGATGGTGGAGGAAGAGTTGAAGATGCCGTGGGAACGGAAGCGCAGGCGGTAGCTAGCATGGGGGTGGGATTGAGCATTGACATGGCACCTTCGGCTTGGTATGCGGAGGACCATGGATACTCCAAGACTGGCGGCATCGAAGGCTGGCAAGAGCAGGTACCACGGGCAGCCATGCAAGCGTTGCGGCGGAACTGAGCGGCAAACCCGCAACGCCACCTGCGTGGTGTGCCACAAGCTCTACGCCCAGCGGTACAGGAAGAAAATCAACGCGCCTCTGGATGCCCTCAAGGCGGCGGTGCAGGTGGAGGGGTGATGCACTACTACCGCTTCCACGTCAACGACTACCAAGCGGCCACGGCGCACCTGACCAACGAGCAGGATCTTGTCTATCGCCGCTGCCTTGACTGGTACTACAGCACCGAGCAGGCCCTGCCCCTCGACACCGCATGGCTATCCCGGAGGCTGCGCGTGGACCTCGCCATCCTTGAGCAGGTGCTGACCGACATGTTCGAGCGCACCGAGACCGGGTTCCACAACAAGCGGTGCGATGAGGAGCTTGCGGAATACCAGAAGCTGGCCGACCGCAACCGCGAGAACGGCAAGCGTCGCGTAGCCAATAAAGCCAGTCGCAAGCCAGTGGCATCCCAGCGGGATCCCAGTGGGATCCCAGTGGCATCCCAGTCGCAACCCAGTGGCATCCCACTGGGAACCAAACCAATAACCAGCCTCAGTAACCAAGTAACCAGCCCCAATACAGAGAAGAATACAAGCGCGTCTGACGACGCGCCGCCTGCACGCAGGCGTAGTGTTCAGGCAGAGCGACCCGAGGACGTGACCCCTGCAACATGGGAAGGCTTCCTCGCCATCCGCAAGGCACGGCGTGCGCCGTTGACGGTCGGTGCCCTCGACGGCATCCGGGCCGAGGCGGGCAAGGCGGGCGTGACCCTTGAGGCCGCCCTCCTCGAAGCCGCGTCCCGGGGCTGGCAGTCGTTCCGCAGCGACTGGGTGCAGTCCCAGCCGTCGGCTGGCGGCAAGGCCCCGCTCAAGTTCGCCAAGGCCGCGAGCCACATGCCGAACATGCCGCTCGGTACCGCCGCGTGCGCGTGCAGCGAGTGCATTGCCTACCGCAACAAGCGAGGTGTGATGTGAACATCCGCGACTGCATCGAGTTGATGCGCCTCAACGGCTTTTCCGACCTCCAGCACCTCGACCGGGGACCTACATCGTGGCGGCTCCGCCTGATCTGCAACGCCGACAAGGTGCTGATCGACGTGGCCCACGAAGCTGGCGTCACGACCGTCACCTGCGACGACCCCATGGGCCAGCGCGTGCGGGCGCGAGTCGAGGCCCTGCTGCCGCAAACCAATCCAACCCCAACAACGCAACCGAAGAGGAGACGCAAGAATGGCTCGCAAGAGAATCACAGCTGAAGCCGGGGCAACAGGTGTTGCCGTCGTGCCAGCTCAGGTCAACGTCATGGACCGCAGCAACCCCAAGTGGTGGGTGCAGGAGGTTCTGCATGATGCGTGGCAGCAGTTCGACAACGCACAAGAACGTGCGGTTGATGCTGCCATCCATCTAGGCCGCGAGCTGCTTGATGCGAAGGAGCACCTTGGGCACGGCAACTTCCTGCGCCTGTTTCGAGATCACGCCAACCCGATTGAGAACGCGCTGCCTTTTGGTCGCCACTGGGCGCAAAACCTGATGCGGTTGGCAGGATCAAAACGAATATCAAATGGAGAGTATACTCACCATTTGCCAGCCAGTGTGCAGACGCTTGCCATGTTGGCTCGCCTCGACGACGAGGTCATCGAGCAAGCCATCGAGTCCGGCGAGATCACGCCTAAGCTAACGCAACAGCAAGCCAAGGAACTGGTGCGCGAGAAGCGTCAGCGCAGCGAGCCGCAGGCCGCGCCGCAGGAGTTGCCGACGGTGCCGTCACCTGCACCACGAGTTGAAGAGACCGAGGACGAGCGGCTGTTCCGCATCTTTGGCAAGTTCAAGAGTGGCTTCCTTGAGTTGTGGACCGAGTGCATCGGCAACGATCCCAAGCTGCAAAGGTTTGCCAAGTCCTACATCCGCGAGATGTTCTACACCCTGACAGGAGATGAGAAGTGAATACAAACGAAGACGACATTGTTTTCCAAGAGATCGACGTTGCGAGCTGGTTGAAGTCCGAGATCAACTCCGAGAAGTTAGAGTTCACGACTGCGTTGTCGGAACTGATTGACAACAGCTTCGACGCCAAGGCCGACCATGTGGTCATCAACATCCAGCCGACGCAGTTGACGGTCTGGGATAACGGCAAGGGAACGGCATCACCTGCGGCAATGTGCCACTACGCCAACTCCGACAAGCCAAAGGGCAAGCGCAAAGCACACGTCATCGGTCGATACGGTGTTGGCTTCAAGCACGCATCGTTCTTGTTCAGCAAGGACATCGGCACAACGCAGATCGTTAGCATGCACAACGGAGTGGTGCGGCGCAGCTCGGTGAACTGGGGCAACTGCATATTGAAAGGCAAGCTGTTTGCCATCCGCGACATCGAGGTAAGTCCTGACGAAGCTCGCGCCTATCTGAAGAACATGTGCGGCACGTTCATCGACTTCAACTCGTGCCCAAAGCCGCCGTTCGGCGGAACGCTGACTGCGTTAGATGCACACATCAAGAGGCTAGAAGATCGCTACGCGCCGGGCTTGCGTCGAGGCCGTCGCATCGAGTTGCACTACAAGGACAAACCGAAGCGCATCTTGTGTGCTCCTAAGGATCCGGTGTTGCAGAACTCTATTGAGGGCGAATACAAGGTTGGCAACAAGACGATTTTCCTCAAAGCGGGGCTTCTGCAAGATCCGACCTGCGGCAAGCGTGGCATCAGCTTGACGTACGACTTTCGAGTTATTAGCGACAACTGCACCGACATCGTTCCTCCCGAATACCCAACGAGTGGGTGGTGGGCGCGAGTTGAGCTGGACCACACGTGGGACCTCAGCACCAACAAGATGGAACTCAAGGATGAGGATTATCCTTTGCTGCGTGAGGTGGTGTGGAATGCTGTTCAGCCGATTGCCGAGCAAGCAAAGAAGTCCGTCAACGAGTTCATCATCAATGCCCAGCTTCAAGGATTGGCGCAGCGACTCAACGAAGCCATGGGCGTTCTTGGTAAAGCCAAGCGTCCCAACCGCAACGGCGAGCATCGTGGCGATCCAAAGACAAACGTGCATCGCATGGTGCGCGAGGCCGCCGTGGTCAACGGCAGCGGAGAAGTTCGCAGGCGCAACGCGAAGAACTCAGAAGCCTCGATGTTCACGATGGAGTACGCAATCGACCCGCGTGACCAAGTGTGCTGGGCCGAAGGATCTCGCGTGTACTTGAACGAGCGGTTCGAGGTTGTGCGGCGCATCAAGGGCGATCCTTCACAGATGGCTTGCGACCTCGCACTAACTCTTGGCATGTACGCAGTGACCTACTCAGAACTGCGAAAGACTGGCGGGCAACAAGAGCTGTGGCACACTGCGCCTGATCGGCTGACCAAGGTGTTCGAGAGCGGTTTCAGCATCAACGCTGCGCCAAAGGCCGCTACAGGCTAGCGGCGCACCGCAAGCGCATATTCCCCCGCACCGTACAACCCGAACGGCACCCGAACGCCGTGTAACACGCGCAGGATTTGGGAACAACTAGTGAATCCCGGCGTCAAAGTGGACGATAGTGATGGTGTGGGCAGCGCAGTGCTGACCACGACGACGACGAGAAAGGAAACGACGATGACGACTACTTCTGCAAACCACAAGTTCCGCGTTGCACTGTTCTGTGAGTTGAGTGGCCGTGGTGGCGTTGGTGGCAACTTTGCCGTGGGCCGTAGC
>Ga0222713_10006534_pt1 | contig 11066 bp, 10 predicted proteins | sample C33_649DmetaG_FD_165061 | JGI IMG/M metagenome (GOLD analysis project Ga0222713, IMG submission 165061) | Estuarine water microbial communities from San Francisco Bay, California, United States - C33_649D | ecosystem: Environmental > Aquatic > Marine > Unclassified | place: USA: California... | reverse complement strand
ACCAAGCAATTGCAAGAATCAACACCTCCGACGAGGAGAGTGAGTTTTCTGGTGTTCCCTTAGTTATGACCGTTACAACGAGGTAATCAAATGGCAGAATTTAGCAACTACTTAGAGAACAAAGTCCTAGACCACGTTCTCCGCAACACTTCTTACACCTCTCCTACGACGGTGTACGTTGGACTCTACACATCTGACCCAACGGACGCTGGTTCGGGTACGGAAGTCTCTGGTGGCTCCTATGCCCGCCAAGCCCTGTCCGTGACCACGGCTTCGGGTGGAATCGTTACCTCTAGCGCGGACGTTACCTTCCCGCAATGCACAGCCTCATGGGGTTCCGTGGGCTACATCGGGATTCTGGACGCGGTTACTAGCGGCAACCTACTCATGCATACCGCGCTTACGACTGCCAAGACCATCGACACGGGCGACATTCTCAAGATTACTTCTGGCAATTTGACGGTTACGTTGGACTAAATGGCGTTACTGACCCTTGAAGAATTAGACCGCTTCGGGAGTCTCGACGATTTACCGTTCTCGCTAGACGCGAACTGGATGGACTGCGGGATACAAGGCCCGTACACGCTAGAGCAGTTAGACTACTTTAGTAGCAGTATCGACAACCTGGCATTTAGTCTAGATGACCCAATTTGGGCTTCTGCCGACACAGAGATATGCCTCATCTACGCCCCCCAGAACATCACGGGCGTGGGTACTGTAAACGCTATACCTCAGTTCTTTGAGACCGCCCAAGCCCTGATTACGGCTAACGGACAGGTCTCGGCAGATGGTACGAGATTGCGTACGATTGAGGGCGCGGTTGACAGTACGGGAACGGTCTCTGCGGACGGCACAAGAACCAGACTCGTAGGGGCAATAATTACCTCTGCTGGCGATGTTGTTGCTTCTGTACAACGCACAAGATTTGTGGATGGTAGCGTCTCTGCCAACGGGCAGGTAAGCACGACAGCCAACACTACTGCAAGCGCGGTTGGTAGTATCTCTGCGGTAGGTTCGGTAAGTGCGCTTGCGGCGCGTCTACGGGACGTTGTAGGGGCTATAAACGCCTCTGGTGACCTAGTAGCAGACGCGGTAAGACTTCGCCTTGTAGACGGTTCTATAACCGCAGAAGGGTTCCTAACCGCCAACGCAGGGTTTGAGTTCGATGTCCACGGCGATGTCGTGGCGACAGGCACTCTGACGGCTCTGGCGGGGATTATTTACACAGTTTCAGGGCAGGTGGCAAGCAACGCACAGCTTACCTGCACGATGTACAAGTTCGGCGAGGAATGGGTTTTAGTACCTGACCAACCAAATACATGGTCTGCCATCAGTATCCAGAGCGACACATGGACACAAGTAACCACGGGTTCGGACACATGGACACCTATTCCTGACCAAAGCGACGTTTGGACACAACAATCTTCGGGAAGTAACACATGGCAATAACAAGAGTTACCTTTGGAGAGTGGCTACCTGACCAGCCAGGGGTTATCGGTGCGCTGACAACTGCTAAGAACTGCTTCCCCAAGGCGGTAGGCTACGGCCCGTTCCCGCAAGAAGTGGACTATTCTGATGCCGCACCGCAAAACCTAACGGCTGCGGCTGCCGCCAAGGACACGAACAGTATTACAAGTATCTACGCCGCCGGAACCACTCGGTTATTCAAGTTGGATACCTCTGACTTCTCTTGGGACGACATTTCTGCCGTGACTTACAGCGGAACGTCTGGGTGGAAGTTCACGCAGTTCGGAAACTCCCTGATTGCGGCTAACGAGTCCAACACCATGCAGTACATAGACGTTATGTCTGGGACTACCTTTGCAGACCTAGCCGCAGACGCACCCAAGGCCAAGTTCGTGACCGTGGTGCGGGACTTTGTGGTGTCTGGCTACCAAAGCGCCAACAAGAACAGAGTCCAATGGTCGGGAATTAACAACGAGAAGACTTGGACTACCTCTGCCACAACACAGGCAGACTTCCAAGACGTGCCTGACGGCGGGTTCGTGCAAGGGGTTACGGGTGGCGAGTTTGGTCTAGTCTTGCTAGAGCGCAGTATCGTGCGGATGTCATACGTTGGAACCCCGCTGATATTTCAGTTCGACAACATCGCTAGGAACCGTGGATGCTTTGAGCCTAACTCAGTCATCCAATGGCAGGGTATCACTTACTTCTTAGGCGACGACGGGTTCTACGCCTGTGACGGGCAGAACCTGAAAAACATAGGTGCGGAGAAGGTCAACAGATACTTCTTTAATTCGTTAAAAGAATCAGACTTAGGCAACATGAGTGCCGCCATCGACCCCATCAACAACCTGGTGGTCTGGGGCTATCCAACAATTGACTTGGATTACAGGGTCTTGGTCTACCACGTTCCTACGGGCAAATGGTCGTACTCGGACTCAACGGCTACCCGTGTGGCTCCCGTGTCTACACCTTCCATAACCCTAGAGGGGTTGGATGCGTTTAGCGCAAGCATAGATGCCCTAGGTATTTCGTTGGACAGCCGTAACTGGCTAGGCGGGAAACTGCTCCTCCTTGGGATTAACGGCAACAAGTTGATTACCTTTACGGGGGCTTCCAAGACCGCCACGATTGAGACGGCAGATATTGCGGCAGACACCAATCAGTCCATGATTACGATGATTAAACCCATCGTAGACAACGGGACGGGTAGTGCCTCTATCGCCTCGCGCTTGCAGTTAAACCAGACGGTATCCTTCCCGACGGTCACGGCTGCCAATAGCGAGAACCGCATAGGCGCTAGGTCTTACGGGCGTTACCACCGCGTAAAACTCCAGCCCTCTGGTGATTGGACAACCGCAATTGGGGTAGATGTAGAGATTCAGCAAGCGGGTACTCGCTAATGTTTAGAGTTCTACCGTACCAAGGTGGCGACCCTCGGCAGATTTCCGAGGTGGTCAACAACCTGATGAACGGCAAGTCCAATAACACGGGGACTATTACCCTTGCTACGGGCAATGCCACAAGCACTACCCTGTACGACGAGCGGATTTCTGTAGATACAAAAATTATCCTGATTCCGTTCTCGGACGCGGCAGAGGTTGATTCTGCGCCTTACGGTGCGTTTCAGGATGATACAGACCAAGTGGCAACAACGCTTGGCGATGCGAATATCATGTCCTGCAACACCACGGACTTGTCTAACGGGGTATACCTTAGCAATAGCAATAGATTTAATGTAAGAAACGCTGGTGTTTACTGTATAACTTACTCTGTTCAAGTTAAGAACACGACAAACGATTCGCAGAACATAGACATTTGGCTGCGTAAAAATGGCTCAAATTTAGTTGGAACAAACAGTCGATTTGGTATGCCGCCTAGGAAGTCGTCTGGCGACCCTAGCCACTTAATTTCCGTTACGCCATTTTTTGTGGAATTGGCGGCAAACGATTATTTGCAATTAGCATGGCATCCAAGTGACCTTGGAGTATCGTTAGAACACTATGCGGCTGTTTCAGCATCTGCTGGCGTTACACCAGCCATTCCAGCAACACCGTCTGTGATTATCGTTATTCAATACATAGCGCCACAGGCGTACTCGAACATTTACGTCTCTGCCCAACAGCAGGGTCAGGCAACGATAAGTCACTATGCCAACAGTACGGCAAACAAGACTTATGCTTACATTTTGGTTGGATAATCTTTATAATAGGTGATATATGGCTTATGACGCTTTCGGAAACCCTATCCCTGGCACAACAGTTCCTGGTACTGGGCCGTTACCTAGTCTTTTAGCACCGGGTGGTGGCGAGTCAAAAATTGACCCAAGCCTTCGCCCTTACTTAGAGCGCGGTTTACAAAGGGCAGAACAACTGTTCTTCGGCGCACAACCACAAATGTTTGAGGGGCAGATGTACGTCTCCCCAAGCCAACAAACCCTTTCCGCGTTGCAACAACAGGAAGCGGCAATAACAGCCGGTCAACCGTTGCTCCAGCAAGCACAGCAAGCCTACCAAGCCTCTTTGGGCCAGATTGGGCAGACAGCCGCAGGTGGTTTTCTGCAAGGCTCCCCGTATCGTGAAGCAATGGTTCAGGCGGCTACCCGCCCCCTGACACAGCAGTTTGGCGAACAGGTGCTACCGGGCGTTGCAAGCCTTTATTCACGGGCTGGACGCTATGGGTCAGGCGCAATGGAGCGTGCCCTTGGCGGGGCTACGGAAGCCTATGGCAGGGCATTGGGCGACGTTACCTCCAACATCGTGGGGCAGGACTATGCTCGTGAGCGTGCATTGCAACAACAGGCGCAAGGTCAACAGGCAGCACTAGCCCAAGCCGCCCCATCGTTTTTTCAGCAAGGGTTTCTTCCTTCTCAGGCATTGGCACAAGTTGGTGCGGCGCAAGAACAGATTGCGGCACAACCCCTGCAAGAACAGATTCAGAGGTTTCAGTATTCACAGCAACTTCCGTACTCGCAATTGCAGTCCTACCTGTCGTCGGTTTATGGCACTCCAATGGCATCGAGCGTATACCCACAACAGCCACAGGCACAGACCAACAGGCTTGGTCAGGCAATAGGCGGCGCTGGACTAGGTTACATGGCAGGAAACTTCTTAGGAGGTTCTGCGTTTGGAGTTCCTAGCCAGTACATCGGTGCTGGTTTAGGTGCGCTTGGCGGGTACTTTCTTTGATTAGACAGGTAACAAAAGAAACCCTGCCGGAGTTTATAAGCCTTGCAAGGCAGATGCACGAAGAAAGCACCTCAAGAGATTTAGAGTTTTCAGCAGAGAAACTAGAGCAACTGATTGGTTCGCCATCAACATTTTGCGTGATGGCTTATAAAGACCAAAAGGTAATCGGCGGGATGCTTGGTTTTATTACAGAGCATTATTTCTCTAAAGACAAAAAAGCGGTAGAAAGCGGTTTATATGTTGTCCCAGAACACAGAAACGGGATGACTGGAGTTAGGCTAATTCGTTCGTTTGAGGATTGGTCAAAACAGCACGAAGCAAAGCATATTTGGATAGGTTACTCAACAGGGATAGGAGACATCAACAGAATGAAAGACTTCTATAAAGCCCTTGGGTATGACTATGAAGGATTCTTTTGCAGGAAGAAGATAAATGTGTAACCCAGTTCAAGAGATAAGAAACCTTGGTTCGGCAATTGACGACAAGATTCTTCAGCCAATCAAGGAAGACCCAGTTGAGGCTGTCGCTACTGCTGTTGGCTACTATTTAGGTGGCCCACCTGGTGCTGCTGCGGCCCGTGGAACGACAAAGTTAATTCAGGGCGAAGACCCAGAAGATGCGGCCAAGGCTGCGGCTTTAACTTACGTTACGGCTTCCGTAGGACAGGAACTTGGTGCGTCTACTGGTGGCGGTGGAGAGACTGGCGCGTTTGATTCTGGGCAAGGTTTAGATGCAATGTCTGGTGGCGCAGGTCAAGTTGGCGCAAGTGCAGCACCCATCTCTGATGCAACAGTAGTAACTCCAGAGCAGACTTATCCTGGTGTAGAACAAAACGCATTTACACCAGCACCGGGTTCATTACAGGCAGAGTTGCCAAGCCTAGGTGTTGAAACCGCCGCGTCGTCAGCACCATATACGGCGATACCTGGCTCGATAGAAGCTCAGTTAGCGGGGACTCCTATTGCTGGCGCAAACCCTGCAATCTCCCTGCAAGACGCTTTCCGTGGAGCTAGGATGGTGCAAGGGTTGTTAAATAGACCTCAGCAACCACAAGTCAATCCTTATATGCTGATGAACCAACAGCAACAACCTGGAGTTGTTAGTTACGAAGAATTACTTGGTTTGTTAAATAGACCAATGGCAAGTACGCCAAACGTATATCAGGCTCTTGCACCATCGCAGAATCCTTACAGTTTAATTTAGGGTAAAAAACATGGCTACACTTCAAGACTTTATAGGCGGTGGAATACCAGCCGGACTGTTAGACCCAGAGCAAATGCAAGCCGCAGAACAACGCGCACAAAACTCTGCGTTGATAAACACGTTCTTTAGTGTGCTACAAGCGTCTCGTGGTCAACCCGGACAGGGTAGGCCTGGCATTGGGCAGATTGTCGGTCAGGCTGGGCCAGTAGGGTTACAGGCTTACCAGCAGTCGTTTGACAAAACCTTGGCAGATACTCTAAAAGGGTTGCAAGTAAAGGATTTGGTTACCAAGCAAGCGGAAGCAAAAAAAATACAAGAACTTGCTCCAAAATTATTAGCCGCTGGTGGGGGTATAAATCAAGAAGTGGCAAATCAATTGATGACCACTCCTGCTGGCATGGAGTACTTATCAAAGTTTTCTCAAGCGCGTAGAGATATTTCTGGCAAAACTGAGTTGGTAGAAATCTTTAGTCCAACAGGGCAACCAATGAAAGTTCGCTATAACGTAGACACAGGCCAATACACTCCAGTTGGAGGAGAAAAGGCAGAACCGTTTGTTCAGGTTGACAGGGGGAATGTAATTGAACTTCGCCGACCAAGCGGCGCTATTATTGGGAGCGTTTCAAAAGGTGCAGCTCCATCGGCCCCATCATTTTCAATGACTGAAACGGGTCAAGTTCTTGACACAAGAAGCGGACGGTTACTACAACCAAGAGACGAACAAGGAAACCCAATTACAATTGATACATCCGTTAAAGCAACGGAAGATGAGAAAAAGTCTGCCGGTTTCTACTTGCGTATGAAAGACGCTACAACAACATTTGATTCCCCAATTTTAGACGCTCAAGGTAAACCTGTACTAAGAAATGGCAAACCAGTTTTGCTTAAAGATGCGGCAGAAAAACCAGAAATTGTTGCGGAAGTAATTGGCGGTATTGTTCCAAGATGGATGGGTGGTCAGGCGCTTCAAAACGTAGCAACATCTTCAATTCGCCAACAATATCAGCAAGCTCAAGAAAACTGGGTAACCGCTAACTTACGACCTGAGTCTGGTGCGGTTATTGGCCCAGAAGAAATGCAGAAAGAGATTCGTAAGTATTTCCCACAAGTCGGGGATTCAAACGACACAATCCGTCAAAAAGAAAAATCCAGACAAGTTACAGAAGAAGCAATTCGTAGACGTGCTGGTAGAGCAATAGGTGTACAACCATCACAACAACGTAATGTTAGCGTGGACTACTAAATATGGCCTACTCGATTACAACAAAAGACGGGATTACGATAAACAACATCCCTGACGATGTTGCGCCAGATTCACCAGAGTTAAAGTCCCGTGTGGCAGATATTCGTGCTGGAAAAACAGAATCCCGCGCAGAACCAAAAGAGGGGGTTGAAGAACCTTCTATGGGTGAGCGCATTGGTCGGCAGGTTGGCTTGACCGCCCGCGCCCTTCCTGGTGCGGCTGCTAACATAGCAGGGTTGGTTGGAGACCCATTAAACGCCCTCATCAACGCCATAACGGGAAGCAAGTTGCAAACCATTAGCGGTGCAACTGAAAGCTTGATGACTAGGGCTGGACTTCCTGTGCCAACAAGTCCATCCGAAAAAATTGTTTACGACATAAATCGTGCAGCCGCTAGTGCTGTTTTGCCTGGCGTGGCAATTCGTGCGGCTACACCAGTTGCACCTGTTCGTGTTGCGCCGCAAGCCCGTGTAGAGCCAACTATTGCTAAACCTGTTAGCGTAGAAAATATTGCCGAACCAATTAGGCGTACATTTTCAGAGAATCTTGGATTACAGGCAACTGGAGCGGTTGGTGGCACGTTAGCATCACAGTTAGCGGCGCAATCAGGTGCTGGCCCTATCGGACAGGCTGTAAGCGGTTTGCTTGGCGGGGTGCTTGCCCCAGCGGGTGTTCAAACAGCCGCTGAGAGGGTAGCCGTAGGTGGGAAAGAATTAGTTCGTCCGTTTACAGAAGCTGGCCGTGAAGTGATTGCTGGCAATGTCTTGCGTCAGGTAGCTGCCGAACCAGAAATGGCAATGATGCGTGCCGCCACATATCAGCCAACCATTCCTGGCTACCGCCCGACTACGGCACAAGCCACACGGGATGTGGGCTTGGTTTCCGTAGAACCAACCATTAAGTCAATGGATGTGACTGGGCGTTTTGCACAGCAACAAAGCATGGCTAATCAGGCCAGAATTAACATTCTTGACCGCATGACAAAAGACAAAGAAGCCGTTGCGTCTGCGGTTGCAAAGCGTGACGAAATTACAACCCCGTTGCGCGAAGAAGCCTTTGCTAGGTCAACGGTGACACCAGAGGTGTTTCAGTCCGGCGTTGCTCTGACAGTTAACAAAACCATTGACGACATTCTTGCTTCTCCAGCCGGTAAGCGCGGAACGGTCATTTCGGTGATGGAAGACACACGCGACGACATTGCTAGGGCTACTAACCCAGCAGAACTGTACGAAATCCGTAAAGATTTACGAGCCGCAGAACGTGGTTTGTTAGACAAGTCTGACCGTGGTGGCCCATCTAAGAGTGCTTATGATGCCGCTCGTGGAGAACTAAACCGTGTAATTGCCGCAGTTGATGATGCTATTGACTCTGCCGCGCCAGGATACAGAGATTATCTCAAGAAATTTGCCGCCTCTAGTCGTGGGATTGAACGCTTAGAGGCCATGCAAGACTTTGGTTCTAGGGTTAAATCAACCATCCCAGACCCAATTACGGGGGACTACCTGCTATCCCAAGCCAGTTTTGTTAAAGCCATTCGTAGCATAGAGAAAGACAAAAACCTTGGGGGCCTATCTAAAGCCCAACTAAACACGGTTAAGCGTATTAGCCAAGACTTAGACGATGGCGTATTAGCGCGGGCTACACGCCCCGCAGGTTCCGACACCTTTAAAAATATGTCCACCGCCAACGTAATTGGTGGAATCGTCGGCAAACAGATATTTGGCGAGACTAGCCCACTTCTTAGCAAGGTGGCTGCACCGCTAAACTGGCTTTACAATGGCACAGACGATGCCATTCGTGAGGTGTTGGTAGACGCAATGCTTGACCCAAAGTTGGCGGCAAGGCTTATGCAAAAAGCAACAACGGCAACTATGGAACCAATTTCGCAAGAACTGCAACGCCGGGCGGTAAACCTCGGATATGGCTCAATTTTCGGACTGGAGTAAGAAATGCCTAAGACCAAGATTTCAGAATACTCAACGACCAACTCGGCTAATACCGACATAGAAGGTATTAACATCGACGAGGGGTGTCCCCCAAGTAGCATCAACAACGCCATCCGTGAGCTTATGGTTCACCTAAAGGAGTTCCAGACAGGGGCTTCTGGGGACGCGTTTACCTTTGCCGGTGGAACCCTGATGAGTGGGACAAACACCATCTCTGGGGCGGCTGTTATCTCTGGCAACATCAACTCCTCTGGCACGACCAACACCTTCTCCGGCGGCAATATCCTGTCCGGCACGAACACAATTTCAGGGTCGGCGATTATCTCTGGGAATATAAACTCGTCAGGGACTACTAACACGTTCTCTGGTGGCAACATTTTCTCCGGCACAAATACCATCTCCGGCTCTGCCATCATCTCTGGCGGTATCAACTCTAGCGGTACAAACACGTTCTCTGGGACAAGCACATTTAACTCTGGAAGCCTGAAACTAGCGGGTTCTTCTAGCGGTGCGGCTACCCTGAACGCCCCTGCCGCAGCTTCTACGAATACCTACACCCTTCCTCCTGACACATCGACCTTGGGGTACAGGAACATCCCTGCCGTGGGAACCAAGACAGGTTCTTACACACTTGCCACGACTGACGTAGGCGAGTATGTCCAGGTAGGCTCTGGCGGGTCTATAACGATTCCTGATGCCACTTTTGCCGAAGGTGATGTAATATCTATCTTTAACAACACCTCTGCGGGGATTACCATTACTTGCACAATCACAACCGCTTACATTGCGGGTACAGATTCTGATAAGGCTACCGTTACCCTTGCAACTAGGGGGGTGTGTACAGTCTTATTTATCTCTGGAACCGTCTGTGTAATCACAGGGAACGTGTCATAAATGACGGGCATATTCCAGATTCTTCTTGCTGGGCAGGGTGCTGCCGGAATCCTTGCTGACTACCTTGTTGTAGCGGGTGGTGGTGGGGGAGGCGGTTCTGGCGCAACTTCAACTAATGGTGCTGGTGGTGGGGGAGCGGGCGGTTATAGGGAATTTACTTCACAAGGATTATCCGTTGGTGTCGCTTATACCGTAACCGTTGGTGCTGGTGGCGCTGGTGGAGTGGCAGATGTTACTGGAACTGTTGGTAATAATTCTGTGTTGTCAACTAATACATCTGCTGGTGGTGGGGGTGGTGGCACTCAAGGAACAGGAGCAACTGCAGGTGGTTCTGGTGGTGGTTCTTCAACTACTGGTGGAACAGGAGCAGCAGGCAACACACCATCAACATCACCATCTCAAGGAAATAAGGGTGGAGATTTTTTATCAAACAGAAACATGGGCGGTGGAGGTGGTGCTGGAGCCGTAGGTGGAAACGGCACTTCAGGTGTATCTGGCAATGGCGGTGCGGGAACAGCATCTTCCATTACAGGCTCATCAGTAACTAGAGCAGGCGGTGGCGGAGGCGGAGCAAGCGGGGCTGACCAAAGTGCAACTCGTGGAACAGGTGGTAGCGGTGGCGGCGGTGATGGTGGAACGCAGGCTAATAACGGAAGTAATGGTACTGTCAACACAGGCGGTGGTGGTGGTGGTTCTGGCTCGTCTACTGTTGCGGGTTCAAATAGAACAGGCGGCGCAGGCGGCTCTGGTGTCGTTATCATCAAAATCCCATCATCGCACTATGCCTCATTCTCATCTGGTGTAACTTCATCTCTCTCGACTTCTGTTGCGGGATACAACGTATATACAGTCACGGCTACTTCTACAACGAGTGAGACTGTGACTTTCCTTGCTGGCGCACAGGCCGACTTCCTTGTAATTGCTGGTGGCGGCGGTGGTGGCGGTTCTTCTGGAGGCGGTGGCGGCGCAGGGGGTTATCGCACAAGCGCAGGAACTTCTGGTGGTGGTGCGTCTGCGGAATCAAAACTTGGACTGACATTTGGCGTTGCATACACAGTTACCGTGGGTGCTGGTGGTATTGGCAACACGGCTTTTCCGGGTAAAGGAAGCAACGGCAACAATTCCGTT
>Ga0222713_10006533_pt1 | contig 11066 bp, 7 predicted proteins | sample C33_649DmetaG_FD_165061 | JGI IMG/M metagenome (GOLD analysis project Ga0222713, IMG submission 165061) | Estuarine water microbial communities from San Francisco Bay, California, United States - C33_649D | ecosystem: Environmental > Aquatic > Marine > Unclassified | place: USA: California... | reverse complement strand
TTTAGCGAATTCATGAATAAAAAAAATGGCAAACAACCAAGTTTGTCAGAATTGATTGGGTTGTTGAATTATGCAAAAAAAGATTCCAGTATTAAGGGTATTTATATCAAGTGTGCAGAAAATCCAAATGGCTATGCAGCTACGGAGGAAATAAGAAAAGCGCTGATTGATTTTAAAAAATCAAATAAATTTATTGTGGCGTATGCGGAAACAATTTCGCAAAAAGGGTATATGATGGCAAATGTGGCCGATCAAATATTTACGCATCCGCAAGGGGGTATGGAATGGTCCGGCTTTAATTATGAGACGCTATTTTTGAAAGGTTTAATTGATAAACTTGAAATTGAACCCCAAATATTTTATGCAGGTAAATTTAAAAGCGCTACTGAGCCTTTCAGATATACGCAAATGTCGGAGGCAAATAAACTACAAACAGGGATTTGGTTAAATTCGATTTATAACAATTTTATTCAAGGAGCCGCTGAAATGCGAAGCTTAAACGCAGATTCAATCAAAGCGTTTGCGAATGAAGGGAAAGTGCAAAATGCGAAGGATGCATTAAAATACAAATTAGTGGACGGCCTGATCTATGATGACCAATTAAAAAAAATCATTAGTAAAAAATTACGTGTGGTGGATGAAACTAAAATATCATTTGTGTCAATTAATAATTATGCAGAATCAGTTGCATTAAGAGGGACTGGCAGTGGTAAAATTGCGGTGATATATGCAGATGGGGATGTAGTCATGGGAAAGGGTCAAAATGATGCAATTGCAAGTGATGATTATAGGGTATTGATTCAAAAGATCAGAAACGATAAATCCATTGATGCTGTTGTATTAAGGGTAAACTCACCAGGTGGAAGCGCATTAGCGAGTGATATTATATGGAGAGAGATTGATTTACTTAAAAAAGAGAAACCCGTGGTGGTAAGTATGGGAGATTTGGCAGCGTCGGGTGGTTATTATATTTCCTGTGGTGCCGATTCTATTTTTGCTGATGCCAATACCATCACAGGTTCCATTGGTGTATTTTCAGTAATCCCTAATGCAGAGAAATTTTTGAAAAATAAAATAGGTGTCACTTTTGATCGCGTTAAAACAGGACAATATGCCGATGCGCCTTCCGCAACAAGAGCATTAACAGTCACAGAACAAAAGTTTTTGCAAGCAGGTGTGGATAGTGTTTACTATACTTTTAAATCAAGGGTGGCTGCAGGCAGACAAAAAAGTTTGGACTATATTGATACGATTGCACAAGGGCGTGTATGGACAGGCGCAGATGCAATTAAAGTGGGTTTGGTGGATAAGATTGGAACTTTAAATGATGCATTGGCATCTGCCGCTAAAATGGCCAAATTAAAAGGGTATAGTATTAAATCATATCCAGAAACTAGGTCCTTTATTGAAGAATTTTTCGAAGGGTACAAAAACGAAGTAAAAACCAAAGCAATTCAAGAAGAAATTGGAATAGAGCAATGGCAGGTATTGCAACAATTAAAATCAATCAAGCAGATAATGGGTCAGCCGCAGGCACGATTACCTATCTTTGAGCTCAATCAACGTTAATATATGCCTGCTTATAGTCAAATTAAAGCAATGCTTGCGATAACAAAAGCAAGTTTACGTTCTACATTCAGAAGCCCCTCAGCCGTTATTTTTAGTATTGCTTTTCCATTGATATTTATCCTTGTTTTTGGTTTTTTAAGTAGTGGGGGTAATATCAATGTAAATGTGGCGATGACCCAAGGGAGTGATACGACCAATCCAATTTATGCTGCAATTAAAAATATATCGGGGTTTAAATTTGCATCCGGGGATAGTAATAAAATTCAAGGAGAGCTTGCCAAGGGACGTATTACCTCAATGATTCATATACGAGCCACCGGTAATCCCAATTTACCTTATACTATTGATTTAATTAGCTCGGAAGCAGCCAATCCACAAAACATACAATTGGTAAAGTCTATTTTAAATTCAGTCATTTCTAAAATAAATGAGCAACGCTTTAAGGATGCACCAAGCATTGCGGTTGTAAATAATAATGTAAAAAAAGTGCCAGGGCGTATTTATCGTACCATTGATTTTATATTGCCTGGACAATTAGGATTTTCCTTATTAAGTGCAGGGGTTTTTGGTGTTGCTTTTTTGTTTTTTAATTTAAGACAACAATTGGTTTTAAAGCGATTTTATGCGACACCTATTCGTCGCTTGTATATTATTTTAGGGGAAGCATTGAGCAGGGTCATTTTTCAATTACTAACAGCAATCATTATCATCGGTATTGGTCATTTTGCATTTAAGTTTACACTAGTAAATGGATGGGTGACCTTTGCGAGTATTATGGGACTTAGTTTTATTGCACTGCTATTATTTATGGGTTTTGGATTTATAGTAAGTGGTGTAGCAAAAACCGAGAGTACCATTCCACCATTTGCTAACTTAATTACATTACCTCAGTTTTTATTGTCCGGCACCTTTTTTTCAATCGATAATTTCCCAACCTGGCTTCAGCCTTTTTGTAATATACTCCCACTTACGCATTTTAATAATGCAATGCGAAATATTGCATTTGAAGGAAATAGTTTGATGGATTCTTGGACCGACATTTCCATTTTATTAATATGGATTGTGATTGTATATGCATTGGCGTACAAAATATTTAAATGGGAATAAATGAAATTGATAAAACTGGCTGTGATTAGTGCTTTATTTTTGAGTTTATTGGTGACGGCAATTTCTTTGTTATTCCCTAGCAATGTTATCGTTTCCAGAGCCATTGAGGTGAAGGCCACGCCTGAGAAAATAGCTTTTTACACAGCGGACTTGAATCAATGGAACGCATGGATGAGTGACTGGAAACAAAATCAAGTTCGCTTGCAAAATGATACCGCATTTATTGGCACACAAATAATTCATTTTGAAAGCAAAACAGATTCTTCTGTTAATTATCAATGGGTCGCGACAGGGCAGGCGCCATATTTTGTTAAAATTGAATGGTTCCCTTTAGAAAAAGGCAATTATGTGATTCACTGGACATTTGAACAACATGTACGTTGGTATCCATGGGAAAAATTTCAAACCTTATTGAATGAGAAGTTGTTAGGGAGTAAGATGGAAATGGAATTGCAAAATTTGCAAGGGGTGATTAATCAGCAATAAAGAATTAGGTTTAGTTATTGCGCAGTAATTTAATTTGAGCATAATTTTCACTCAAATTATTTTCCGTCATTGTTCTTTTCTTTCTGATCTATTAAATATTGAACGTTCCTTTTAAGTCCTTTTAATTTCGATCTAAGTAAAGGTGATTTTTTGAATCTTTCTTTGAAAGTAGTTTCTTCCATTTGTAGCCATTGATTCCGATCCATATTCAGTAACCCATGTAAAGGTTTAAATTGCGCTTCATGGTGTGATTTGCTAAACCTATTCCAAGGACAAACATCTTGGCATATATCACATCCAAATGCCCAGTCTGTGTAATTTTTATTGGCATTTATTTCCGACTGCTTTAATTCAATGGTATAATAACTGATACAGTGATTGGCTTGAATGGTTTTATTGGGCAAAATAGCCTCCGTAGGGCAGGCGTCGATACATTTGGTACAAGTGCCACAATAATCTTTGGCTATCGGGGTGTCATAATCCAATTCAATGTCAACAATTAATGTTGCAAGAAAAAAGAAAGAGCCTGTTTGAGGTCGAATTAAATTTCCATTTTTTCCAATCCATCCTGCGCCAGATAATTGTGCCCAACTTCTTTCTAGTACAGGTGCTGAATCCACAAATCCACGACCGGTGATTTTTCCCATTTCCTTTTGCATCTCACTAAGCATCATTTGAAGTTTGGTGCGTATCACATCGTGATAATCTTCGCCCCATGCGTATTTTGCAATTTTAGTTGTGGAATCAATTTGTAATAGTTGATCTTGTTGGGATGGAAAATAATTCATTAAAAAAGTAATCACCGATTTTGCCCCTGGTACTAATTTTCTTGGATCTACACGCAAGTCAAAATGATTTTCCATGTATTGCATCTCGCCATGATATCCATTGGATAGCCAATGTTCCAAACGACGGGCATCTTCTGTTAATTCTTTTGCTGCGGCAATGCCACAATAATCAAATCCAAATTGTGCGGCTAATGATTTGACCAATTTTGTATTTACGGCCTGACTCAATCTTCTAAATTCATTTTATGAAAAAAGCGATGCGCAATTGGCGCAATTAAAACACCGATGCTTGTAATAAAAATAACGCCACTAAATAAGGCATAAAAAGAGGAGAAAATTTTACCCCAAAAAGTTGCAATGGTTACCACAGGCCCCATACCTCCCAATATCATTGACGCATTGTGTACTGCATCAATCCACGACATAGGCCCAGTAAATTTGTAACCGATGATGCCAATGAATAAACAGGACCCTAAAATAACTAATGTCCACAAAAAATGAGTGAATACCCTTTTTAAGAAAACACTGCGTTCTGCGATGGGCTCACTTTTGTGCTCGTACCTAGTTTTGAAAATTCCGGGTTTATGATGTGGTTTCATTCACGCAAGTCATTTCATGTAAAATTAGCAGAAAATCCTTGTTGTTCCTGACTTTAGTTCAGTTTTAATTACTTATTTATGCCATTATAACTTATATCATAGTTTGGCTTCTCATTTGCCCCTATCTTGGTATAATAAATACAATTATGAATTTAAGTCAATATACCATTAAGGCACAGGAGGCGATTCAGTCGGCACAACAATTAGCTTATAACAATAAGGATGCTGCAATAGAAACGCTGCATTTGTTAAAAGCTATTTTGTTTGATAAGGATAGCCCAACAGAATTTTTATTAAAAAAAAATAATTTAAATCCACTCTTAATCATGCAAAAAGTGGATGCTGCTTTGCCAGGTTTGCCTAAGCAAGCTAGTGGTGAACCTGCAACCAATTTAAGTAGGGATTTGAATAGTGTATTATTAAAAGCCAATGGAGCGCTTAAAACATTTGAAGATGAGTTTGTCACGGTGGAACATTTATTAATTGCAATTTTACAAGTGAGTGATGCGGCTGCTAAAATTTTAAAAGATGCAGGACTTACAGAAAAAGGTTTGGTGGCTGCTATTAAAGAATTAAGAAAAGGAGAAAAAGTACAATCTGCAACGCAGGAAACTCAATTTCAATCTTTATCAAAGTATGCAAAAAACTTAAACGAATTAGCAAATAAAGGAAAGTTAGATCCAGTGATTGGTCGGGATGAAGAAATAAGAAGAACCTTACATATCCTTTCAAGAAGAAGTAAAAATAATCCCATCTTAGTGGGGGAGCCTGGGGTGGGTAAAACTGCCATTGCAGAAGGATTGGCTATGCGTATTGTTAATGGCGACGTGCCTGATAATTTAAAAAGTAAAATAATTTTTGCTTTAGATATGGGGCAATTAATTGCAGGTGCGAAATACAAGGGAGAATTTGAAGAGAGATTAAAAGGCGTAGTCAAGGAAGTGGCGGATAGTGATGGAGGGATTATTTTATTTATAGATGAGATACATACTTTAGTAGGCGCAGGAGGGGGTGAGGGCGCGATGGATGCTGCGAATATTTTGAAACCAGCATTGGCAAGAGGGGAATTAAGAGCCATTGGTGCGACCACCTTAAATGAGTACCAAAAGTTTTTTGAAAAAGACAAAGCATTGGAGCGTCGTTTTCAAAAAGTAATGATTGATGAGCCAAGTAAAGAAGATGCAATTTCTATTTTAAGAGGATTAAAGGAAAGATATGAAACGCATCATCATGTGCGCATTAAGGATGAAGCCATTATTGCCGCCGTTGAATTATCTACCCGTTATATCACAGATCGTTTTTTACCTGACAAGGCCATTGATTTAATTGATGAAAGTGCAGCAAAATTAAGATTGGAGATGAATTCAATGCCAGAGGAATTGGATACCCTGATTCGTCAAATTCGCCAACTTGAAATTGAAAGAGAAGCGATTAAGCGGGAAAATAATCCTGAGCAACTAAAAGCCTTGAATATTGAAATAAGTAATTTAACGGTACAACAAGATACATTAAAAGCAAAGTGGTCGGAAGAAAAAGAGTTGGTGGATAAAGTGCAAGCAACTAAGTCAACTATTGAAAAATTAAAACAAGAAGCGGAAGTTGCTGAACGAAATGGTGATTATGGAAAGGTGGCGGAAATAAGATATGGAAAAGTGAAGGAGCAGGAAACGAATTTGTTGGAATGTTCCAAGCAATTGCAGGAAATGGGAGAACACGGAAAACGTTTAATGAAAGAAGAAGTAGATGCGGAAGATATTGCAGAGAATGTGGCAAAGGCTACGGGTATCCCAGTGAGTAAAATGATGCAGTCGGAAAGAGAAAAATTATTGCATTTAGAGGAAGAGTTGCATAATAGAGTTGTAGGTCAGGAGGAGGCGATAAGTGCAGTATCGGATGCTATTAGAAGAAGTAGGGCGGGCTTACAAGATCCTAAAAAACCCATTGGTTCGTTTATATTTTTAGGAACTACTGGGGTTGGTAAAACAGAGTTGGCAAAAGCATTGGCTAATTATTTATTTGATGATGATGCCATGATGACGCGAATTGATATGAGTGAATATCAGGAAAAACATGCAGTTTCAAGATTGGTTGGCGCACCTCCTGGCTATGTGGGTTATGATGAAGGGGGACAATTAACCGAATCAGTTCGAAGAAAGCCTTACAGTGTGGTGCTATTAGATGAAATTGAAAAAGCGCATCCCGATGTTTGGAATATTTTATTACAAGTTTTGGATGATGGTCATTTAACAGACAATAAAGGAAGGACTGTGAATTTTAAAAATACCATTATTATCATGACTAGTAATATTGGAAGTCATTTAATTCAAGATGCTTTTGAAGATGTCAATGAAACCAATGTGGAAGAAAAAACAGCGCAGTCCAAACTGGAAGTCATGGCATTATTAAAACAAACTATTCGTCCTGAATTTTTAAATAGGGTAGATGAAATAATCATGTTCTCTCCTTTATTACAAAAACAAATGGCTTCGATTGTAAAAATTCAATTAAACAACTTAAAATCTTTGGTTGCTGAAAATGGAATGCAAGTTGATTTTTCAGACTATTTGGTGGAATATTTATCAGAGCAGGGCTTTGATTTACAATTGGGGGCAAGACCATTAAAAAGATTGATTCAGAAAATGGTGGTGAATGAGTTTAGTAAAAAAATATTAAGTGGGGAGATAGATAAAACCAAAAAGATTTTGATTGATATTTTTGACGGGGTGGTGGTATTTAGAAATGAGGCCTAGCTGGCTTGCGACGTTTGAATTACTAGCTGTTAGTTAACTGCTTTTTGAAATATACCTTAGTACATGTATATTTGACAAACTCATTTTAAGTACTATGGCTAGTCCCAAAAAAGCAGCAGTTGGTTTTATATTCATCACCATTTTAATTGATGTGATGGGTTTTGGGATTATTATTCCAGTGGTACCTCAACTATTGCAACAATTATTACACGTAACAGATCGGACAAATATTAGTGCGATATCACAGCCTGCCATATTTTTAACCTTGATCTATGGTCTTACGCAATTTGTCTTTGCACCCATTTTGGGAAGCTTGAGTGATCGATATGGTCGTAGACCGGTCTTACTTTTTTCCTTACTTGGTTTTGGTTTAGATTATATTTTTTTAGCTTTTGCGCCAACGATTGGTTGGTTGTTTGTAGGAAGAATGATCGCAGGAATTACGGGTGCGAGTATTACTACAGCTACTGCATATATGGCTGATATAAGTAATGAAAAAAATAGGGCACAAAATTTTGGAATGATTGGTGCTGCTTTTGGTCTTGGTTTTATCATCGGCCCTATGTTGGGAGGTTTATTGGGAGAATTAGGAACTAGGATCCCATTTTTGGTAGCCGCTGGATTAGCACTGGTGAATGCTTTGTATGGCTATTTTGTATTACCTGAATCCTTAGATATGGAACACCGTCGCTCATTTGATATTAAAAGAGCCAACCCGATTGCCTCCTTATTAAAACTAAAAAAATATCCAGCAGTACTTGGTTTAATTTGCTCATTACTTTTAATTTATTTAGCAGCGCATTCTGTGCAAAGCAATTGGAGCTTTGCCAACATCAATAAATTTGGATGGACACCTAAAATGATTGGTATCTCATTGGCTGTAGTTGGGGTGTTAGTTAGTTTGGTGCAAGGCTTACTCATTAGAGTAGTAAATCCAAAATTAGGAAATGAAAAAAGTGTTTATATTGGAATTGCATTATATGCCATTGGGTTAACATTGTTTGCATTTGCAACACAAGGATGGATGATGTTTTTGTTTTTGGTGCCTTATTGTTTTGGGGGAATTTCAGGACCTGCTTTACAAGCGCTAATTTCGGCACATGTTCCAAAAAATGAACAGGGAGAATTGCAGGGATCATTAACAGGATTAAATAGTTTGACCACTATTTTTGGCCCATCGATGATGATTGGATTGACCTCTTATTTCTCTATTAAAAATGACCCAGCGCATATCTACTTTCCAGGTGCCGCCTTTCTATTCGGTGCCTTATTAATGGGATTGAGTGCAATAATTGCTTACTGGGTGTTAAAACACGATACGACTGCCTCAAAGCAGGTATAATATTGGGGTATAATCAGTGACTGTTTGTTATATTTGTGCCTAATATAATAGGAAAATATGACGCCATTAATGACCCAATTAAATGAAACCTCGTCCTTTATTCAATCAAAAATAAAAGATAGCGCGCATACAGCGATTATCTTGGGAAGTGGATTAGGAAATTTAGCAACCCAAATTCAAGTAGAATTTGAAATTCAATATACCCAGATACCTCATTTTCCAGTGAGTACGGTGGAAGGTCACAAAGGCCGGTTAATTTTAGGTACTTTAAATGGGGTGAAGGTTTGGGTAATGGAAGGGCGCTTTCATTTTTATGAAGGCTATTCGCCAGAGCAAGTTGCTTATCCAGTGCGTGTCTTAAAATTATTAGGCGTTGAAAATTTAATTTTATCCAATGCTGCAGGTGGTGTAAATAATGATTATGAGGTAGGCGATTTGATGATTATTAAAGATCACATCAGTTTATTCTCCATTAATCCACTCATTGGCAAAAACGAATCAGACTTAGGTACCCGATTCCCAGATATGAGTGAACCTTACGCGCAAAGTTTTATTGATCAAGCAAAAGCAATTGCCGCCAAGCATCAAATTAAATTACATGAGGGGGTATATGTTGGCGTGACAGGTCCTACGTTTGAAACAAGGGCCGAATATAAATTAATTAAAGCAGTGGGTGGCGATGTGGTTGGAATGAGTACAGTACAAGAAAATATTGCAGCAGTTCATTGTGGCATGAAAGTTTTTGCGATAAGCGTCGTGACTGATTTAGGAATTCGTGAAGATAATAATGTGATAACACATGCTGAAGTATTAGAAGCAGCCAATGCCGCGGAGCCAAAGTTGACACTTATTATTAGTGATTTAGTTAAACAAATTTCCTAATTCAATATTTCGCATGTCATTTACGCAGCGTATTATTTTTTTAAGTATCCTCCTTTGTAGCCTTCAGATTCAGGTTAAAGCACAAAAGGTTTTACAAGCCACAAACGATATGATGGGTGGCGGCGGGATGGGTGGATTTTCAGGGGGAAGACCTGCTGCTAAGAAAGGAAATGACTCTCTTCAGTTAAGAGATAAAAATGCAGATTCAATTACCATTTATTATAAGTTGTATAATAGCAATGACATCAAAAAAATGGATACCAGTATCAATGATTTTTTTGTACACTATCCCTTGCCTTATACACATTACAATTTGGGAAATTTAGGTGCAGCAAGTAAGTCGTATTTAACCAATACCATACAAAACGCAGGTTTGGACCTAGGCTTTCATGCCTATGATGTATATAATTTTACTTTAGAACAAACTCCGTTTTATCAAACCACTAGGCCTTTTACAGAATTAGGTTATTTAATTGGTGGGAAGGGGGAACAATTAATTGAAGTAAAGCATACACAAAATAAAAAGCAGCAATTAAATTTTGCCTTTGATTATCGTTTTAGCAATTCCCCTGGGAATGTAAAAAATCAAAGTGCCAATGTAAATAATATGCGGATGACCGCGCATTTTCAATCCAAAAGAAAACGCTATGAATCCTTCTTGACTATGATCACAAACAAAGTAGCCTCTTCTGAAAATGGGGGATTGATTAAGTCTGATTTATTAGATAGTCTTTCGTTGGGTAATCCCTATGAATTGGATACAAGATTGGGCGTGAGCGGCATGACCTTTAAAAACCCATTTAATACTTCAATTTCAACGGGTACGACCTATAAGGAAAATCTATTTTTGTTAAAGCAAACGTATGATGTGGGACAAAAGGATTCTATTGTAAAGGATACGGTTACTACTTATATGTTTTATCCAAGATTACGTTTTCAAAATGAAATCAAATTTAAAACAAGCCAATACTTATTTGATGACCAAAACCCAGATTCTATAGGGTATAAGAATTATTTCAATTTTACAATCCCTTCAGGTAAGGATATTACTTTTCAAGACAATTGGAAAGTGTTGAATGATGAATTTAGTTTGATCAGCTATCCCCAAAAAAACAATAGTAATCAATTTTTACAACTAGCTACTGGATATATCAATTATACTGCCAGCTTTCCTAGTCAATCCGTATGGAGTAATTATGATTTATATGCATTTGCGGTTTATAAAAATAAAACCAGGAATCAGTTGTGGGATATGTTGGCCTCTGGAAAGTTATATATCAATGGTTATCATGCTGGTGATTATGAAGCCAAGGTTTATTTGTCAAGAATTTTAAATACGAAGGGCAATTATATGAAATTGTCCTTCCAAAATTACAACAGAACACCCTCTGCTAATTTAATGGGTCGTACACAGTTTCCAATCATTGGGCTTGCAGGAATCAAAAAAGAAAATACCATTGATTTGATGGGGGTCATTGGTAATTATAAATCAGCATGGTTAGCGCAAGTAAATTATCAGTTGATCAATAATTACAATTACTTC
>Ga0222713_10006532_pt1 | contig 11067 bp, 10 predicted proteins | sample C33_649DmetaG_FD_165061 | JGI IMG/M metagenome (GOLD analysis project Ga0222713, IMG submission 165061) | Estuarine water microbial communities from San Francisco Bay, California, United States - C33_649D | ecosystem: Environmental > Aquatic > Marine > Unclassified | place: USA: California... | reverse complement strand
TTTCAAAAGCCCATCCCGTTCGCAGGAACCGTTCGATCGAATCTCAAGGTCGCCGACCCAGTCGCGAATGAGAGCGAACTTGGAAACGTGCTTCAACGGGTTGGCCTCGACTCGTCGTTCCTTGATCGCGTGGCTGACGTTCTCTCAGGGGGTGAGGCCCAGCGGATGTGCATCGCTCGGACGCTCCTGACCAAGCCCGCCGTGATCTTGATGGACGAACCAACCTCGGCGCTCGACCCGAAGAATCGGTTGGGTATCGAAGCGCTGGCTCGCGAACTCGCCAATGAAGGAATAGGCGTGGTGTGGGTCACGCACGATCTCGATCAAGCGCATCGAATTGCCGATCGCATCCATGTCCTTGTTGATGGTCGTAATGCAACAGCAAGTGAAACTTCTTTGTACCTCGCGCAAGACACTCCTGAGGTGGGAACGTGAACGCCACGACAATTGGCTGGGCCGGACTCGTCGGTTCGTTCGCTCTCGTTGCGATTGCGATTGCGCTTTCGTTCTGGCAACGGTTGCATCTGACGCGTTCCATCGTGTGGGCATCGGCACGTGCGGCAGTGCAATTGCTATTGGTGGGGATTGCATTACGACTTGTGTTGGACTCGAAAGCTTCGGTGTGGTGGGCGTGGTTGTGGGTCATCGTCATGATTGGGTTCGCTGGCTTCACCATCCGTGGCCGCGCAAAGGAGGTACCCGGCATCTTTGTGCTTGGAACTCTTTCGATGGCGACGGTCGTCGTCGTCAGCCTCTCGGTGATTTTCGGATTTCATGTCTTCCCGGTTGAGGGGCGAACGATCGTTCCGCTCGCCGGAATGATGATCGGAAACTCCATGACTGCTTGTGTTCTTGTGGGTCGGCGCATTGTCGGGGAACTTTCTGACAAGCGCGATGAAGTCGAAGCGCGACTAGCGCTCGGACTTTCGTGGCAAGACGCGTCACGACCGTACGTTCGGTCCGCTCTCCGGACAGCGCTGGTACCGCAGATCGAATCGACAAAGGCGGTTGGGTTGGTTTTTCTTCCAGGGGCGATGACTGGACTCGTGCTCGCTGGGGTTGATGCCGTCGACGCTGTCACCGTGCAGTTGGCGATTATGTATTTGGTGCTGGGCTCTGTTGCGACAAGCGTGACGGTGATTGGACTGGGACTTACTCGGCGTGTGTTCACCCCCGATCATCGCCTTCGCTTGATCGTCCGTGCTTCTCACTGATGGTTCGTGAACCTGATGTGAACTCTGGCTTGAAAGGACGGTAGGAGGCCATCTCGCAATCTCGGCCCGGTAGCCTGATCGCTTATGGCCAAGCGATTCGTGATCATTGGCGGTGGTCCGGCGGGCAATACCGCTGCGACCTACGCGGCCCGCTTCGGAGCCGACGTCACGATGATCGAGAAGGATCTCGTGGGCGGCGCGGCGCACCTTCGTGACTGCATTCCCTCCAAGGCCATGATCGCTACTGGTGGAGCGTTGGGCACGATTAACGAGGCCCAGCGCATGGGGCTCACGGATGTTTCGGCCACGCTTGATTTCGATGCGCTCCGCCACCGGATCGACACGATCGGCAAGCGGCTCGAACGGTCAACCACCACGTTGCTTGAAAGCCAGGGCGTCACACTCCTTAAAGGCACCGGTCGAATGGTGGGCCCCCACCAAGTGATCGCTGAGACAGCCGATGGGCCGGTCGAGATTGATGCTGATGTCGTCTTGATCGCCACAGGTAGCCGTCCTCGAATCCCCGAATGGGCACACGTCGATGGCGAACGGATGCTTACGACGCGTGATGCCTATCCGCCTTCTTCGCTTCCCGAGCACCTCGTTGTCATCGGTTCTGGTGTCACTGGCGTTGAGTTCGTTCACATGTTCAAGTCCTTTGGGAGTGACGTCACCTTGATCGTGAGTCGACAGCAAGTGTTGCCACTCAAAGATCCAGAAGTAGCGGCAGCACTTGAAGCGGACTTCCTTGCTCGTGGAGTTCAACTGCTGAAGGGCGCGAAAGCCCTCCGTGGGACGGTGAGCGCCGATGGCGTCACGATCGAATGCACCGACGGACGCATTGTGAGCGGTTCGCACGCACTTTTGGCGATTGGATCGATTCCGAACACCGACAACCTCGGTTTGGTTGAGGCTGGTGTTGAACTCGTCGACGGTTACGTAAAAATCAATCACAACTGTCAAAGTTCCCTGCAGCACGTCTATGCCGCCGGCGATGTCTCAGGAAAACTTCCGCTCTCTTCGGTTGCTTCCTTGCAGGGACGCAAGATCGCCGAACACGCGATGGGTCTTCATGTTGGTCCCCATCGGCATATCGATTACGAAAAGGCGGCTTCGGCAATTTTCACCGAACCCGAAATCGCCGATGTTGGTTTGGCTGAAGCTGACGCATTTGCAATGGGTCGCAAAATTCGCGTCACGAAAGTTCCATTTTCAGCGAACGCCAAGGCCCTTATTGAAGACGATTCGCGTGGGTTTGTGAAGATCATTTCTGATCCGGCAACAGGTGTCGTCCTCGGTGGATCAATCGTGGGTCGTCATGCGGCCGAACTCATCGCTGTGCTTGCGCTCGCCGTGAGCGCTGGACTTCGGGTTGCCGACCTTCATGAGTCACTCTTTGTGCATCCCTCAATGGCCGAGGCACTGTCCGATGCAGCAGAGTGAGCAAACTGATCCCCTCGGTGCTCCTCGGAAGGTGCCCACAGCGAAGGATTTTCCTGCGACCGGCCCGTTCAGCCTTGCTGCGCCCGGTCCTCGATTCGGTGCCCGAGCGCTGGACTTGTCCGTTATCGCGCTGCCGGTTCTGGTCGTGATTGCTCTGACGGCGAAGACCATCGACGGGCAGTTGCAATTGGATGTTCCGAATTGGTTGCTTCCGGCCGCCCTTGCATTTGGCGTCCTCTATGACTTCCTCTTCACCTTTTTTGCGCAACGGACCTTGGGCAAAATGATCTTCGGGCTGAAGGTTGTCCGATACGTCGATGGAACTCGTCCTACCGCCACACAGAGCGGCTTGCGGTCGCTGCTTCCTTGGTCGCCTCCAGCTCTGCCGCTCGGCCCATTCGGATTCGGAGCCGTACTGCTGGTCTTTGGCACGGGGATTGGCGGCGAACTCCACCGGGGCTGGCCCGATGTGGTCGGTGGAACTCTCGTGATCTCCACCCGCTAACCAGTCCCACGGCCTACCCTCAGACGTTTACGAGCCTTCTGGGCATCGCAGCGTTTGGGGGAACAGATGGGGTCACGGGTATATCGAGTTGTTCAGTGGACGACCGGCAATGTCGGTCAGCGGTCGGTCATCGCTGCGGTTGCGAATCCTGAGCTCGAAATTGTCGGTTGTTATGCATGGGGTGCCGACAAGGTCGGACGCGATGTCGGCGAACTGTGCGGTGGTGATCCCATTGGCGTGCTTGCGACGAATGACGTTGACGCGTTGCTTGCGCTCGCTCCCGACTGTGTGATCTACAACCCTAAATGGCCCGACATCGATCACATGGTGCGAATTCTCGAAGCTGGTATCAACATCACCGCAACGGCAGGCTTTATTACGGGGCACGCGCTGGGTGCCGATCGTCAACGAATTCTCGACGCGTGTGAGCGCGGTAAAAGTTCAATCTTTGGTTCGGGTATGAACCCTGGGATGGCGAATCTTCTCGGCATCGTTTCGGCGGGTGTTTGCGATCGGATTGATTCCATTCGCATGCTCGAATCGGTCGACTCCACGGGCTATGACTCGGGCGATACCGAAAAGTCCGTTGGCTACGGATTATTTCCTGACGACCCGAATCTTTCGGCGATGACAAAGCAGGGGACTGCGGTCTTTGGTGACGCGGTGTATCTCATGGGGCAAGCCCTTGGTGTCGAGTTCGACGAGGTGCGTTGTGAAACTGAGTATGCGATCACCACGGATTTCCTTGATCTTGGGTCATGGTCGATCGACGCTGGTTGTGTCGCCGGCGTGTCGGCGAGCTGGCAAGGATGGATCGGCGATCGCAAAGTCGTGTCCTGCGATGTGCGCTGGCGGAAGGGTCGCACGCTCGAGCCGGACTGGAAGGTCGAGCACGGTTACATCGTCGAGATCGAAGGCATGCCTTCAGTGCGCACAAAGCTTGAAGTGTTCCCGCCCGCGGACTTCAAGCCGAAGTCGTTTAGCGATTACATGGTGCTGGGAATGGTGATGACATCGCTGCCTGCCGTGGATGCAGTCGCGTCGGTGTGCAATGCCAGTCCTGGCATCGTCACCTATCTCGATCTCCCGTTGCCCTCACCCAGTGGCTGGGTGCATTAGCCAGCGGTTACTCGATCACCACGACGACATCGCCGGAGCCAACGGAATCGCCAGGGGCGACCTTGATCTCCTTGACGGTGCCTGCCTTGTCGGCGGTGATGTTGTTTTCCATCTTCATGGCTTCAAGGACGCACACGGTCGCGCCGGCTTCGACTTCTTGACCGACTTCGACGAGCACCTTGACGATGGTTCCCTGCATCGGGACGGCAACGGCACCCGATCCGCCGCCAGCGCCTGCACCGCCGCCGCCACCTGAGCGACGAGGGCGGCTTGCGCCGCCGGCAGCACCGCCAGCGACAACGGCGCCAGCCTGTGACTCAGGGACGAAGACTTTGACCGAGAATCGCTTGCCATTGACTTCGACGTCGACGTCGCGCTGGACCTTTGCTTCGGTCTCGCCTTCGGCAACAGTTGCGGTGCTACCAACAGTGCTGAGATCGAGTGTGTCTTCCACCCACTTGGTGGAATGCTTTCCATCGACAAAGTCCTGGTGTTCGAGGATGGCGAGGTCGGCGGGAATCGTGGTGGCGATGCCGTCGATGCGGAACTCACGCAATGCACGAATTGTGCGGCGAATTGCCGTTTCACGATCGGAGCCCCAGCAGATCAGCTTGCCTACGAGGTTGTCGTAGTACTGGCTGACGGTGTCGCCCGATTCGTAGCCGCCGTCCCAGCGTGTGCCGAAACCTGCCGGCGGAACCAGCGTGGTGATGTGGCCAGGGGAGGGAAGGAACTTGCCCTGCGCCGGATCTTCCGCGTTGATGCGAATTTCAATCGCATGTCCCGACAGTTCGATGGACTCTTGTGTGAATGAAAGCGGAAGCCCAGATGCGACGCGGATCTGCTCAGCGACGAGGTCGATGCCCGACACCATTTCGGTAACGGGGTGCTCGACCTGAAGTCGAGTGTTCATTTCGAGGAAGTAGAATTCGCCGTCCTGATAGAGGAACTCGACGGTGCCAGCGTTGAAGTAGCCGCATGCTTTCGCAACGGTGACGGCTGCTTCGCCCATGGCCTGACGTACTTCAGCGGGGAAGTTCGGTGCCGGGCTCTCTTCAACGAGTTTCTGGTGGCGACGTTGTGCAGAGCAATCACGCTCGGCGATCCAGACGCAGTTGCCGTGCGTGTCGCCAATGATCTGCATCTCAATATGGCGCGGCCATGTGAGGTAGCGCTCGACATAGCACTCGTCGCGGCCGAATCCCTTCAGCGCTTCGCTTCGTGCGGAGTCGAACGCTTCAGCAGCTTCATCTTCGCTTCGAACAACGCGCATGCCACGACCGCCGCCGCCATAGGCAGCCTTAATTGCAACCGGCCAACCGTGTGTCTTGCCGAAGGCGATGACTTCAGATGCATCGTTAAGGAATTCGGTTGTGCCTGGAACTCCGTTGACACCTGCAGCCTGAGCAGCGATGCGACTGGAAACTTTGTCGCCCATGATTTCGATTGCGCCGGGAGGCGGACCGATAAACGTGACGCCGCGCTCGGTGATGGCGCGTGCGAAGTCGGTGTTCTCAGAGAAGAAGCCGTAGCCAGGATGCACGCCGTCAGCGCCGCTGCGCTCGATGACATCGAGGATCAGTTCGGTATTGAGGTAACTCTCCGCAGCTGTCGTGCCGCCGAGTGCATAGGCCTCGTCGGCGAGGCGAACATGGAGGGCGTCACGGTCAAGATCGGAGTACACCGCCACGGTGGCGATGCCCATTTCCTGACAGGCACGAATGACACGGACGGCGATTTCGCCGCGGTTTGCGATGAGGATCTTTTTGAGCACGCTCTATGGTGGCACGCGTGAACGGGTCCTTCGCCACATCTGGGGTCCCGGGCACCCGATTCGCCGAGGTGCGATGGGTGGCCGAGACCGGTTCGACTAATCGAGACCTTCTTGCGGCAGCCGCCGAGGGGGCTCCCGAGGGTCTTGTTCTGGTCGCCGATTACCAATCGGCGGGCAGGGGAAGGCTCGACCGAGCCTGGATTGCCCCTGCAGGGGCCTCATTGCTTGTCTCTGCGCTTCTGCGGCCGTCTGTGGCCCCAGAGGACCTCTTCTTGCTGACTCTGGCCTGTGGTCTCGCAGCAGTGGATGCGGTGGAGGAAGTGGCGGGGGTGAAGCCCGGGTTGAAGTGGCCCAACGACCTCGTCGTCACCGAGGGGCTCCTTATCGATCGCAAGCTCGCGGGCATCTTGGCGGAATCGCATGTGGTCGACGGACGCGTCGATGCCGTTGTCGTGGGCATGGGACTCAATCTCGATTGGCCAGATGACCTTCCCGCCGAGCTGGCAGCAACGGCAGCTTCGGTCAACCACCTGACTGGTCGCCCAGTTGATCGTGAAGAAGTTCTCGTTGCGTGGTTGCGTCATTACGACCGGCATCTCGATGCGATTGCCAGTGCTGGCACCCGCGAAGACTTCCTCGCCGAGGTCCGTTCAGCGTCTTCAACGATCGGGCGCGACGTTCGTGTGGAGAATCCGACAGAGACGTTCGAGGGTCGCGCTGTTGGAATTGCCGACGATGGGCGTTTGCTCGTGGATCGTGCCGGCGAGGTTGTCGCAGTAACAGTTGGCGACATCGTCCACGCAAAATTGATTTAGCGACTGGGTTCCTCTTCGCCCTCAAGTTCGAAAAGCCTCGAACGGGCAAGAGTCGTAAGCGGTCCATTGACTGCATAGTCGCGTGAATCAATCCGATGAATCGGAACGATCCCCGTTGTCGATGATGTGATGAATACTTCGCTCGCGCGTTCGAGATCTGCCGATGTGAGGTCGCCGTCAGTTGCGAGTTCGGCGTCAAGAAGGACCTCACGAAGGATGCCGGGCAAACACCCGGAGTCGAGAGACGGGGTAACGATGCGTTGGTCGATCACCAAAAACAGATTTGAGGTTGTGCATTCACACAGTCGGCCTGTGGTGTCGCAAAGTAAAGCGTTGTCGAATCCCAGTTGCTGGGCGTGACGCAAAATCAACGCATTGTCGCCCCAACTTGTGGACTTGATCCCAGCGAGTGGAGATCGTTCGTTGCGGGTCCACTTAACGCTGCACAACGACACCGATGCCGGGGCGTCGGGAAGCGGCGACAGCGCGATGAGTGTGAGTGGTTGTGTGCCTCGTTCTCGAGGGCTTACACCTGGACCCGGCGTCATTGTGATGCGAACGCGCGCGGTCTCAATGTCGTTGACGTCGATGAGTTGATGGATCGCCGCGGTGAGTTCTGAATCGGTTGGCGTCGGTGTGATCGCAAGACGGTTGATTCCTGCACGCAGCCTTCGGAGGTGTCGTTCAAGAAACACCGGAGTTCCATTACGGACAATCAATGTGTCGAAGACACCATCGCCAAGGAGGAGACCGTGGTCGTGGGCAGAAATTGCGGGAAAGGAGGAGTCGACGAGTTCTCCGTTGACCCACATCATGTGAGTGCTCACGATGGTCTGCCTGACGCAAGCGAAATGAGTCGCGCTGCTTTGAGTTCGGTTTCGGCCCATTCGTCATCGGCCGTGGAATCCCACGTGATGGCGCCGCCCGTTCCAAAACACAGCTGGTCGCCCTCAACCCAGAACGTGCGGATTGCTACGTTGAACTCTCCAATTGCGCGATCAGCGTCGACCCATCCGATGGCGCCGCAATAGACGCCGCGGTCAACAGGTTCGAGTTCGTGAATCTTTTTCACCGCAGCGATCTTCGGTGCACCGGTGACTGAGCCCGGAGCGAATGTTGCGTCGATGAGGTCCGACCAGGTGACGTGAGGTCGGAGTTCACCTTCAACGGTGCTTACGAGGTGGTCGAGACCAGGATGGTGTTGACGCTCCAAGAGATTTGGAACGACAACGGAGCCCGGCTTACAGACGCGACCAAAGTCGTTGCGAACCAAGTCGACGATCATGATGTTTTCGGCGCAGTCCTTCTCGCTGAAAACTCCCGCTGTTGCGGTTGTGCCTTTGATTGGTGCCGAACGAATTCGAGAGTGGTCGCGAGTAAGGAACAGTTCGGGCGACGCAGACGCGATGCGGACACCTGCCTCAGGCAGTTCAATGACTGCTTGGAACGGGGCTGGATTTCCGCTTGCGAGTTGTTCGCCTAGGGCCAACATCGACGCGTCATGGGGGAGCGGGGCAGACAGTCGACGGGTGAGATTCACCTGGTAGACATCGCCTGCTGCAATTGCATCGCGAATCAACGCGACGCGATCAGAAAAATCTGATTGGGTAAGTGAAGAGGACCACGAGTCGGCCGGGGGACCGGTCCATTGATGGGGTGGTCGTGGGAGCGAAGCGGTGGGGCGTCGTCGTTCGAATCTGGCGCATACCGGTGGAGCATCGAACGGGAGGACAACTGCCCACCAGCCTTCCGATTCCAGTGCAGTGAGGTCCGAGGTGACGTCCATGAGTCCAGACGCGACCATTCCGCCGACAACTGCGAGCGGTTCTATCCGTTGAGCGGAAAGGGTGGTCGGGTTCACGATCGCGCGAGCCTACGGCGAGAGATGGCAAACGGTAGGGGCTGACGCATGCGATCAAGGGGGCTCAAGTAGTGTTCGGCCCGTGCGCCGCCCCTCCCGCACGTGGCCTCAGCGGCTGCTGCTCTCTCTTAACGTCGTCATCGTTTTCGCCTGCCTCATAGCGGCAGGCGGTTTGGCGTGGGCCTACAACCAGGCGAGCGCGCTTCCTCGTATCGACGTTGGCACCTCGCTCGAAGCCCCAAGTGCGCCTGGCGAAGCGATGAACATCCTTCTCGTGGGCATTGACGATGGAATGGGTCTGGCCGAGGGCGATCCGGTACTTCGCGGCCGAAGTAAATCGCTCAATACCGACACGATCATGATCCTGCGCGTCGAACCAAAGACGCAGCAAGCAGCGCTGTTGTCGCTTCCGCGTGACCTTTGGGTTGACATCGCAGGCGGTGGGCAAGGTCGCATCAACACTGCGCTTTCCTTGGGCGGACCGGAACGTCTGATTCAGACGATCAATCAGGATTTTGGAATCCCGATCAACCACTACGCAATGGTCGATTTCCAAGGTTTCGAGGCGCTGGTGAAGGCCATTGATGGTGTGCCGGTGTACTTCAACTTCCCATCTCGCGATCAGGCAACCGGTTTGTTCCAATACGAAACCGGATGTCAGATCCTTTCCGGCGAGCAAGCCTTGGCCTTCGCCCGGTCCCGTCATTTCGAAATTTCCCGCGACAACATGAAGACCTGGCAAGAAGATCCCACCAGCGATTTCGGCCGCGTGACTCGTCAGCAGCAGTTCATTCGTGCAGCGCTAAAGAAGGCAGTTGCTCAAGGTGTGCGTAATCCGTTCATCTTGAAAGACTTCCTCACGATCGCTCAGAAGAACGTCACACTCGATACCGAGTTCACCATTCAGGATCTTGTCGATCTCGGCTCGCAATTCCGAACCTTTGATCCCGATTCACTCGTGAGCTTCACGCCGGTGGCTTCAGGAACATTCAAGGGGGCTGCGAGCGTCCTTGAACTCAACGTTGCTGCGTCACAGCCAATGTTCGACATCTTCCGAGGTTTGCGACCGATCCCATCGCCGAACGCAGCCCCCGATCTGAGTGGCCTCACGACATCAACGACCACTGGTGCGACAGCATCGACAGTTGGATCAGGCGCCACAGCATCAACACTGGCAACAACTTCGACGACGCAAGCCATCACCACAACCACGATGAGCGATTTCATTCCGCGAGTGCCCGAAGGCGAAACCTGCGGCTGAAGTTTTATACCGGGCGAGCCTCAGCTTCGACCCGGTTCGCGAGGAACCAGTCGAGCGTTTGGCGAAGACCATCGTCGAATGTCGTTCCCGCAGTGAAGCCGAACTTTTCTCGGGCTCGTGAGCCATCGACGCCTCGGCGAGGCTGGCCGTCGGGTTTGGTGGTGTCCCATCGGACTTCACCCTCGAAACCAACGAGCTTCACGATGATTTCGACGAGTTCTCTGATCGGCAACTCTCGGTCGGCACCGAGATTGACGGGTTGGTCCTCGTTGTAAAACTCCGAGGCCAACACGATTCCTTCAGCAGCGTCGTCGACATAGAGAAATTCTCGACTTGCAGAACCAGTTCCCCAGACTTCGAGGAACTCAGCGCCAGATTCCTTCGCATCGACCGCCTTCTTGATGAGTGCGGGAATGACATGTGAAACGGCGGGATGGAACTTGTCTCGCGGTCCGTACAAGTTGGTCGGCATGAGGTACACCGCGTCTTGTCCGTACTGCGCGCGGTTGGCCTGCACCTGAACGAGTTGCGCGAGTTTCGCGATGCCATACGGGGCATTCGTTTCTTCGGGGTAGCCCTGCCAAAGAGAATCCTCGGAGAACGGGACTGGGGTGAATTTCGGGTAGGAACAGATCGTCCCCACCATGACCGTCTTTGGCGTGTTTTGGAGACGTGCTTCATCGAGCACGTAGGTGCCCATAAGGAGATTGTCGAGATAGAGCTCGGCAGGCCGTTCCATGTTCGCGCCAATTCCGCCAACGCGGGCGGCGAGATGGAGGACAAGATCGGGACTGGTGTCGGCGAACAGTTGACGGACGGCATCGCGGTCGCGCAGGTCGTAGTCGGCGCTCGACGGGATGAAGAGTTCTTTTGCTCCTCGGGCCCGAATGCGATCGACGACCGCTTGGCCAAGAAAGCCTCGACCACCTGTGATGAGGACCTTGCGGTCGTTCCAGAAGGCGGCGTCGGGCACAAACTCCATCCGCTCACCCTACTGACCGCCAAGGCATGGCTTGGGTTGCCTCGTGGCGATGCCGGGAGCGCCGGTGCCCCCGTGGGAGACTGGATCGCCCAT
>Ga0222713_10006531_pt1 | contig 11067 bp, 21 predicted proteins | sample C33_649DmetaG_FD_165061 | JGI IMG/M metagenome (GOLD analysis project Ga0222713, IMG submission 165061) | Estuarine water microbial communities from San Francisco Bay, California, United States - C33_649D | ecosystem: Environmental > Aquatic > Marine > Unclassified | place: USA: California... | reverse complement strand
GGCGGGGCGGCGGGGCGGCGGCGGCGTGGCGACGCCCCCCACCCTGCCCTTCTTGAGGAAGCCGTCGTAGTGGCTCTGGAGGAGGAAGGTCTCGACCTGGCGCATGGTGTCGAGCATGACGCCGACGGTGATGAGGCCGCCGGTGCCGCCGAGGAAGCTCGCGAGGCGCGCGGGGAAATCGAGCTTGTACATGAACAAGTCGGGCAGCAGCGCGATGATGAGGAGGAAGAGGGAGCCGGCGACGGTCAGCCGGGTCATGACGAAGTCGAGGAACATCGCGGTGGGCTCGCCCGGACGGACGCCGACCACGTAGCCGTTGTTCTTCTTGAGGTCGTCCGCGATCTGGACCGGCCGGAACATGATGGAGATCCAGAAGTAGCTGAAGCCGAAGATGAGGGCCGAGAGCAGCGCGTAGTGCAGGACGGTCGGGTACTGGATGACGTCGGCCCACTCGGCGAGGAAGCCGACGGTCGGGAAGTTGCTCGCCAGGGGGCGGAGCAGCATGGGCGGGAAGGCGATGATGGCGCCGGCGAAGATGACGGGCATGACCCCGGCGTAGTTGACCTTGAGGGGAAGGTAGGTGCTCTGCCCGCCGTAGACCTTGCGGCCGACCATGCGCTGGGCGTATTGGACGGGGATCTTCCGGACGGCCTGGTTGAGGGCGACCATCGCGGCGGTCACGAGGAGGAAGAGGACGGCCATGCCCACGGCCTTCTCGGGCCCGTGCTGGGTGGCGCCGCTGCCGACCGCGCCGCCGAAGGCGATGGCGGAGAAGGAGCGGAAGGCGCCGGGCAGGTCGGCGAGGATGCCGATGGTGATGAGGATCGAGGTGCCGTTGCCGATGCCGCGCTGGGTGATCTGCTCGCCCAGCCAGAGCATGATGATGGAGCCGGCGGTGAGCAGGGCGACGCCGAGGGCGACGAAGAGGGCCTGGTTCTCCATCACGACGATGACGCCGCGGAAGTCGGAGCCGAGCCCGAGGGCGGAGCCGACCGACTGGGGATTGCAGAAGGCGCCGAGCAGCAGCGAGGACTGGACGAGCGCGATGAGGATGGTGAGGTAGCGCGTGTACTGCGCGATCTTCTGGCGGCCGACCTCGCCCTCCTGCTGGAGGCGGGCGAGCGAGGGCACCACGGCGGTCATCAGCTGGAGGATGATGGAGGCGCTGATGTAGGGCATGATCCCCAGCGAGAAGATGGCGCCCTTGAGGAGCGCCCCGCCGGTGAACATGTTGTACATCGCCACGACCCCGCCGGCGGTGTTGTCCGCCATCTGCTGGTAGTACTGCAGGATGTCGCGCGGGTCGACGCCCGGCAGGGGGATGTTCGCCCCGATGCGGGCGACGAAGACGAGGGTGACGGTCGCGAGGATGCGGGCCCGGAGCTCCGGGATGCGCCAGCAGTTGGCGAGCGTCGCGAGCATCAGGGCCCGGTCGGGTTCACTCCGGCTTGGCCTCGCCGCCGAGGAGGACGACCTTGCCGCCGGCCTTCTCGATCTTGGCCTTGGCCGAGGCCGAGACCGCGTGGGCGGTCACGGTGACGGCGCGGGTGATCTCGCCGTTGCCGAGGACCTTGAGCAGGGCGTCGGCGGAGCGGACAAGGGACTGGGCGGCGAGCTCGGCGGGGCCGAGCTTGGCGCCCTCGGCGGCCTCGAGGTCGGCGACGTTGACCACGGCGAAGTCGACGCGGTTGATGTTGCGGAAGCCGCGGTGGGGCAGGCGCCGGTAGAGGGGCATCTGGCCGCCCTCGAAGCCGGGGCGGTGGCCGCCGCCGGAGCGGGCCTTCATGCCCTTGTGGCCGCGGCCGCTGGTCTTGCCGTGGCCGGAACCCCGGCCGCAGCCGAGGCGCTTGTGGCGGTGGGTGGCGCCCTTGATGTGGGGGAGAGCGTGGAGCTTCATGGTGTCATTGGGCCGCGCGGATGGCGCGGATGTTCTCGAGGGTGCGGAGCTTGGCCAGGCCGTCGAGGGTCGCCTTGACGACCGCGGCGGGGTTCTGGGAGCCGAGGGACTTGGAGAGGACGTCGCGGAGGCCGACGACCTCGAGGACGGCGCGGACGCCGCCGCCGGCGATCAGGCCGGTGCCGGGGGCGGCCGGGCGGAGGAGGACGACGCCGCCGTCGCAGCGGCCGATGACCTCGTGGGGAATGGTGTTGCCGCGGGTGTTGACGGGCTTGAGCGCGCGGTGGGCGCGGTCGGTGCCCTTGCGGATGGCGTCGGGGACCTCCTTGGCCTTGCCGTAGCCCACGCCGACGCGGCCCTTGCCGTCGCCGGCGACGACGAGCGCCGCGAAGTTGAAGCGGCGGCCGCCCTTGGTGGCCTTGCTGCAGCGGTTGATGTGGACGACCTTCTCGTTGTAGGGGGAGGCGGGGCGGTCGTCGCGGCGGGGAGGACGGGGCCCGCGGCGCTGGCCGCCGGGACCGGGACGGCCGCGGCCGTCGCCGCGGGGGCCGCGGGCGGCGTCAGGCGCCGCGGCGGTGGCGGCGGCGGGGGCGGCTTCGGGAGGGTTTTCGCTCATGAGAGGTGCGGGGGGCTTCAGAAGGCGAGGCCGGCCTGGCGGGCGGCGTCGGAGAACGCCTTGACGGTGCCGTGGTAGGCGCGGGAACCGCGGTCGAGGACGACGGCGGTGATGCCCTTCTTGCGCGCGCGCTCGCCGAACGCCTTGCCGAAGGCGGTGGCGCCGGCGGCGTTGGGCCGGAGCTTGGCGGCGCGGAACTCCTTCTCGGTGGTGCTGGCGGCGGCGAGGGTGGCGCCCTTGTCGTCGTCCACGGCCTGGGCGTGGATGTGCAGGTGGGTGAACTTGATCGCGAGGCGGGGGCGCTCGGCGGTGCCGCGGATGCGCTTGCGGAGGCGCAGCCGGCGCTTGGCGGCGAGGGCGTGCTTGCGGGAAACCTTGGTGGCGGGCTTGCTCATGGGAACGTGGCTTAGGCCGTCTTCTTGCCTTCCTTGCGGCGGATGAACTGGCCGACGATGCGGACGCCCTTGCCCTTGTAGGGCTCGACGGGATAGTAGCTGTAGATGTCGGCGGCGACCTGGCCAACGAGGTGGCGGTCGGGGCCGGTGATCTCGATCTTCACGTTCTCGGTCACGGTGACCTTCACGCCGGCGGGCAGCTTGTAGAGGATGGGGTGCGAGTAGCCGAGGACGAGGTCCAGGGTGTCGCCCTTGAGGAGGGCCTTGAAGCCGACGCCCTCGATCTCGAGGTTCTTCTTGTAGCCGGTGGCGCAGCCCTCGACCATGTTGCGGACGATGGCGCGGGCGGTGCCGTGGAGGGCGCCGGAGAGCCGGTCGTCGCCTTGGCGGACGACGCGGACCTGGTTGCCCTCGAGGGTGAACCCGACGCCGCGGAAGGAGCGGGCGAGCTTGCCCTTGGGGCCCTCGACGCTGACGTGGTCGCCGTTGACGGCGACCTTGACCCCGGCGGGGACGGTGATGGGTTGTTTGCCGATTCGGCTCATGGCGTGTTGGGCGTTGGGGGGCGGTTACCAGACCTTGGCGAGGAGCTCGCCGGAGACCTTCTGGCGGCGGCACTCGGCGTCGGTGAGGATGCCGCGGGAGGTGGTGACGATGGTGATGCCCATGCCCCCGATGACCTTGGGGACGTCGGCGACGCCGGCGTAGCGGCGGCGTCCGGGGGAGGACAGGCGCTCGATGCCGGTGATGGCGGGGGCGCCGGAGACGTACTTGAGGCTGACCTCGAGGACGGGGAGCTTGTCGCGCTCGGCCTTGCGGTAGCCGGCGATGTAGCCGGACTGGGCGAGGGTGCGGGCGACCTCCTCGCGGAGGCGGGACCACTGGACGGTCACGGCGGCGCGCTGGGCCTTGGAGCCGTTGCGGATGGCGGTCAGGAAATCGCCGAGGGTGTCGGAGGATGCGGACATGGGGAGGGTTACCAGGAGGCCTTGGTCACGCCGGGAATCTGGCCGGCGAGGGCGAGCTCGCGGAAGGTGAGGCGGGAGAGGCCGAACTTGCGCAGGTAGGCGCGGGGACGGCCGGAGATGCCGCAGCGGTTCTTGAGGCGGACCTTGGAGCCGTTGCGGGGGAGCTTGGCGAGCTTGCTCTGGGCGGCGTAGAAGGCCTCCTCGGTGACCTTGGGGTCGGCGAGGACCTTCTTGAGCTCGGCGCGCTTGGCGGCGTGCTTGGCGACGAGGCGCTCGCGCTTGAGCTGGCGTTGGATGACGGACTGCTTGGCCATGGGTAAGGTCAGGCTTGGGCGGGGGCGGCCTCGGCGGCCTTGGCCGCGACGGCGCGGAAGGGCATGCCGAGGAGGCGCAGGAGCTCGCGGGCCTCGTCGTCGGACGAGGCGGTGGTGACGATCGAGATGTCGAGGCCGATGTTGGCGCGCTGGGAGCCGTCGGCCTGGGTCTCGGGGAAGATGGTGTGGTCGGTGATGCCGAGGGAGTAGTTGCCCTGGCCGTCGAGGCGGTTGGAGACGCCGCGGAAGTCGCGGATCATCGGGAGGGCGATGAGCGTGAGGCGGGCGAGGAAGTCCCACATGCGGGCGCCGCGGAGGGTGACGGTGCAGCCGAGGGGCATGCCCTCGCGGACCTTGAAGTTGGAGACGCTCTTGCGGGCCTTGGTCACGACGGGCTTCTGGCCGGCGAGCTTGGTGATTTCCTTGACCACCTCGGCGGTGTGGGCCTTGTCGGCCTCGGCGTCGAAGGCGGAGTTGAGGACGATCTTGACCAGGGTGGGCACCTGGTGGGGATTGGCGTAGCCGCGCGACTTGCGCAGCTCGGGCACGACCTTCTCGAGGTAGCGCTGCTTGAGGTAGGGGACTTGGGCCTTGGCCATGGGAGTGAGGGTGGGGTCAGCGGGTCTTGGCGGCCGGGCGCTTGGCGCGGCGGGCGTCCCAGAGGGAGGCGAGCATGACGTTGGAGCGGGCGAGGGGGGCGGCCTTCTCGGTGATGCCGCCCGAGCCGTCCTCGGCGCGCTTGAGGTGGCGCTTGACGAGGTTGACGCCCTCGAGCGTGACGCGCTCGGCGCCGCGGTCGTAGGCGACGACCTTGGCGCGCTTGCCCTTGTGGGCGCCGGCGATGACGACGACCTCGTCGGTGATCTTGATGTCGGTCTTGGGCATGGCGTTCAGAGAACCTCGGGGGCGAGGGAGATGATCTTCATGAAGTTCTTGCCGCGGAGCTCGCGGGCGACGGGCCCGAAGATGCGGGTGCCGCGGGGGTTGCCGTTGGCGTCGAGGAGGACGACCGCGTTGCTGTCGAAGCGGAGGTAGCTCCCGTCCGCGCGGCGGATGGGGGCCTTGGTCCGGACGATGACGGCGCGGGAGACGGTGCCCTTCTTGGCGGTGGCGTCGGGGGTCGAGTCCTTGATGGAGCAGACGATGACGTCGCCGATGCCGGCGGTGTCGGTCAGCTGGCCGATGCGGCGGATCATGGCCACGGTCTTGGCGCCGGTGTTGTCGGCGACGTCGAGGCGGGTGAGGAGCTGGATCATGGCGGGGGCCGGTCAGGGGATGGCGGGGGTCACTCGGCCTGGCCGAGGGCGACCTTGGCGGACTCGACGACGCGGATGACGCGCCAGCGCTTCAGCTTGGAGAGGGGGCGGGTCTGGGTGATCTCCACGGCGTCGCCGGGCTTGCAGGCGTTGGCCTCGTCGTGGGCGTGCAGCATGGTGCGGCGCTTGACCTCCTTGCCGTAGAGCGGGTGGGGGGTCTTGTAGAGGTACGCGACCTTGATGGTCTTGTCGCCCGAGCGGGAGACGACGACGCCGGTGAGCGTCTTGCGGTGGGTGCGGTTGGCTTCGGACATCGGAAGGGTTCTCAGGCCTGCTTCTGGCGCAGGAGGGTGCGGCAGCGGGCGACCTCGCGCCGGAGGGCGCGGAGGCGGGCCGGGTTCTCGATCCCTCCGGTGGCCTTGCGCAGGCGGAGCTGGAGGAGCTCGTCGCCGGCCTCGCGGACGCGCTTCTCGAGCTCGGCCGGGGCGAGCGGGCGCAGGGCGGCCGCGGGGGAGGTCTTGCCAGGGGTGAACTTCGGCATGGAAAAGGGGTGGATAAGGGTCTCGGCGGGGCTTGTTATCAATACTTTTCGAGCTCCTCGCGGGCCACGAAGCGGCAGCGGACCTGGAGCTTGGTGTCGGCCAGGCGCATGGCCTCGCGGGCCGCGGCGACGGGGACGCCGCCGACCTCGAAGAGCATGGTGCCGGGCTTGACGACGGCGACGTAGTATTCCACACCGCCCTTGCCGGAACCCATGCGAACCTCGGCGGGCTTGCGGGTGACGGGGGTGTGGGGGAAGATGCGCATCCACATCTTGCCCTTGCGCTTGAGGGCGCGGGAGATGGCGATGCGGGCGGCCTCGATCTGGTTGGCGCGGATGCGGGCCCGGTCAAGGGACTGGATGCCGAAGTCGCCGAAAGCGAGGGTGTTGCACGCGGTGGCGTTGCCGCGGATGCGGCCCTTCTTGGCTTTGCGCCAGGCGGTGCGGGAGGGTTGGAGATTGGCCATGGGGGCTGCGAGGGTGGGCGGGGATCAGAACTCGGATTCCTTGGTGCAGATCCAGCACTTGATGCCGAGCTTGCCGTAGAGGGTGCGGGCCTCGGCGAATCCGTAGTCGATGTTCTCGCGGAGGGTGTGGAGGGGGACGCGGCCGACGCGGGCGGACTCGACGCGGGCGATCTCGGCGCCGCCGAGGCGGCCGCCGAGGCGGAGGCGGATGCCGTCGGCGCCCATCGACATCGTGGTCTGGACGGCCTTCTTCATGGCGCGCCGGAAGGAGATGCGGCGCTCAAGCTGGAGGGCGATGTTCTCGGCCACGAGCTGGGCGACGAGGTCGGGACGGCGGACCTCGTTGACCTCGAGGGCGATGTCGCCCTCCTTGCGGCCGGCGACCTGGGCGATCTCGACGCGGAGGTTCTTCAGGTCGTCGCCCTTGCGGCCGATGACCATGCCGGGGCGGGCGGTCCAGATGCGGACGCGGACCTTGGAGCCGGCGCGCTCGATGAAGATGCGGGGCACGGCGGCCTGGCGCAGGCGGTCCTTGAGGAACTCGCGGATGCGGTAGTCCTCGCGGAGGAGGCCCGGGAAGGTGCGCTTGTCGGCGAACCAGCGGGATTCCCAGTTGCGGCGGACCGCGAGGCGGAAGCCGGTCGGATTGACTTTCTGTCCCATGAGAGTGCGAGGGGTTGTTACTTGGCGGCGAGGACCACCTTGACGTGGCTCATCGAGCGGAGGATGGGGTGGGCGGAGCCGCGGGCGGCGGGGCGGAAGCGCTTGATGGCCGGCCCTTGGTTGACGGTGGCGGAGAGGACGACGAGGCCGGCCGAGCTCAGGTTGTGGTTGTTCTCGGCGTTGGCGATGGCGCTGGCCAGGGTCTTGGAGATGATGCGCGCGGACTTGCGCGGGATGAAGCGCAGGAGCTGCAGGGCCTCCTCGGCGGGCATGCCCTGGATCTGGCGGGCGACATCCCGGACCTTGCCGGGGGACATCCGGGCGTAGCGGGTGGTGGCTTGGACGTTCATGAGGGTGGGTTCAGATGCGGGGATTGGCCCGGGCCTCGGCGCGGTCGCCGGGGCGGAGCGCCTCGCCGGGAGCGAGGTCGAGGACGAGGGCGACGGCGCGGGTCTCGCGGGACTCGGCGACGATGAGCCGGGCGACGGCCCGGCCGGCGCGGGTCACGCCGCAGACCATGCCGGGCCGGATGCCCTGGGCGTGGCCGCCGGCGAGCACGACGAGGTCGGCCGCCTCGCCGGGCAGGACCGCGGCGACGTCGACCGCGCCGGTGGCGACCGCCGGGCCGGGCGCAGGCTCCGCCGCGCCGAGGGGGGCGAGGAGGAGGCAGAGGCTGGCGGCGAGGCGGTTCATCGGGGGATCACTCGACCTTCTTGGAAGGCTGGGTGTGCTGCTTGAAGGTGCGGGTCGGGGCGAACTCGCCGAGCTTGTGCCCGACCATGTTCTCCGTGACGTAGACGGGGACGAAGGTCTTGCCGTTGTGGACCTCGAGGTTCACGCCGACGAACACCGGGGTGACGGTGGAGCGGCGGGACCAGGTCTTGATCGGCTTGCGGTTGCCGGCCTTCTGCGCGGCCTCGACCTTCTCCATCAGGGGAGGGTCGACGAAGAAGCCTTTCTTGCGGGAGCGTGCCATGGTGCGGGTGCGGTTCTGAGGGGTCAGGCGGACTTCACCTTCCGGCCGTTGCGGCGGACGATGATCTGCGAGTTGGTGGTCTTCGACTTGGTGCGGGTCGGGAAGTGCTTGGCGAGCTGGCCCCACGGCGAGCGCGGGTGCTGGCGACCGCCGCCGCCCTTGGACTTGCCCTGGCCGCCGCCGTTGGGGTGGTCGACGGGGTTCATGACCATGCCGCGGACGCGGGGACGGCGCCCCTTCCAGCGGTTGCGGCCGGCCTTGCCGAGGGAGTTGTTGTGGTGGTCGACATTGCCGACCAGGCCGACGGTGGCGCGGCAGTCGGCGTTGAGGTAGCGCTGCTCGCCGGAAGGCATGCGCAGGATGGCGCGGTCGCCCTCGAGGCCGAGGAGCTGGGCGTAGGCGCCAGCGCCCCGGGCGAGCTGGGCGCCCTTGCCGGGCTGCATCTCGATGGCGTGGATGAAGGTGGCGGGGGCGATCAGGCGGAGGGGCAGCGACAGGCCGGGGACGAGGGTCTCCTGGGGGGTGTTGGTGCTGAGCACGGTGTCGCCGACCTTGAGGCCGTCGGGCGCGAGGATGTAGGCCTGCTCGCCGTCGGCGTAGGCGAGGAGGGCGAGGTGGGCGGTGCGGTTGGGATCGTACTCCAGGCGGACGACCTTGGCGGGCGCGTCGAGGCGGGCGCGGCGGAAGTCGACCTTGCGGAAGAGGCGCTTGTGGCCTCCGCCGCGTCGGCGGGAGGTGATGCGGCCGTAGCAGTTGCGGCCCTTGGCGCGGTGCACGCTCTCGACGAGCTCCTTGACGGGGCTGCCGTTGTGCAGGCCCTCGGTCCGGTTCCGGACGAGGAAGCGGGTGCCGGGGGTGATGGGGCGGTGGTTGATCAGGGCCATGGCGGTGCCGGTGTCAGGCGAAGGAGATGGTGTCGCCCTTCTTCAGGGTGACGATGGCGCGGCGGGTGTCGGTCTCGCGGTAGACGCTGCCGCCGGAGAGGCGGGAGCGGCGGACCTTGCCCTTGCGGACGAGGATGTTGACCTTGGTCACGGTGACCTTGAAGGCGGCCTCGACGGCGGCCTTGACTTGGCGGCGGTCGGCGCCGGGGACGAGGTCGAAGACGTAGCGGCCCTCGGTGGCGAGGCCGGTGGCCTTCTCCGTGAGCACGGGGCGGGCGAGGACCTGGGAAGCGGGTTTCATGGCGGGTTCAGTTGGCGGCGCGGGCGAGGACCAGCTCGAGGGCCTTCTCGGAGATGACCACGTTGCCGTGGCGCACCAGGTCGAGGGCGTTGAGGTTGGTCGAGTTGGCGAAGGCGGCGCGGGCGACGTTGCGGCTGGCGCGGCGGACGGGCTCGGCCCAGGCGGCGTCGACGAGGAGGACGCGGCGCTCGCCGGGGCTCACCTTGTCGAGCACGCGGACAAAGGACTTGGTCTTGGGCTGGGCGACCTCGAAGCGCTCGATGACGGAGAGGCCGCCGGCGGAGGCGAGGTCGAAGAGGGCGCGGCCGAGGGCCTTGCGGCGCTGGGTGGCGGGGATGGCCTTGGACCAGTCGCGGGGGCGGGGGCCGAAGACGACGCCGCCCTTGTAGAGCTGGGGGGCGCGCTTGTCGCCGTGGCGGGAGCCGCCGGAGCCCTTCTGGGGGAGCATCTTCTTGCCCGAACCGGCGACCTCGCCGTAGTTCTTGGCCTTGGCGTTGCCCTGGCGGCGGTTGGCTTGGTAGCCGATGACGGCCTGCTTGAGCAGGGCGACGGCGCTGTCGCCCTCGAAGGCGGGGATGGCGAAGTCGCGCTCCCCGGCGGGGGAGCCATCGGCCTTGTGGAACTTGAGCTTCATGTGCGTGCGTGCGGGTTCGGGTTCACTTCGCCTTCTTGGCCTGGCGGACGAGGACGATCTCGCCGTTGGCGCCGGGGAGGCTGCCCTTGATGAGGATGAGGTTCTTCTCCGCGAGGACCTGGACGACGCGCAGGTTCTGGGAGGTGCGGCGGACGTTGCCCATGTGGCCGGGCATGCGCTTGCCCTTGAAGACGTGGCCCGGGGTCTGGCGCATGCCGATGGAGCCGACGCGGCGGTGCATCATGTGGCCGTGGGTGTCGGGCTGGCCGGCCATGTTGTGGCGCTTCATCACGCCCTGGAAGCCGCGGCCCTTGACGGTGCCGATGACGTCGACCATCTGGCCGGGGGCGAAGGTCTCGACGGTGAGGACGTCGCCGACCTTGTGGGCGGACTCGCCGTCGAGGCGGATCTCGGAGAGGTGGGAGAGGGCGCCGGCGCCGGCCTTGCGGAGGTGGCCGAGCTCGGGCTGGGAGAGGCGGTGCTCCTTCTGGACGCCGAAGCCGATCTGGACGGCGTGGTAGCCGTCCTTGGCCGCGGTCTTGACCTGGGTGACGGGACAGGGGCCGGCCTGCACCACGGTCACGGGGACGAGGTTGTTCTCGCCGTCGTAGACCTGGGTCATGCCGATTTTCTTGCCGATGAGGTGGAGTTTCATGATCGCTAAGAGGCAGGTGGCGGGGGCGCCGTTGGTCGGGGGCCTGCGTTAGGCTTCGGATGTCCTTGCGGAACCTTGGGCTTGGCGCGGGCAGGGGGACCTGCGTTGGGGGTTGCGGTTGAGGGTTGGGGTTAGGCGGTGATGTTGACCTGGACGCCGGTCGGCAGGTTGAGCTTCTTCAGCTCGTCGACGGTCTGGGCGTTGGGCTCGTGGATCTCGATGAGCCGCTTGTGGGTGCGCAGCTCGAACTGGTCCATCGACTTCTTGTCGACGTGGGGCGAGCGGTTGACGGTCCAGACCTCGTGGGTGGTGGGCAGGGGCACGGGGCCGGCGACGGTGGCGCCGGTGCGCTTCGCGGTGTCGACGATCTCCGTGGCGGAGTGGTCGACGAGGCGGTAGTCGAAGCCTTGGAGCTTGATGCGGATCTTGGTGCGGGCCATCGGGAAGGGAGGGGTTAGGTGCGGGCGGGGGCGCGGGTGGAGGTCTCGACCACGTGCTTG
>Ga0222713_10006525_pt1 | contig 11075 bp, 24 predicted proteins | sample C33_649DmetaG_FD_165061 | JGI IMG/M metagenome (GOLD analysis project Ga0222713, IMG submission 165061) | Estuarine water microbial communities from San Francisco Bay, California, United States - C33_649D | ecosystem: Environmental > Aquatic > Marine > Unclassified | place: USA: California... | reverse complement strand
GTGATGGTCCAGTTGTTATTGCAATGAAACGTGGTGCGATTCTGTTGATTGATGAAGTTGACCGTGGTTCCAACAAATTGATGTGTTTGCAAGGCATTCTAGAAGGCAAACCATATTTCAATAAAAAATCTGGTGAGTATGTACACCCCGCAGCTGGCTTCAATATCATTTCCACTGCAAACACCAAAGGCCGTGGTTCTGAAGAAGGTCGTTATCTCTCTCAAATTCTTGATGATGCATTTCTTGAACGTTTTCCCATTACAGTCGAACAGGATTATCCTGATGCTAAGACTGAAAAGAAAATTCTTAAACCCCTTATTGCTGATGAGGAGTTTGTAGATAAACTTACACAATGGGCTGATGTTGTGCGTAGGTCTTTTGCCGAGGGTGCAACAGATGAAATTATTTCTACTCGCCGTTTGGTCCACATTGCAAAGGCTTTTAAAATCTTTGGTGATAGAATGAAAGCAATTGAATTGTGTGTCAGCAGGTTTGATACAGAAACCAAATTGGCTTTCTTAGATTTATATTCAAAGGTTGATGCAAAAGTTGATGCACCAACTGCAAATACAGCTGAAACAAGAGAATCAGAAAAAGAGATTCCGTTTTAATGTGATTGCCAACAGGTCACATTAAACATTTAATTTTTGTTGGATTTATCATTTGTCTTTGAAAGGATATAAAATGACTCGTAATGTACACACAGGTAAACCCAATCGGCACGAAAAAGTTGCCGTCACTCTTTTGTCTGGTAAACCAGTGTCACCAGATGAGATTCGTTCGGTGTTTACAGGCACAGATCAAGAAACTGTTATGTATCGTTTGTCGACCAATATTTACAATATTCGTAAAGATGGTGGCATTGTAAAAGTACATAAAGAAGGCCGTAAGGTTGTTGCTTATCAACTCATCAACTATCAGGAATTTAATTCTACTGGTCGTTATGTTGGTGCTGTTGCCAAAACAACTGGAAATGTTAAAATGGAAGAAAAACAACTAGACACGGTTAATACATAAAAACCTAAGGAAATTCATGATACAAACCGAAGATGATATCTCAAAAATGTGTTCTCATTTTGATGAGATGATTCTTGGCTTTGCGGAAAAATATAATATGGATTATACTCAGTTGGCCGCAGTAGCTTTTGGCCGAATCGCTCGAATGAGTATTGAATATGGATTTCAAGAAGAAGCAAAAGTTTTATTGTTGAAAGCTCTTGAATCAGTAAAAGTTTAACTTATAAACAATAATGAAAATTGCACTTGCATCGGACCTGCATCTTGAATTCGCCACAATCTCGTTGGAAAACACCGAGAATGCCGATGTTTTGATTCTGTCTGGTGATATCTGTGTTGAAAAAGATTTGCTTGAAAGAGATGTTTATGAAATTCGGTTTGATGACAAGTCTTCTAAGATTCATAAGTTCTTTGAAGAATGCTGTGTTAGATTCCCTGCCGTTATATACATCGCCGGGAATCATGAACATTACCATGGTGATTTTGCTGTCACTATTGTAAATCTCCGTTCTCGTCTTTCTTACTTGAATAATCTTTATATACTAGAAAAACAGGTCGTGAAGATTGGTGATACAACATTCATTGGCGGTACTCTTTGGACAGATATGAACAAAGAAGATCCCAATACTTTGTTTCGTATTAGAAGTTACATGAATGATTATCGTATCATTGCTAATTCAAATACACCAGTCAGTTTCAAAGATACAGAAGGAAAATTTCATACACGGGCTGGAACTTTTTCGCCTGAAGATTCTGTGGTAGAACACAAAGCTATGTTGAAGTTTATCACCGAAGTTGTAGATGGTAATACAGATGATAAGTTTGTAGTTGTTGGTCATCATGCTCCAAGCAAGGTGTCTACAAAACCAAAGTATCAGAAAGATGTTTTGGTGAATGGTGCATATAGTTCAGACTTGTCTGAGTTTATTCTTGATCGCCCACAAATCAAACTGTGGACTCATGGGCACACTCACGATAATTTTGATTATATGATTGGTGGCACTCGTATTGTTTGTAATCCTCGCGGATATGAAGGCTATGAAAAGCAGGCGGATTACTTTGAGTTGAAATTTATGGAGATTTAAAATGGACAAAAAATTGTATATGGTTGAAACAATTTCTATTTTTAGGCATCGTTATGTTATAGGTGCTCGTAGTGATACTGATGCAATGGATGAAGTTGTTATGTCTCTAGATAAAGAAGGATTCGAAGAATTTTCTCAGAAACATATTGACGAAACAATCATGGATGCTCGTGAAATTTCTACTGATGAATATATAAAAGAATTCGACAGGGAAAATGATTATCTAAAGGATTGGCCTCTTGATAAGAAATTCCAATTTGTTCACAATATCAAATATCAAAAATGAAAGCCAAAAATATTCTTATAACGGGCAGCAGCGGTTACATTGGTCAAAGTCTTGTTAGAGCTCTAAAGATTCGGGCTCATGTAACAGGTTTGGATTTGAAATCTATTCAAAACGATAGATGTGACGAATTCATTTACTGTGATATTAATAATATGCCAACATTAGATAAACATTATGATGTTGTTGTTCATCTTGCTGCATTGGTAAATGTTGGTCAATCAATGCAGATGCCATTAAGTTATTTCAAAACTAATTTTGGTGGCACTCTTAATCTTTTGGAAAACACTAGTTTTGATCATTTCATTTTTGCATCAACAGGTGCTGCAGAAAATCCTACAAGTCCATATGCATTGTCAAAACGTCAAGCAGAATCGATGGTAAAATCATATTGTTCTATTGTAGAGAAAAAATTTACCGTGTTTCGGTTTTACAATGTAACTGGCATTGGTACCATTGGACCCACAAACAAAGATGGTTTGATGTACAATCTAATGAGAGCCAAAGAAACAGGACTCTTTAATATCTTTGGTAAAGACTATGACACAAAAGATGGCACTGCACTAAGAGATTATATTCATGTAATGGATGTATGCGATGCAATCGAAAGAGCAGTATACATTCCATTAGAAGAAGATAAGAGTAAAATACAAAACCTAGGAACAGGATTGGGTCACACAGTTTTGGAAATGGCTGAGGTTTTCAAGAAAGTAAACAGGTGTGATTTTGATATCAAATTTCTTCCTAGGAGAAATGGTGATTTACCCAAAAGTGTGTTAAATAACCCCTCGCCACATTTCAAAAATAATTATACAATAGAGCAAATTTTAAGGATTTAAAAATGAAAGTGTATATCAATAATTATCGGGATCACTGGCTTTCTCCATATACTATTTTGGAGAAAGTTCTCTTTTGGAAAGATTGGGACAATATTGAATATGATACTCCTTGGGTTGAAAAGTGGTCTGACCGTCTGAACCCGATTTGCAAAGCAATTCAATATGTTTTAGATAAAGTTCATCCCCGTGTTATGTATGTCAAGATTGACCGTTGGGATACATGGTCGATGGATCATACACTGGCACATATTGTTTTGCCTATGTTGAAACAACTTCAAGAAATTAAACATGGATCACCCACAGTTGATGATGAGGATGTACCTGATGAATTGAAATCTACCTCTGCACCACCAAAAGAAAATGAGTGGGATACAGATGAGAATTGGCATAAACGTTGGGATTGGGTTATGAATGAAATGATTTTTGCATTCGAACACAAGGTAGATGATTCATGGGAAGATTCTTTCCGTGAAGGAGAAATCGATATTCTTTGGGAAAAATCGGATAAATCATATTTCAATCCTATTACCAATAAAGAAGAATTCACATATCAAATGGGAAGAGGACCGAAAGACACATATAAATGTGATTATGAAGGTATGCAAAAAGTACATGACCGTATGAAAAATGGATTTCGTTTGTTTGGTAAATATTATGAAGGTCTTTGGGATTAAATTTAATGTCCGATAAACTTTTTGTTATTTGTGGTAATAGATCCGAATATATGACGTTCGTTCACAATAAAATGGATGAATTTTTTCAATATGGTCAAACATCAATTACATTTTCGCATTTTGTCTATGTTGATAGTGCAGACAATCTGAGAGGTCATTCTAATCCAAAAGGATGGTTTGTTGGATCTTGGCGCGAGAAAAAAGGTATCAATGAAATTATGGTACAATTATTTCTTGCAAAACGCAATTATGTTTTACGGCCAGAATTTCAAGAAATCTTGGCTGAGTGGAGAATTAAAGGTAGATTATGAGTAATTATGAAAAACATGCACAAATGGAATTTCGTGCGGCCGGTTGGACAGATGAAAACGGTAATTTCAAAGATGAAATGCAAGAGGATATTTGCAATCATGTTTTGAAATTGCTTGAGGTGTTTGCTGGTGAGGGGCACTCAGGATCATCTGCACCGTATGCTATTAATCTATTTGAGAAACTGGCTAAGTTTGAACCTGTCGCACCATTGACGGGTGAAGATTGGGAATGGCATGATGTTTCCGAATATAGTGGACGAGATAACGGTCCTGTATTTCAGAACAAACGATGTGGACACGTATTCAAAGACAACAGTGGTGCATATGACATTGATGGTATCGTGTGGTATGACTGGTACACAAATGAAGAAGGTGAAAAAAGTAAAAGTTATTTCACCAGCCGCGAGAGCCGGGTACCAGTAACTTTTCCATATGTACCCAAGACAGAGTACAGAGAATGGGTTGAAGAAAAATGATGACGTTCTTACATTATTATTCAGCATATAGACGCTTGCAAGAGTGTGAAAAAACTGTAATGATGTTGGCAAAGGATAAGTATACGGAAGAGGGTGTGCCAATTGAAGTACTTGCTCAAAGAGACTTCATTAAAAAAGAAGTTGAGTTTTATCAAGAACGAAGCAGACTTCTCTTTTACTTTTACCTTGGTTGTGTATTGGTAATTTTTATTGTTCTTACATTTTATTTTGGAGTATTAAAATGAGTTTATTTGTTGAAGTGACTTCGGTCGAAAAGGGTTGTCCAGTTATTATTAACTTAGATCATATTGTAGAGATTGCACCTCTTGCTTCTGGTGGCTGTGCATTGTTTATGACTGATGGTGCTGGTATGAATTCTAAAACAGCATTGCGTGTTTCTGAAGATTATGATTTGTTCAAACAATTTGCAATGCAGACTGTAACCGCTGAAGACATTGCTAAACGTTTTCCCAAAAAAGCAAAAGTGGAAAAAGAAGAAGAATTTAATATTCCCTCACTAGGAGCTAAAAAATGAAATTCAAATTGACTTGTGAACATGAAGAAGGTGATCTGATTACACATGAATTCAACAAGGTTTTTTTAGGTGATGTTGTTGAACGTATGCAAGACTTTCTAAAAGGTTGTGGATTTGTTTTTGATGGTACTCTTGATATTGTGCCAGATGAGGAACTTTTTCCACCACCTGAAGAATTTAATGAAGAAAAGTTTGGACAAGAATTGCAAGAAATGCATAAAGAATACCGCAATTCTGATATTGATCCTGATGGTCGATGTTAATTGATTTATTGAGGCCAACATTCGATTGGATTCGTGATGACTGGGCTAGTAACCGCTTCCGTTTTGTTGTTGAGTTGCTTGCTTGGGCTATTAGTATTGGGTGTAGTATTACTATGGCAGTCACCGTCCCACATCCCCCTTTACTTGCGTTATATCCTATTTGGATTCTTGGCTGTTCTATGTATGCTTGGGCTGCTTACACTAGGAAATCGTTTGGTATGCTTGCTAACTACCTTTTGTTAACTACAATTGACACCGTAGGATTGGTAAGAATGTTGGCTTAATAATCTCTTGCCTTTTTGGTTGTATTGTGATAGAATTATATTATGAATGCAAATTGGTTTCGTAAACTCGTATCAGATGAATTGCGTGAGATGGTTTTGTGGGCTGGTCTAGCCGACAAATATGAAGGCATGAAATCCAAAGAAACAGACAAGAAAGGTAAAACTTTCTATCGGTTAACCACATACATTGGTGATATTTTGATATATTCACCTAAGGTAATCTATGTGAATGGATATAAGTGCCACTCTGTAAATGAAACAAAGAGACACATTCAGTACAAATATGTGCAATGATTTACTATATAAAGGTGTGGTATATTACCACGCTCAAAGGAGAGTAAAATGTTTGCATATAATTCTTTCATCGATTCATTTCAAAGTGGCAAAAAAATGTTTGTAGCTATGTTTATTACTGATGAAAACCTTCGTAAATCACTCAATGCGTTTGTCGATACACAAACTGTATTCACCAAACAAGCCATTCAAACAATGGATGATGTTGCATCTCATGTTGCAAAAGATATTAAAGATAAATTTAATAAATGAGGTATAAACTCAGTCAATATCTAAAGTATTGGTGGTCTCTTTGGGCTAAAGCATTAGGTGAAAAAGCACATCCTAATGACCACAGAGCCGATAAGATTGCCATCATACGCACTCTTATTGTATTATTGTACATTATCACAAACATTTTTATTATTGCAGGCGTGATCCGCCACTGGTGAAGTTAAATTATGAAAATTATTTTAGAAAAACCTGATGGTTCTCCATATATCACCTTGAGTGATGATAGATTGATGGTGTCAATGCACATACATGATTATGATTTCTTGGGCATACCTATTAAATTTGAATTTGATAGGCGTACCATACCTGCATTGATTGAAGCATTGGAAAAACTGAAAGAAATTCAATGATTGACTACCATGAAGCCATCAGAGAAATGTATAAAGGCAATGTGGTCAAGTATGTGGGCACAGTTAATGGCAATGTAATGACTGACCGAGGTTGGAGTTGGTGTATGTGCCGTGGCGTTATTTTTCCATACAACGGTGAACCCATTTGGCGACTGGCAGGCCGCATGGTCTATGACCCAGACTTTCGTTATGTGCTTACTGGTGAAACTGTTGACCCGAGGGCATGGAAGCCAGAGAAGAATAGAGACCGTAAAGAGATTAAATCAAAGTTGGGTTATAGTAGAGTAGGATTGAGAAATGTATGAATGAACGAATTGTAGAGCTTGCCGAAAAGGCTGGATTAGAATATAACTTTGATCCTATGACTTGGTTAAAACATAAAAAGTTTGCTGAGTTGATTGTTGAAGAATGTGTGCGTTATTTTAATCAAGATTATCACAGAGATTGGTCCACACTTTGGCGTGAAGATTTGTCCAAAGGAATTAAGCAACATTTCGGAGTTGAAGATTAAAGTCCTCGCAAATATCTTTTTCCTGTATTAGGATTTAAATTATATTTGAGATAAAAATCTTTTCGTTTTAAACCACTTTCAACAAAAAGTTTTCTGTAGTTTTCCTTTTTTTCTTCCATTAACTGTGTTCTTTTCTCGTTGTATTCTTTATTGGCCAAAACTCCATTTTTTATATGTTCCGGTGTCTTTTTCTTACCGGCCAATGCTAATGAAATTTTCAAAGCGTGTTCTTTTGATTTTGGTTTTTTATAATTCTCTTTATTTTTCTTAGGAACTCTCAATTTTTCTTTTACGTGTTCAGGTCTAGGTATACCTTTCATTGCATTGGATCTAGCCATACGCATTTTTAAATACATATTGGAATTCATTTTTCTTTTATGGTTTTTACTGCTTAGTGACATGGCCGCAAAAGCATGAAGTAATTTTTTGTTTTCTGGATAAATTTTACATAATAAAAGATGTGCTATGTAGTGGGCCTTTGCTGGTAACAAAATCAAATTTTCAAGTTCATCGGTACCACCCATACATTTTGGAACAATATGATGTTTCTCACAATAGCCAGATTCCATATTATTTTTATAGTGTGTAACTAATTTTTCGTATCTGTTTTGGTAAATTGTTTTCATAAATGGTTGACAAAATTTTCATGTTGTGTTATAATTATTTATCTAAAAGTATCTTTATGGAGATAAAAAATTGAACGTGTTTTTCTTAGATTACGATCCACAAAAATGTGCTCAAATGCATTTGTCAAAGCATGTAACAAAAATGTCTATTGAATATCCTCAACTCATGTCCACGGCCCATCGTGTACTTGATGGTGAAGAATACACCGACCTGACTGCTAATGGTCGGCGCATCAAACGCTGGCGACTTGATGATGACCGTGAGCAATCTCTAATGAAGGCTTCACATATCAATCACCCATCGGCTATCTGGTGTCGTGCAAATATTGAAAACTACAACTGGCTATATGATATGTGGTCACACCTTCTTGATGAATACACATATCGTTACGGTAAAATCCATGCGTGTGCGAGGCTGAAAGATGCATTGTATGCTGCACCACGTAGAATTAAAGTCGGTGAATTCTTTGCACCAACACCAGCAATGCCTGATGATGTAAAAGTTCCTGGCGATTCACTAAAATCGTATCACAATTACTACATAAATAATAAAAAACATTTTGCTTCTTGGAACGGCAAAATCAATTCTCGTCCAGTTCCTTCTTGGTATATTAACACATGATTTATACTTTTTTGAATACACAAACAAACGAAGTAGAAGAACATATTATGAAATTATCTGAATATGATGATTTCAAAGAAAATAATCCACACCTAGAAAGATATTATTCTCCCGATAGTCTTCCTGGGTTTGGTGATGGTATGCGTATGAATGTACCTGGCACCGGTAAGGCAGATTCAACATTCGAAAAATACGTTATCAACCGCATCAAAGAAACTGTACCTGGCAATAATCTGGTGCATAGGCACAAAACAAAAGCACCGAGGGAATGGTAATGATTCCTGCTTTATTTCTGCCCAAAAACTTTGTACAAAAAAATAAGAAGAAAACAACTACACAAAAACCAGTTGTTGTGAATACTGATAGTAAAAAAATTGCAGCACTATTGAAAGGGAGAATTAATGGTCACGGCGAAAAAGAAAACAGCAGCAGCTCAGGCACAGTCACAACATTTCTCTCTAAAAACAATAAAACCTCTAACAGAAAATCAACAAAAAACATTTGATGCATATGAAGGAGATAAGAACCTAGTGTTATCAGGTTCAGCAGGAACAGGCAAATCTTTTCTTGCTCTATATCTTTCTTTAAGAGAACTGTTAAAAACAAATTCTTACTACAATAAAATCATAATCATTCGTTCAGCCGTGCCATCACGGGACCTTGGATTTGTGCCAGGTACATTGGAAGAAAAATCCAAGATATACCAAGACCCGTACATGAACATTGTAAATGAACTGATTGGTCGTGGTGATGCCTGGCATTTTTTATTGAACAAAGAAATTCTAGAGTTTCAAACAACCAGTTTCTTACGTGGACTTACATTTAGAGATTGTATTCTTATATTCGATGAATTTCAATCGGCAACTTTTCATGAAATTGATTCGGTGTTGACAAGGGTAGGTGAAAACTGTCGGTTCATTTTGTGTGGTGACCATGCACAGAATGATCTAAATATAAAGAAAGAAAAATCTGGCTTTGAAGATGCAATTAAGATATTGAGTAATATTGACAACACTGCTCATATTAAATTTAGTCTTGATGACATTGTGCGAAGTGGATTTGTTAAACAATATCTAATGCAAAAAGAAAAGTTGAAATTATAATGTTATACAATCATTGTCCACCAAAAGAATTACCAAATCTAATATCTGAAACGCAACCAAATGGCACAAGATATTATGTGACACCAAACGGTATTAGATTGCCTTCAGTTACAACTGTTGTCGGTGCAAAAAAGAAACAGGTTATAATGGAATGGCGTAATCGTGTTGGTGAACAAGAAGCAAATCGTATTTCTAAGATTGCTACTGGTCGGGGCAACCGTGTACACAATCTAGCAGAAAAATATTTAAAGAACGAAAAGATAGACTGGCGAAGTGAAATGCCAGACTCTGTTGCAATGTTTCGGTCTTTAATTCCATATATGCAGAAAATCAATAATATTCATTATATCGAACAATCTTTATGGTCTGAAACTATTGGGTTGGCTGGCCGAGTGGATTTGATTGCGGAATGGGACGGTTTATTGTCTGTTATTGACTTCAAAACATCTAAGAAAGTCAAAACAAAACAAGATATACCAGAATACTTTGCACAATGTACGGCATATTCTGCAATGTATGAAGAACATATTGGTGTGCCTATTGAACAGCTTGTTATTGTAATGGCAGTGGAAGATTCGGTGCCTATTATATTCATAGAAAAAACAGAAGATCACATAAATAATCTACTAGACCATATCACCTTTTATCATAAAACTAAGAGCTGAAATATGCAAGAACCTACACCAATGACAGGAAAAATACCTGTTTGTATTCCAGGTGAAAAGAGAACTGATTCACCAGAAGTAAATATAGGATGTGTGGCGAATATGTTTGTTCGTCAAATGCTCTTTAAAGAGAGTGGTCACAACGAACAGGGACATGAACATTCTTTTGATCATTTGACTTTGTTGGCGACAGGCAAATTATTAGTTGAAGTTGGTGAAGAAACCACAATCTTTACTGCACCAACAATGATTTATATTAAAAAAGATGTGACACATAAACTGACTGCATTAGAACCCAATACCGTTGCATATTGCATACACGGATTAAGAGATTTGGATGTATCAGACGATATCATTTCACCTGAAATGGTACCCAACGGTGTTACACTAAATAAGATAATGAATAATTTAAGAAAAAAATGAAACAAAAATGGGATGAACAGGAATATTACTCATATTTGAATATACCCGATTCTTGGAATACATTAGAAGATTTTGCAGATTGGTACATGGCATCAAAAATGCCAATTAAAATACCCGAAGATTCGTATGTGTATACAAATGAAAATACTACTGCAATAGTTTTATTCAGACATAATAATTTCCAAGTTGAAATGTATATTGGTTTTCCAAAAAGTCATGTCGAAGAACATTTTCATCCAAACATGGAAGTGATCACCATGCAAATTGGTAAGATGAATAAGGGAATATTATGGGGTGCGTATACAGATATTCTAATGAATGGTCAATCACACAATGCTAATTTTTCAAGTGAACGAGGTTGTGTATTTTTAACCTTTGAAAAATGGTTAAATAATGAAAAAATAACTTCTGCAAGTGTTAATTGGATAGGTAAAACGGATG
>Ga0222713_10006523_pt1 | contig 11080 bp, 10 predicted proteins | sample C33_649DmetaG_FD_165061 | JGI IMG/M metagenome (GOLD analysis project Ga0222713, IMG submission 165061) | Estuarine water microbial communities from San Francisco Bay, California, United States - C33_649D | ecosystem: Environmental > Aquatic > Marine > Unclassified | place: USA: California... | reverse complement strand
CGACCGCGGAGTGTCAGTCTTGGTGTCTGCGCCAACCGGATCCGGAAAAACAAGGGTTGCCGAGCACGCAGTCACGAACGCACGAAAAGCTGGACGGCGCGCTTTCTATACGACGCCGATCAAAGCGTTATCGAACCAGAAGTACCATGACTTGGTCGACGAACACGGCAGCGACTTCGTTGGACTGCTGACAGGCGATACAGCAATTAATGGTGATGCGCCGATCGTCGTGATGACAACTGAAGTCCTCCGAAACATGATCTATGCACGTTCATCAGCGCTGGATGCACTCGATTGGGTCGTGCTCGATGAAGTGCATTATCTCCAAGACACATTTCGAGGTTCTGTCTGGGAGGAGGTGATCATCCACCTTCCGAGACACGTGCGTCTTGTGTGCCTGTCGGCGACAGTTTCGAACGCCGACGAACTCGGTGAGTGGATTACGTCGGTACGGGGTCCGACGGAAGTGGTCGTGGAAACCAAACGACCGGTAGAGCTCGACAATTGGTATCTGGTTGCCGACAGACTTGAGGACGGGCTCTCTCTCATCCCCACGTTGAGTGACGGAAAGGCCGATCGTCGAGGTCACCAGTACGACATTGACCCTCGAGACCGGGCGAGGGGTGGACGGCGTCGCTACTCGACGCCGGGGAGAGTTGAAGTCGTTGAACTCCTCTCCGAACGATCCATGCTGCCTGCGATTTTTTTCATTTTTAGTCGCAACGGATGCGATGAGGCGGTTACTTCGTGTAGCCGAGCCGGCCTGTCGTTTACCGATGACGCCGAACGAGCTCGAATTCGACAGATCGCTGAATCCCACGTTGAGGAGCTTTCAGACGATGATCTTCGCGTTCTCGACTACGGCCGGTGGCTTGATTCCCTTGAACGGGGCATAGCGAGTCACCATGCAGGTCTTGTGCCGCCATTCAAAGAGGCCGTCGAACAATGTTTTGTTGAAGGCTTAGTGCGAATCGTGTTTGCCACCGAGACACTTGCGTTAGGTGTCAACATGCCGGCTCGCACCGTGGTGATTGACAAGCTCACGAAATTCACCGGTGACGGTCACGAATTCCTCACCCCCGCCCAATACACACAGCTCACTGGTCGAGCGGGTCGTCGCGGAATTGATAATCACGGGAACGCGGTTGTTCTCTGGTCACCGTTTGTGACATTCGATGATGTCGCAACTCTCGCTTCCAGCCGCAGCTTCCGGCTTACGAGTTCTTTTCGCCCTACTTACAACATGGCTGCAAATCTTGTTCGACGCTACGACGCCGGCGAAGCGCATCGGTTACTCGGGAACAGTTTCGCCCAGTATCAGGCTGATGCCGATGTCGCCCGCGAGGAGCATCGACTCGACGGCCAAATCGAAAAGTTTGAGCGCTTGAAGACTGATGCATCGTGCGAGCTTGGCGACATTCTCGCCTACAAAAACGCTCTCGATCGTGAACGTGGGGTTCGCTCGTCGGGTGGCGGTGGCTCGCACGTAGAAAAGGCACTGAGGACACTGAAACCTGGCGATATTTTGTGGCTCGACGGAAGTGGTGGCCACGATCGCGTTGCGGTCCTCTCCGTCTCGAACCGCAAGAGCGGATCGATACGTGTGAAGGTTCTAAATGCACGCAGGAACGTGCTTCAGCTTGGTGCACGGGATTTCGAAGATGTCCCCACCGTGGTTGGCCATATCGACCTTCCCGTTCCGTTTACGCCCATGAAGCCCAAGTTTCAGAAGGCCGTTTCGCTTGAGCTCGATCGCGTCGTGAGCCGTTTGCCTGTGGATGACCGTCATTCCTCTCAGCGGGGCGTTGAAGATCGCACAGCCGTTGAGCGTCATCCTGTTCACCAGTGCCCCGACCGCGACAATCATCTGCGTGCATTGCGTGACGCAGACAAAGTGCGGCGTGAAATCGAAGGTCTTGAAAAACGCATTCGATCTCGAACTGGTTCATTGGTTGAGCACTTTGATCGGATTCTTCAAATGCTTGAGCAGTGGGGCTACCTCGATGGATGGAGCCTCACCGAGCGCGGGGAACGTCTCGTGCGGATCTACCACGAGTCAGATCTTGCGATAGCCGAAGCGCTCGACGAACACCTCTTCGATGACCTTTCGGCTGCAGAACTTGCTGGACTCGTAAGTTCGTTTGTTTATGAGTCCAGGGCCTCTGGTCCTGATCTTTCTCCTTGGTTTCCACGTCGAGACATTGCCCAACGAGCCGCTCAACTCGAAGATCTCACACGTTCAATCGCGAGAGACGAGATGGCCCTCGGTCTCACAGCGACTCGTACGCCGGATGCGGGATTCTTTGCACTCGCACACGCATGGGCTGCCGGCGATGATCTCGAACATCTGTTAGGTGAGGACGAAATGCCCGGCGGCGATTTTGTTCGAACAATTAAACAACTCGTCGATTTACTCCGGCAGCTTTCCGAAACCGATGCCGCGTGCTCTTCGACGGCGTCGGACGCGGCTGATGCCCTTCACCGCGGAGTCGTGGCGATTTCAGGGCGAGGAAGAGTTGGAACCGAGCACGACGCCGACTCTGACCACTCAGATGATGGCTTCGAGGACGAAACGCGATGACGATCAAGAAGGGGAGTGAGTACGGAGTTCAGCGTCCATTGCCAGTCGATGCCCCTCTTGCGTCGACTGATGGCGAACTCAGGCAACTCGTGGTTTCGTCTCGCCGACAGGGTGAGTCAACCATCACCGTCGGCCTGCTTGGTGGTGACCTCTGTAAGACGCTCGGAGGACCGGGCAGTGCCGAAAGGCTCTATGGTCCGGATGCAATAACGGTGCCTGTTGATCTGGTGATCGCCGTACTCGATGGGGTTGAGGTTCCATTCGTTGCACATGCAATCGTCGGGAAGCCCTTCACGAAAGACTCAGCCATGGTGATGAACGCCCAGTGGCTCGGAGATCTCGATTTCGGGCCACGTGCTCATCCTGGTGACGGGCTCATTGACATCACGACCGGCTCACTGGGTTGGCGAGAACGGCGCCTCGCTCGGTCGCGAGCCAAGACGGGGACTCATCTGCCACACCCTTCATTGTCCTCTCGACGGACGAAAAGCGAGACGATGAGGTTTGATCAGTTGAGGCCGGTGTGTGTTGATAGTGAACTCAAGGTTCACGCACAAACCATTTCCTTTCATGTGCTGCCGGACGCCTTTTTCGTGGTTGTGTGACCCTCCACAGGCCTTCGAGGCGCCTGTAACGTTGGAGGATGGAAGCAAGCGAGGCCAAGCAACGAGCCACCGAAGCCATTGACCAGCAACGCGAGCTGTTACTCGAGGTCTCCCATTCGATCCATTCGCATCCGGAAGAAAACTATGCGGAGCATCACGCTCACAGTGTGTTGACCTCGGTACTAGATGATTTGGGATTCACGGTCACGCCGGGCGCCTATGAGATGCCAACAGCGTTTGAAGCGACCGCTGGGACGAGCGGTCCTGAGGTTGCGGTTTTCTGTGAATACGACGCGCTCCCAGGTATCGGTCATGCATGCGGTCACAACATCATCGCCGCTGCCGGTCTCGGCGCAGCTCTCGGCGCTGCCGCGGTTGCTGAAGAGGTAGGCGGAAGAATTCGTGTCCTGGGATCACCAGCCGAAGAAGGTGGCGGAGGAAAGGTCTTCATGATCGATCGCGGGGCTCTCGATGGCGTCGACGTGGCGATGATGATTCACCCCGCTGACGTTGACCTCCGGTGGATGACAACGATTGCGATCCAGCAACTCCGGGTGAAATGGAATGGCCAAGCAGCTCATGCGGCTGCACATCCGTGGGACGGTCGCAACGCGCTTGACGCCGCGGTGCTCGGATACATGAACGTTGCTGCTCTACGTCAGCACATCCGACCCGAAGAGCGGATTCATGGGATCTTTACTGACGGAGGTGACAAGCCGAACATCGTTCCCTCCACCGCCGCCATGCATTGGTTCATCAGGGCCGCCGATATGGAGCGGCTTGAAGCCCTCAAGCCTCGAGTGCTTGCAGCGTTGGTGGCCGGTGGCGATGCTGCAGGCTGCACCGTCGAGTTTGAGTGGATCGATCCCGCCTATGCGGACCTTCTGCGCAATCGTCGGTTCGAGGCGCTCTACGCGGCCAATAGCGCCTCCCTCGGACGTGAGGTTTTAGAGCCAGGTAGTGCTGGTGAAGTCGTGGGATCAACCGACATGGGCAATGTAAGCCACGTTGTTCCATCGATTCATCCGATGGTGGCAGTTGCCCCGACCGGGGTTGGCATTCATACAACCGGGTTCACCGACTACGCCGCGTCCGCATCGGGTGACCAGGGTGTTCTTGACGGGGCCAAGGCCATGGCCATGACGATCATCGACCTCTGGAGTTCACCGGAGACCCTCAAATCGATCGCGGCTGAGTTCACGTCAGCGAAGCGGTGACCGACAACCAGCGTGCCATCCGCGGCGTGAGCCGTTAGAGGCCGTACGCTCGCCCGCCGTGAGTGTCTACGTCGCCGAGGAATTCAGCCCAGAAGAGGCAGATGTCCTTCGCCGCTATTTCACGAACCTCTACGGCCCAGTGTTTGCACTGGTAAATCTCCCCGAGGTCGTAAAAGGAGCGCTGTTTGCGCGCTACTCCCGGTCGTCAAAAAGCCTCCGCCGTTTGTTTCTCGACGAGTTTGTAGGCGAGCTTGATATCAGTGGCGATGACTCCATCGACGCAACGATCGGACTTCGCCGAGCTGAAGAGCTGTACGACAAAGTCTTCTTCGAATATGGCGATGATTCTGTGGCACAGCTGGGCGGTGTGCACCTTGCGTGTGAGCAGGCATCGAACCTTCTAACGAAGGTGCTCGAGTGGGGACGCCTTATGGCCTACCTCGAGCAGTCAACGCGTTATATCTCCTACGACGCTCGTATTGGCGGTCGGTACCGGTTCTACCGTCCACCAGAGGTTCTCCAATCGAGTCTTGGTGCTCGGTATGTCGGTGATATGGATCGGCTCTTTGACACCTATGCCGAACTTCTACCCATTTTGGTTGACGACATAAAGGAACGGATCCCGAAGGATCCGTCCGATAGTGATTTCGTGTATCGCCAGGCCATCCGAGCGAAAGCCTTCGATTCGCTTCGTGGACTTCTACCGGCGTCATCTCTTTCCAACGTGGGTATCTATGGCACCGGGCAGGGCTACGAAATGCTGCTTCTGCGCATGCGGTCGCATCCGCTTCCCGAAGCTCGAACCTATGCCGACCTCATGCTCACTGAACTTCGAAAGGTCGTCCCTTCGTTCCTGAAGCGTGTCGATCTTGACGACAGGGGAGTGGCGTGGAGCGACTATCTCCAGGGCAGCCGCTCCGCTATGGACGACATTGCTGGCCGACTCTTTGCTGGTGTTGAAGGCATCGAACCAGCGCCGGTCGTGGCGCTCACCGACTTTGACCCTGACGCGGAAATTAAACTCGTCACTGCCGCTTTGTATCCGCATCTTTCATTGCCAGAGCGTCAGATTGAAGAGCGCGTGCGAGCGATGTCGGTTGAGGAACGCATCGCAGTACTCAACGCGTACGAAGGCGAGCGCGACAATCGACGTCACAAGCCCGGTCGGGCACTGGAGCGCCCGTCATATCGCTTCGACATCCTTGCCGATTACGGCGCTTTCCGAGATCTGCAACGTCATCGAATGCTCACAATCGACTGGCAAAAGCTCACGCCGCTTCATGGCTACACGCGACCTGCCGCCGTTGACGACGCTGGTGTCGGCGGAGTCTTCGATGAAGCGATGCAGCGATCTGCATCGCTCTATGAAGCGCTTGACGAGCAGTTCCCTGCAGAGTCCTCTTATGCGGTTCCGTTGGCGTATCGGGTTCGATTCTCCATGCAGATGAACGCCCGTGAAGCAATGCACCTCATCGAACTCCGAACTACACCGCAGGGCCATCCCGCCTACCGCATCGTGGGCCAGGAGATGCACCGACTCATCGCTGAACAGGCTGGCCACCATGCCATCGCATCAATGATGCGGTTTGTCGACCACAGTGCCGAACCCGAGCTTGAGCGGTTGCAGGCCGAACGTCGCGCAGAAAGCCGCCGTTTAGGTTCCTGACGTACGTGTCGTTTGTCACCTTTGATGGTGAGAAACGCGAAAGGCACCAATTTCACCCGTAAGTGTGCCTATCATCCGCGGCACGAATTACCCGGCCGCCCTGTGGTGGCCCTGACCTGAGGACTCCATGGCTGACGATCCCATCGACGAAGAATTCGACGAGGAAGAGATTGATGTTGATCTCGAGGGCGAAGACCTCGAAGGCGACATCGTCGAAGACCTCGAAGAAGTTCTTGCCGACGATGTTGCGCTTGAAGATGAAGACGAAGACGAAGCAGCAGCTGACGCTGCGCTTGCGGCGCGTCCGAAGCGTGAAGATGAAGACGACGAGGACGAAGACCTCAACCCCGACGATGTTGAAGCCGATCTCGACGCAATTCTGAAAGACCGCATCGCCGCTGCTGACGATGACGACGAGGAAGACGAAGAAGTCGCTCCCGAACCCCGGGCGCCTACCGATATCGCAGAAGGCGTGACGCCGAAAAAGGCGAACGAGTTCATGTGTACCGGTTGCTTCCTTCTCGTGAACCGCGGTCAGTTCGGATCACCTGGCTCGATGCATTGCCCTGTCGGTGAAGCTGCTTGTCCTGCGATCGAACACATCGAATCAGGCGCACTCGATCGTCAGGTGAAAGCTGCTGCCAAGAAGCAGACGACGAAGGCCCCGGCGAAGAGTGCAGCGAAGAACCCTGCAAAGGACCCGGCCAAGAGCGCCCCAGTCAAGAAGACTGCTGCGAAGAAGGCTTCAGCACAGAAGGCTTCAGCACAGAAGGCTTCAGCACAGAAGGCTTCAGCACAGAAGGCTTCAGCACAGAAGGCTCCGGCAAAGAAAGCTCCGGCAAAGAAGGCGAAGAGCTGAGATGGCAAAGTCGACGAGCGACGCCGCCGTCGATCCGGTCGAGCATCTGCTCGACCTTTTCCTCTATGCCCCAATTGGACTCGTCTCCAAGGGTGCTGATGCTCTTCCTGAGTTAGCAAAGCGGGGTCGCACACAGGCGGCGAACGCCCGTGTGGTCGGCCAGTTCGCGTTGGGCGCAACAAACGCGAAGGCTCGCAACTCCCTTGCCGACGCCGAGCAGCACCTTCAGGCCTTTCTAAAGATTGTCGCTGACGCGGCTTCGCCGGGGCGGTCGAACTCATCAGCCACCACGACTGAAACTTCCGATCAAGAGCACGTCAGTTCGGAATCGGTCGCTGCAGTTTCGATCGACGCGTTCATCAGTGAGTACGACAGCCTCACCGCCGCCCAGGTGCTCCCACTCCTTGCTGATCTCTCTCCCGAGCAACGCGAACTTCTCGACGCCTATGAACGGTCGCACCGGGCGCGTAAGACCATTCTCAATCGACTTCGTCAGTTGCGGAAGTAGCGATGTCGGCGACTGCTCGCCCGGCCGAGGAATCTGACGTACCTGGGCTCATCGAGTTGTTGACCGCTGCGGAATCTGAATTGCGGACACAACGCGGGGGAGCAGCATTTCTTGCAGCGCATCCTCGGACGGCTGGGGTGTCCGAGGCAATTCACGAGGCGCTCAACGACGCCGAAACAATGGTGTGGTGCGGAATTTGGGAGCTCGCCGTAGTTGGTTACGCGATCGCCAGCCTTTCCGAAGAAGACGGCGAAACCATCGTGACGGTGCGTGACATCTTCACGACACCTGCGGCGCGTGAGGTTGGTGTCGGAGAAGTTCTCCTCGAAACTGCAATCGCTTGGGCGATCGCATTGGATGCGGCAGCGATCGACGGTTACTCGCTGCCTGGAGCACGCGAATCGAAAAACCTTTATGAACGACTTGGGCTCACGGCGAGGCTGATTACCGTCCGTCGCACCTTACGCTGAGAGCGAAATTCCTCTCAGCGACCCTTCCACTGTGGTGCACGCTTTTCGATGAAAGCTGTAAGACCTTCGGTGGTGTCTTCAGAGGAAAGCACTCGACCGAATGCGGCTGCAGTGTTCTTGTTGATCGTCGCTTCGTCATCCCAATCAGCGGCGATAATGAGTGCACGGCTCTCCCAAACTGCAAGAGGAGCATTGGCTGCAATTGCGTTCGCCAACTCCATCGCTGCTTCGAATGCCTTACCGTCGTCAACAAGACGATTTACAAGGCCGAGTTCGTAGGCGCGCTGTGCGGTGAGCGGTTCGCCGGTGAGTGCGACCTCAAGAGCGACGTTCTTTCCAACCAACTTCGGCAGTCGGTACAGGCCACCTGCTGCAGCCACGAGGTTGCGCTTGACCTCTGCCAAACCGAACTGCGATTGGTTCGAGGCCACGATCATGTCCGCAGCGAGTGCGATCTCGCAGCCGCCAGCAGTGGCGAGGCCGTCGACGGCAGCAATAACGGGCTTGGTGCGAGGAAAGGTTGTGAAGCCGCCGAAGCCGCCCTTTGCAGTCGCGAGTTCTCCTGCTCGACCGGAGTTGATCATCTTGAGATCCGCACCGGCGCAGAACACTGGTGATTTGTGTCCCGTGGTGTTGGCGGTGAGAACGCCGACCCAAACCTCGAGATCAGCTTCCATCATTTCAAGCGCCTCGGTCATCGACTGCGCGACGACATCATTTACCGCGTTGCGGGCCTCGGGGCGGTTGAGGGTGAGAACTGCGACATGTCCGTGAACTTCGTATTCGACCATTCGTGAACACTAGCCAAACTGACGATCGCATCCCGTTTCGTCACGTGACGAAACTACGATTCTTGAATGTTTCACCCACAGGGGAGGGGCGAGCTTGCCCGAGGTCGAAATCGAATCGCAGTGTGCGACCTGGACGGCACGTTGATCGATTCCGACGCCGCCTTAGCCGATGCCTTTGTCGCACTTGGAATCGCCCGCGAGGAGATCACATTCGGTCACGTTCTCGCAGAGGAGTGCCACCGCCTCGGGCTCAGTGTTGAGGACTACGTGGCTGCGTACGACCCAGCGCAAGCGCAGCCATTCCCCGGCGTTGAAGAACTTGTTTCGGAGCTCGGGCGATGGGCGGTTTGTTCGAATAAGCATCCGGTGTCGGGTTATGCCGAACTCGAACGGCTGCAGTGGTCCCCGGAAATCGCGTTATTCGCTGATGCATTTGGCGGCCCGAAAGAACTTCAGCCCGTGCTGCAACTCCTCGCTGTCAGCGCGGCGGACGTTGTGTTTCTCGGCGACACTGCGCACGATCGATCGTGCGCGTTGAACGCCGGAGTCTGTTTCGCTCTCGCTGGTTGGAATCCACGTGCGGTCGCTGAACAAGGCGACATTGTGCTGTCGCACCCACTTGAACTTTTCGAACTGCTGGCGGACTAACTCAGGCTTCGTCGGCTGATGCTTCCGCAGCATCGGCTTCCTCAGCAGCTGCCACTGCTGCAGGAGTTTCGACCTCGACAGCAGGTTCTGTAGGGGTCGACGGCGAGGCATCTTCTGTCTGAGGAGCGTCTGCTACAGATGCTGGTTCTTCTGTCGCCGCTGCGTCAGCAAGTACCGGCTTTGGTGGACGCGGCTTGGCTCCAGTGCGAGCCTTCGACGGAGCTGACGCTTCGACGCCAAACAATGCAGCGATCTGGGGGAGTCGTGCGGCAACCTTCTTCACCGCCGCAAGAAGTTCCGGCGTTGGTTCAGACGGAATGCCAGCGGGAGTGACCTGTGTGCGAACCGGTGAGAATGCGAGAGCATCAAGAACGGTGGCGAATCGGTCCTGGCCCGTCTCCGGCGTTAGTGATGCGGCCGCAGCCTCGGCAAGCTTTGTTGAAAGTTCCGCCGGAAGCGGAGCGCCAGCCTTCGGCGGTCGCGAGCTAACTCGCAATGCGCGTACTGCTCGGCCACCAGCAAGCAACTCAGTGATTTCGGTAAGCCATGCGGCCTGTTCTGACTCAACTCGCTGAGCGAGTCCGGCCTTGAGTTGCTCGGCAAGCGCTCGAGTTTCATCGTCACGAGCACCAGCATCAGAAGCAACGACGACCGAACGAAGGTCGCGAAGATCGAGTTCAGGAAGATCGGCGAGCGCAGCCTCGGCCTTGTCGCGCCATTCAGCCGAACGAAGCGAGGGCATCAGCTGTTCTGCCAGTTGCAGCAATGGTGCTGGACTGATTTCAGGTTTGCCTTCGGCCTTGTTCGTTTCGTTCTGCTTCTCGACAGCCTGACGAACGGCCGGGATTCCGCCGCGAAGGACTTGCTCTGCAATTGGCTTCTGCTCGGCCGGAAGTGCAGCAAGTGCGGCATTGCGATGTGTGCGTCCGGCGCGAAGTCGTTTTGCCTTCGGCTTCGGTTCGGGCGCAGGCGAAGTTGGGCGATTCGGATGGTGTGCTCGGTTCCCACTCTTTCGCCGAGCATCTTGTGAACCTTCGCCTTCAGAGCGCGGCTTGCGTTCACGCGGCGGACGTCCATCACGCTTGTCACCGTCGCCTTCGCGACGCGGCTTGCGGTCACGACGATCGCCGCCGCGACCCTTTGGCGCGAGTTTCGTGGTCACGAGTGGTTCGTCGTCGCGACGTGGAGTACCGACTACCTCGATGCGCTCTGGCTCTTTTCGAGCACCCTTGGGAGCGAGCACGGCGATGATGTCGATGCCATCCATCATGAAATCCGCATCTGCTCGAACAACATCGCCGACCTTGGCGCCTTCGAACAGCAGCGAACCGTTGAGTTCACCCTTGGGCAACTTGGCCCCGGCAGCACGCCAGGTCCAGGTTCCGTCTTCGCGAGTACTTGTGAGTTCAACTTCGATGCGACGTGACATAGGGGGACCACGCTAACGCTGAGCGTATGGAGAGAGCGAACGAGCCCATGAGCGGGCACGCGCTGCTACGTTCCGACAGATGAGTGATGACGAGGTCGAATACGGACAGCACCCGTTCCAAGCGCCACCGGGTGCCACCGAACTCTTTCTTGTGCGTCATGGGCAATCAGCCGCCTACAGAGACGGCGAGCCCTTCGCACTGGTCGACGGCCAAGGCGACCCTCCGTTGACCGCCCATGGCCACTGGCAGGCCGGACAGGTCGGTGATCGACTCCGTCATGTCCCAATCGACGCTGTCTACATAAC
>Ga0222713_10006521_pt1 | contig 11082 bp, 10 predicted proteins | sample C33_649DmetaG_FD_165061 | JGI IMG/M metagenome (GOLD analysis project Ga0222713, IMG submission 165061) | Estuarine water microbial communities from San Francisco Bay, California, United States - C33_649D | ecosystem: Environmental > Aquatic > Marine > Unclassified | place: USA: California... | reverse complement strand
TTCGGCCAATGAGGTTTTGTGAAAATCTTCGTTTTTGTTGAAGTTTAGGTCCATATATCGGTATATAAGGCTAAGATAAGGACTATTTATGATTAATTTTGAAACAAACCATCCCTATGTATACAGCTCAAAACCCCCTGAGGTGGGGTATTATTGGATTGGGAAAAATAGCGCACTCATTTGCTCGAGATTTGGCTTTAGTGCCCCAAGCTCGTTTGGTAGCTGTCGGTTCTCGCAGTCTGGAAAAAGCCATGGAGTTTGCCCAAACACACGGAGTATCCGATGACCGACCTATAGCGTGTGTTGGATACCCAGAATTATTGGCCTTAGAAGAGGTTGATGTGGTGTACATCGCCACACCCCATAACAGTCATGTGGAGTGGTCGTTAAAAGCCTTGGCTGCTGGAAAGCATGTTTTGTGTGAAAAACCTATGGCCTTAACCCCTCAGCAGGTGAAAGAAGTGACTGGTTTGGCGCAACGTCGAGGTCTGTTTTTTATGGAAGCTCTTTGGTCTAGATTTAATCCCGCCGTTCAAAAAGCGATATACTATGCCCGATCTGGAAGTTTAGGTGCTTTGAGGTTTGTACAAGCGGATTTTGGATTTTTTGCCTTAGATAGGGATCCTGCTTCTAGGCTGCTCAACCCGGAACTTGGGGGCGGTTCACTTTGGGACATTGGCCTTTACCCAATATTTTGGGCCTATCAACTACTGGGAAATCCCACTTCTATGTCCGTGCAAAAAATAGCCGCGTCGACGGGCGTGGATGCTCAGCTGCGCATTGAATTTAATTATCCAGAGGCCACAGCTCAGCTGTTTTCAAGTTTTAGTTCATTTTCGGCCATGACTGCACAAGCTGGAGGTACGTTGGGTAGTGTACTTCTTCATCCTCGTTGGCACGAAACAGATCGATTAACGATTCAGACTCCTGAGCGTGGATGTGACACAGAATTTTTTGACTTGATCGGCAAAGGATATACATATGAAATTAACGAAGTGATTAATTGCATCGAACATGGACTCATCGAAAGTCCTCAATGGACCCATCAAAACAGCTTGGAGCTCAACGCGTTGATAAGGGCTGTATCAGAATCCGCAAATTCGCGATGAGCTTAAAAAAAAATAGCGATATTTGACCGTTAAATTATTGAGTTATGGACAAGAACGCAGTTTTGGGATATGCCACGTTGATTATGATTGCCATGGGGCTACTGCTCATAGGTTTAGGGGCATTCCGTTATGATGATGTGGCTGGTTGGGGATTTGCCGCAGTTGGTTTGGGATTTTTTGCCATTGCCTGGGTGTTCAATGCGCTGAAAGGAAGGGTTTAATTAAGATTATATAGCGATATGTCAGACGACAAGAAGGTCATTTTTTCGATGTCCGGGGTCACCAAGACCTACAAGAGTGCACAGACCCCTGTGCTCAAGAATATTTATTTAAGTTTTTTCTACGGTGCCAAGATCGGTATATTGGGATTAAACGGTTCTGGAAAATCTACTTTGCTTAAAATTATCGCAGGTGTAGATAAAGATTATCAAGGAGACGTGGTTTTTTCACCAGGCTATCGCGTGGGGTATTTGCCGCAAGAACCTTTGCTAGATCCCGAAAAAACAGTTCTTGAAGTTGTCAAGGAAGGGGCTGCTGAAACCGTAGCACTGCTGGAAGAATACAACAAAATCAACGATTTGTTTGGGCTTCCTGAATACTATGAAGATGCCGATAAAATGCAAAAGTTGATGGATCGTCAAGCAACGCTTCAGGATCAAATCGACGCCAGCAATGCGTGGGATTTAGATACGAAACTTGAAATTGCTATGGATGCATTACGCACACCAGATCCAGATCAGAAAATAGGTGTGCTTTCCGGAGGAGAAAAAAGGAGAGTGGCCTTGTGTAGATTATTGCTTCAAGAGCCAGAGATTTTATTGCTCGATGAACCCACGAACCATTTGGACGCAGAGTCAGTCCATTGGCTGGAGCACCATTTATCTCAATATAAGGGGACGGTAATAGCAGTGACCCACGATCGCTACTTCTTGGATAATGTAGCGGGATGGATACTAGAACTCGACAGGGGGGAGGGTATTCCCTGGAAAGGAAATTATTCCAGTTGGCTGGATCAAAAGTCAAAAAGACTGGCCTTGGAAAGCAAAACAGCCTCAAAGCGTCAAAAGACCTTGGAACGAGAGCTTGAGTGGGTAAGACAAGGTCCCAAGGGACGTCAAACCAAACAGAAAGCCAGACTGCAGAATTACGACAAGTTGCTGAATCAAGATCAAAAGCAACTGGATGAACAGTTAGAGATCTATATCCCCAATGGACCTAGGTTGGGTACCCAAGTGCTCAATGCACAGGGCATCAGTAAGAGCTATGGGGATAAACTGCTTTATGAATCACTAAATTTCACCTTGCCGCAGGCAGGTATTGTTGGGGTGATAGGACCTAATGGAGCAGGTAAAACAACCATCTTTAGAATGGTTATGGGGGAAGAAACCCCAGATACAGGAAGTTTTGAGGTAGGAGAAACAGCCAAGATTGCCTATGTGGACCAAAACCACAGCAATATTGATCCAAACAAAACAATTTGGGAAAACTTCAGCGATGGTCAAGAGTTGATTATGATGGGGGGGAAGCAAGTGAACTCTCGTGCGTACTTGAGCCGTTTTAATTTTTCAGGTTCAGACCAGAACAAGAAAGTGAGTACACTCTCTGGTGGAGAGCGCAACCGACTGCATCTGGCCATGACGTTAAAAGAGGAAGGAAATGTTCTTTTGTTGGATGAGCCTACCAATGATTTAGACGTAAATACGCTCAGAGCCTTAGAGGAAGGTCTAGAGAACTTTGCCGGTTGTGCCGTGGTTATTTCCCACGACCGATGGTTTTTGGATCGAATTTGCACCCATATATTGGCTTTTGAGGGCAATTCTGAGGTGTATTTCTTTGAGGGTTCATTCTCTGATTACGAAGAAAACAAACGCAAGCGTTTGGGCGCAGAGGTAATGCCTACGAGAATCAAATATAAAAAACTGACGAGATAGTCTAGTTATTCGGATACCAATCCAAAATAACTACATCAATTTGCGGGTCTTGAACGAGGCCCGCAATTTTTTTGGGATCTTCCCATACAGGTTTTCCTCGGAAGTGATAAGGTAAAACATGTTTGGGTTTAAATTCCTTGATCGCGCTGGATGCAGCTTCTACGGTCATGGTATACGGTAGATTCATACACAGGATCGCTACATCGATATCTTTAAGCTGCCTCATTTCAGGAATATCTTCCGTGTCCCCTGAAATATACCAACGTTGCCCCTCCATTTGGAGCACGTAGCCATTTCCCCGTCCTTTGGTATGGAAGTTCAGCGCCTCAGTTCTTAGATTGTACATGGGTATAGCGGTAATTTCCAGGCCATGGGTAATTAAGGTTTCTCCGTTGGCCATGATTTTAGTGATGGATTGGAGCGACTCTGGCATCAAATCAAACACTGCTTTGGGGGCCAAAATGTGTGACTGATCACCCACCACATCCATCAGTGTTTCTGATTGAAAGTGATCACCGTGTACATCGGTAATGAGTATCAGGGTTGGATTTTTGGGATACCTAGATGGTTCGCCTACTGGATCCACTAATACAGTTAGATTTTGTGTATGCAGTGAAAACGAGGCGTGTTCTACTGGTTTTATTTCGAGGAGACCTAATGACCAGGAAGTTTGGCTTAGAGCGGGTAAAGTGGTCAGTAACAAAGCTGTAAGTGTTTGAAATATACAGTTAATCCACTTAAAATGTGTCATATCCTTAATAGTTAATCAGTTCACTTATAAAAGTATAGGTTTTTAGGCTATAAAATCTTAATTTTGCTCTGTTTTTAAGGGAAAAGTTCCCTTTCTATACATAACCAACAACTTCTAATTATGTCACAATCAGAAAACAATTCAAAAAAATCAGTAGCGATTTTATCGGTTTTATTGGCCGTAACTGCTGTATTAGCCATTGCGCTTTTTGTCATGAAGCAAAACACAGAAGCGGCTTTGACTCAAGAAAAAGAATTAGTTATTCAAGATCTTACTCAACTTCAAGCGGAGTACGACGGAGTAGTTACTCAAAACGAAGAAGTGAATCAAGCCCTTACTGCAGCTAAAGCTGAGGTAGCTCAATTTCTAGATTCAATCAGCGGTCTTAATGCAGACATTGCGACCTTAAGCAAATTCAGAGCTCGTTTTTACAGCTTGCAAAAACAAAGCGATGCTTTAAAAAACCGCATTGCTGAATTGGAAGCGGCCAACGCTCAATTGACCAAAGAGCGCGATGAAACTTATGCAGCCCTTGAAGTACAAACTACTGTAAACAAGGAACTTGTGAGCAAAAACAACGATCTTAACGCTACTGTAGAAAAAGGAGCTGCTTTGATTCTCACCTCAGTTCAGATTGCTGGTGTTAAAGAAAAATCTAACGGTTCTTTTGTTACCCGTAAGCGTGCCAATCCTGTTGATGCATTCCAAGTGTGCTACAACGTAGCTGAAAACGCTATTGCTGCATCGGGTAATAGAACTTTTTATATCGAGGTGAAAAATCCACAAGGAGCTCTACTAGGAGCAGGTGAATCCATTACCGTAGGCGGGGCTTCTCTGTCTTACAGCAAGTCAACTACCTTCTTGTATGAGAACCAATCAATCGATGTATGTGATTACATCAAAGGTGCTTCCTTTACAGCTGGTTCATACTCTGTTCAAGTTTATGACAACCAACTTCGCTTGTTATCTAGCTCAACAGTTGTATTGAAATAAGCCATCCTGTTAAACTAAAAGAGCGGCCCAAGCATTTGCTTGGGCCGCTCTTTTTTTGTGCTCTGTGATTAGTCTTTTAAACTTCCAATCATATCCGCTGGGTTAACCCATTGGTCATATTCTTGTTCGGTAACGTATCCCAAACGAACGGCTTCTTGTTTCAGTGTCGTTCCATTTTGATGCGCTGCATTGGCAATTTCAGCCGCCTTGTAATACCCGATTTTCGGATTTAATGCTGTGACCAACATCAATGAATTGTTGAGCAATTGTTGAATCACTGGCGTGTTGGGTTCGATGCCTTGAGCGCAGTGCTCGTCAAAACTGACACACGCCTCGCCTAGTAATTGAGCGGATTGCAAAAAGTTTGCAGCCATCATCGGCTTGAACACATTGAGTTCAAAATGTCCTTGCGCTCCACCAAAGGTGATCGCCACATCATTACCGATCACTTGTGCACATACCATGGTGAGTGCTTCTGCTTGTGTGGGATTTACTTTTCCAGGCATGATGGAACTACCCGGTTCATTGGCAGGGATAATCAGTTCCCCTATACCAGATCTAGGTCCTGAGGCCATCATTCTAATGTCGTGGGCGATTTTGTTCAGGGATACAGCCAGTTGTTTTAATGCACCATGACTCTCAACCAGCGCGTCATGAGCTGCTAAAGCTTCAAATTTATTGGGCGCAGTAACAAATGGGTGACCGGTAAATTGAGCGATATACTGCGCGACCAACACATCATATCCACGGGGAGTGTTCAGTCCAGTCCCTACGGCCGTGCCGCCTAAAGCTAATTCGCTTAAATGGCTTAACGTATGGCGCAAAGCATTCATACCATGGTCTAGTTGAGCTACATAACCAGAGAATTCTTGCCCAAGAGTTAGTGGGGTAGCATCCATCAGGTGGGTTCTTCCGATTTTTACCACGTCTTTGAACTCAGCAGCTTTTGCCGCTAAGGTATCTCTGAGTTGTTGAACACCCGGAAGGGTCACTTCAACTACTTTTTTGTAAGCAGCGATATGCATGCCTGTGGGAAATGTATCGTTGGAGGACTGTGATTTGTTGACGTCGTCGTTAGGTTGAATCACTTTCTCATCTTCTCCGATCTTTTTTCCGGCAAGCACTTGGGCTCTGTGTGCGATTACTTCATTGACATTCATGTTGCTTTGGGTGCCAGATCCTGTCTGCCAGATGACCAAAGGAAACTGATCGTTGAGGGATCCTGTAAGAATTTCATCACAGACTTGAGCGATTAAATTTCTTTTTGACGCTTCTAAAACCCCTAAATCACAGTTGGCATAGGCAGCGGCTTTTTTTAGGTATGCAAATCCATAAATAATGTCCTGAGGCATGGAAGCCGAGGGACCGATTTTGAAATTGTTTCTGGATCTTTCTGTTTGGGCACCCCAGTAAACATCGTTGGGTACCTCAACGGGTCCCATGGTGTCTTTTTCTATTCTGTATTTCATGGTAGTGATTAAATTGGTGAAGACAAAGGTAGGGGATTGGCCAAAAAGTTCTATTTTTTTTACCTTGGATTTGTGAGTGACACATAATCTAAACTATATTTGTACCAGTAAATAATTGACTATGTTCCAGTTCGACCAATACCTTGGCTTTATCGCATTCTTAACCATTGTAACTATTGGATTTTGGTTGTTGATATTCTTAATCACCTTTGTTGTTCCTTATTGGATTGGTGGTTCATTGATAGAACGTCTCAAAGAAATCAAAGCAGCCAAGAAGGCTAATCAGTCATAATTATTGCAACTTATATAATAAAAAAGGCGCCCTTTGGGCGCCTTTTTTCGTTGAGCTTGATGGATTAGCCACCAAACTCCATATCCATATCTCCGCCTGGTCCATCTCCATAGCCTCCATTTTGTCGGCGACCACGTTGATCTTTCAGCGATTGATTAAATCGGTATGTGAAGTTCACATTGACTTGTCTTTGTCTCCACTGATTTTCGCTATAGGTTTGTACGTTGAGCGTTCTGGTGTCACTGATTCTTTTTCTAGAGTTAAATAAATCGCTCACGTTCAGGGCTAGAGTGCCTTTTTTATCGAGAATCTCTTTGCTCATCGCTAAGTTAGCTGAGGCTATTCCGCGGTTAATCGATTGGGCATCCTGACTTCTGCCTTGGTAGCGAACATTGGTCTGAAAGTTAATTTCTTTAGGCAAAACTATTTTAGCACTCAAGTTGCTTTGCCAGCTGAAGTTGTCGTTGTCAAACACTTGCGTTATGTTTTGATTTAAGCTATTGATGTAGGTATAGCTTCCGACCAATGAGCGTTGAAATAAATTAATTCCCCATGAAAAACGCCAATTGCGCACCGGAGTAAATGTGGTGTTAAACTCAAATCCATAGCGGTCTTCTGTGGATAAATTAATGGGTTGTCTAAGCTGAACAGGCACTAAAATAGGCGTGTTGGGGTCGTTGGGGTTTTCGATCGCTATCAGTTCTCCTGTTTCTTGCGTAATAAATTGGAAGACACCCGTACTTCGGTTGTAATATAAAGAGGTGTTAAATGTGAATTTCTCTCTTTGGTTGATCATTCCTAGGTCATAGGCATCGGTGAAAGTAGGATCTAGGTCTGGGTTACCTTGGAACAAGTTGGTGTTGCTTGACCTGGAAGGAAATGGATTGATAAAGCGAGACCAAGGCCTTCTCAATCTTTTGCTGTAACTCAACGTGATTTGATCTTCCTCATTGAGGGAATATCCGACGAATAAGGAGGGAAACCAATTGATGTATTTTTTGGTGGTTAAATCTTGTGTTTCTAGTAGGTTGATACCAATGTCGGTGTGTTCCATGCGCAGTCCACCTAACAGATTGAAGCGTTCCCACTTAGTGCCCAATTGCGTATACGCGGCTTGTATCCATTCACGGTATTCAAGCGTATTTGAAAAATTAGCGTTATTGATAAACGTGCCTAGAGGATCAAAGCTTCCAGCAATAAATGCAGTTGTTTGGTTGACGTAACCTCCTCGATACCCCAGTTCAAACTGAGATTGGCCTGCTGAACCTAGCGGTAGTACATAATTGAATTGATATAATGCCCTTCTTTGGTCTTCTTGATTGACCGTTTTTTCTGTTGGAACATCTGCGGCAGTCTCACTGATCAAGGTTTCCTCAATCACGGAATCATCGGAACCTTCAGATTCAGAATACTGGTAATCAACCCTGAGTTCATGACCAGCTTTTTCAAATTTTTTGGTCACGTTTAATGAATACTCAAATTGTCTTTGTTGTTCCAATTGAAGCGTATTACGCACTCTGTTCACTAAAGGTAGCCCCTGTGGATTTGAGTTGACAAAATCGATGTTAGTTGTATTGTCTCCTTCGGAGTATCCGAAAACAGTAGAATTGGTGATGCTCGTGGTTGGGTTGATAAAGTATTCAATCCCTACGTTAGCGTTAGCATTTGTACCCGCTCGAACGTTATTTCTTTTTTCGTTTTGATAACCGCGAATACTGCCGTCGTCGTTGTAGTTGATCTGGTCATAAAGCGAATTACCCGGTCCTTCTTGGTTTCGGTAGGTCCAGTTGGAAAACAGGTTGAATTTGTTTTGTCTCAGGTTTAACCCCAGGCTTCCCGCTTCATTTTTCGGGTCGCCTAATGTGAGGTTAGTCGTTCCGTTAATCCCGGTAGTTTTGTTTTGTCTCAAAATGATGTTGATAATCCCGGCAGTTCCCTCTGCATCGTATCTAGATGAAGGATTTGTGATTACCTCCACTTTTTCAATGGCTTCGGCAGGTAGCAACCTAAGTGCATCATTGCTAAAACCCGACAAGGCTGAAGGTTTTCCATTGATCAAAATGCGCACGCTTTCATTTCCACGCAATGAAATACCTCCTTCAACATCAACAGACACGGAGGGCACGTTGTCCAGTACATCAGTCACTGAACCTCCTTTTACCGTCATGTCTTTGCCGACATTATAGATCTTCTTATCCAGTCTAAGTTCGACAGTACTTCGTTCCGCAATCAATTCAACCTCATCGAGTTGGGATACATCCGCTGACATGCGCACATCTCCGAAATCTGTGTTTTTGGTGATGTTTTGGTTAGATAACCGAACCGTAGAGTACGATATAAATTCAAAAACAACATCGTAATTCCCAGCGGGAATATCTACCTGAAAACGGCCTTGTTCGTCGGTAATCCCCCCGGTTACCATGCTTTGGTCAGCGCTTTTTTGAAGTACAAATGTGGCGTATTCCAAGGGCAAATCACTGCTTTGTTCTAGAATACGACCTTTGAGGGTGACTGTTTGGCTGTTTGGGTTTTGTGCCCAGCTGATTGTTGTGATCAATAACAGCATCCACAAAGCGCTAAGTTTATTCATTTAGGTTTTCTTTTTCTTTTTTTGTTTGTTCTTTTTCTCGACGCGGCTAAATCCTTCTTCTTGAAGCGCTAAATACTTTTCGTACTTCTCTGGGGGCAATCCTTGCGCCAATTCATCGTCTTGGCTTTTTTGAATGGCCTCCATGGCTTCCATAGTTTTTTCAGGACTTAATTTGAGCAATTGAGTTTCAATTCGTTTTTGTACGTGTCTTGTCAGTACAGATTGCAATACAGCCAATTCAAAGTCATTGAGCTCCAAGGCTGCCTTAAATGCAGGAAGTTGTTGTTCAACAAGTTGTTCTGCGGTTAAGTTTTCAGGTTCTGGCTCCGGAGCTGGATTATTGGGGATGGCAGAAATTCTGCGCCCATAAGCATCTCTGTTGCCGCCATATCCGTTACCATAGCCAAACTGTGCATGAACAGCACCAGTGATAAACAAGGTAAAAACGGTCAAAAAAAGGAGTAAAAATCGATTCATAGACAAGTAATTTAGATGGTATATACCCAAATTGGTTTAAGTCAAATTAGCTAAATAAATGTTAAATTGAGTCTGGCTCATTATTTTGCCCATGCAGCATTAGGAATCTTTTTAAAAACGGATCCAGTGCCCCATTCATTACATCGGTAACTTCAACGGTTTCTATTCCTGTTCTCACATCCTTAACCAGTTGATATGGGTGCATGACATAGTTTCTAATCTGTGAGCCCCATTCAATTTTCATTTTTGATGCCTCAATCTCGTTTTGTGCTTCCATGCGTTTGCGCAGCTCAATTTCATACAGCTGTGATTTGAGCAAGCGCATCGCGTTTTCTCTGTTGTCGAGCTGGGATCTCGTTTCAGAGTTATGGATGACAATCCCGGTTGGGTGGTGGGTTAGAATCGCTTTGGTCTCCACCTTATTGACATTTTGACCACCTGCGCCTCCTGATCGGGCAAATTGCCAGGAGATATCAGCCGGATTGATTTCAATTTCTATGGTGTCATCTACCATGGGATAGACATATACGGAAGCAAATGAGGTGTGGCGTTTGGCATTGGAGTCAAAAGGGGAAATACGCACCAATCGGTGCACCCCATTTTCTCCTTTGAGCCATCCAAAGGCAAATGCCCCTTCAATGCCGAGAGTCACCGTTTTTACACCGGCAACTTCTCCCTCTTGGAAATTGAGTTCTTTTATTTTGTAGCCTCTTTTTTCGGCCCACATCAGGTACATGCGCATGAGCATAGAGGCCCAGTCACAGCTCTCTGTGCCTCCTGCGCCTGCAGTGATTTGCAGTACTGCGTCAAATTCATCCGCCTCAGCCGACAGCATATTTTTGAACTCTAACGCCTCGATTTGTTCTGTGGCTTGTTGCGCTGCGTCATCGAGCTCTTGTTCGGAGATGGCTCCCTCTTTATAAAATTCCAGGTACACTTCGACGTCAGCTACTTTTTGGGTTGCTGAATCATAATCGGTGACCCAAGATTTTATAGACTGGATAAATTTCATCTGCTCCTGAGCTTTTCTTGGATTATCCCAAAAGTCAGGTGCTGCAGCTTTTTCTTCTTCGTTGATCAGTTGTATTCTTTTCTGATCGATGTCAAAGATACCTCCTTAACGCACCAAGGCGTTTAATCAGATCTTGAGTGATCTCTGTGGTAACCATAGGATTAATTTTGTGCAAAAGTAGCAATAAACCCACGCTGCACGTGTCATTTTGATTATTTTTAGGACAAATCATCCAGCTATGAGAAAATTTCTTTTACTCACTTTATTTATTTCTCAATCGATATCTGCTCAGTGGATTGCGCAACATCCCAACGCAGCACTGCGCCCAGGTTATTTCGATACCTATTACGATACTGGGGCCAATAAATTATATGCGCGCATCCCTAAAGAACGACTCAAGCAACCGTTTCTGTACGTTTATTCGCTCAGCCAAGGTATAGGGAACAACGATATAGGTT
>Ga0222713_10006520_pt1 | contig 11082 bp, 11 predicted proteins | sample C33_649DmetaG_FD_165061 | JGI IMG/M metagenome (GOLD analysis project Ga0222713, IMG submission 165061) | Estuarine water microbial communities from San Francisco Bay, California, United States - C33_649D | ecosystem: Environmental > Aquatic > Marine > Unclassified | place: USA: California... | reverse complement strand
ACACTAAGCCAAGTGCACAGAGCGCGGTTCGCAGTATTTGCATGCCTTAAAGGTGGTAAAAACATGTTAAATATTCACCTTTTTGCAATGTGACTAATGTACCTTTGCGGCGAATTTTTTACGCCGTTATGCCCAACTTACACACTGTTCGTAAGGGACTCGACCTCCCGATCTTGGGAGCGCCTGACGCCCTCGTCGATGGCCACCTCAGCGCTTCCGTGTACGCGGTTCGCCCGAGCGACTTCCGCGGACTTGTTCCCAAACTAGCTGTAAAAGAAGGAGATCGCGTCCTCGCGGGCGACGTCCTCTTCACTGACAAAGCCGATCCGCGCATCCGTATCACCTCACCTGTGAGTGGCGAAGTGGCGCGCGTTGAGCGCGGCGAAAAACGCAAAATCCTTGCAGTCGTAGTTCTTGCCGACAGCCAGCAAGAATACCGCAAATTCACTTCGGGAACCCCCGCCAACCGCGAAGACGCCATCAACTGGCTCCTCGAGTCGGGCGCGTGGTCACTGGTGGAATCGCGCCCCTACGGACGCATTGCCAACCCCGACGCAGAGCCCAAGGCCGTATTTATCAACGGCATGGCGACGGAGCCCCTCGCGGTAGCTCCGGCAGTCGCCCTTGCAGGCCGTGAAGAGGACTTCGCAATGGGACTTCAGGTGGTGGGTTTGCTCAGCAAGCGCACTGTGCTCTCGATTGCTGCAAGCGAAACGGCTCCGGCCCTCACCAAGGCGAGCGGCGTCGAACTGCACCAGTTCAAAGGCCCACACCCCGCAGGAACGACGAGTGTACACATCAACCAAGTTAGCCCACTCAACAAGGGTGAGGTAGTTTGGACGCTAAACTACCAGGATGTGGTCATCTTAGGCCATTTGGCCCGCACTGGCAACCTGAAGCTCGAACGCGTGCTTGCGCTGAGCGGAACTGGAATTGCAAAGCCCCGTGCCGTTACGGCGGTCGCTGGAGCAAGCCTCGAAGCCTTTCTCAACGCAGAACTCAAGTCAGGCAACTACCGTGTAATCTCTGGAAGCGTGCTGACCGGAACCAAAGTGAGCAAGACCGACTACCTGACGTACTACGCAAGCCAACTTACGGCCATCCCAGAAGGGGAGGGTACCGACTTCTTCGGATGGGTGCTCCCGAGCTTCGCAAAGTGGTCGGTGAGCCGCACGCTGTTTAGCTGGCTGACTCCAAGCAAGAAGTACGACCTCAATACCAAGCAGCACGGCGAAGACCGCGCATTTGTGGTCACTGGTTTGTACGAAAAAGTATTTCCGTTTGACATCCTCCCCATGCCGCTCCTCAAGGCAATGTGGGCTAAGGACCTCGAGAAAATGGAACAACTCGGCGCCTACGAAGTTGTACCTGAAGACTTCGCCCTCTGCGAAGTTGTCTGCCCCTCAAAGCAGGAACTGCAAAAGCTTGCTGAAGAAGCACTCGACCTACTCTACACCGAAATGAATTAATCCCAAGAAACCGATGAAATTCGTTCAGAATCTATTTGACTCCACCCGTCCTGCGGTAACTACGGGCAAGCTCAAGGGCTTGTACCCGCTGCACAATGCGCTTGAGACGATGTTCTTTGTTCCGAACCACAACGCCCACAGCGGTGCCCACGTTCGCGACGCCATCGACATGAAGCGCACCATGGTGACGGTAATTTTCGCCCTGGTTCCTGCCTTGATTTTTGGCTTGTTCAATTCGGGCTACCAGCACCACTTGGCCATCGGTCAAATCGAGTCAGGCTGGGCGAACTTTTGGACCCTCGAGAACGCCCTCTATGGCGCCCTCAAGGTGATTCCAATGATCGCCGTGACCTACATCGCGGGTCTCGCTATTGAAATCTACTTCGCGTACCGCAACAAGCATGCGGTGAACGAAGGCTTCTTGGTATCCGGAATCTTGATTCCGCTCATCATGCCTGTGGACATCCCCTTGTGGATGGTCGCCATCTCAACCGCCTTTGCCGTACTCATCGGTAAAGAGGTATTTGGCGGAACCGGCATGAACATCCTCAACCCCGCGCTCACCGCACGTGCGTTTGCGTTCTTTGCCTACCCAACCTACATGTCAGGCGACAAAGTATGGGCTGGACTCACCAACGTTGACGGAGTCTCTTCTGCCACGGCCCTTGGCCAGTACGCGTCGACCGGAACCAATTCATTCGGTGTCATCGACGGCTTCCTGGGCTTGGTTCCGGGGTCAATCGGTGAGACCAGCACCTTGGCCATACTTATCGGTGCAATCTACTTGATTGCTACAGGAGTTGGTTCGTGGAAGATCATGCTTTCTGCCGTGCTCGGTGCAGTTACGATGGGCCTCATCTTCAACGGTGTAGCTGACCTTATGATCAGCCCTGAGCAGCAGTCCTACTTGGCTGTGCCGTTCTACTACCACCTCGTCTTTGGCGGATTCGCATTCGGAGCCGTGTTCATGGCGACTGACCCTGTGTCGGCAGCCCACACCGAGACCGGTAAGTGGATCTACGGATTCCTCGTTGGATTCTTCTCAATCATGATTCGCGTATTCAACCCTGCCTACCCCGAGGGCGTGATGCTCGCCATCCTCTTCATGAACGTGATGGCTCCGTTGATTGACCACTATGTGGTGAATGCCAATATTCAAAAGCGCCTCAAGCGCGTTCAAACGGTTCAAGCTTAAGATTATGAACGTCAATAGTAATTCCTACACCTACGGATTCGCCATCGCGCTGGTCGTCGCGGTAGCTGCAGCGCTGTCGATTGCGGCTACGAGCCTCAAGCCGATGCAAGATGCCAACGTGGCGCTCGAAAAGAAGTCCGACATTCTATCGTCCATTGGCCTTTCGAGCGAGGATCCCGCTTCGCTGTATGCTCAGGTGATCAAAGAACAGTTGGTTCTGGTCAACGGTCTCGTTGTTGAAGGCGTTAGCCCCGACGCGGTAGACATGGCCAAGGCTGTAGCACTCCCCGAAACAGAGCGCCAGACCCCGCTGTACGTCGCAGAATCTGAGGGCAAGACCTACTACATCATTCCAGTTCGCGGTAAGGGTCTATGGGGTCCGATTTGGGGCTACATCAGCCTTAACGAAGACGGCACCTCGGTATATGGTGCAACCTTCGGCCACAAGTCTGAGACGCCTGGCCTGGGTGCTGAGATCACGACTGAATTTTTCACGGGCCAGTTTCCCGGTAAGGTGGTCTACAGCGATTCCTACACCGGTATCGAAGTCCGCAAAGGTGACGCCAGCGGCGACCAGCAAGTGGACGGCATTTCTGGAGGCACCATCACCTCGGTGGGCGTTCAGTACATGCTCGAAAACTGCCTTAAGCCCTACCAGGCCTACCTGAAGTCTCGCGGAAGCGTTCCAGCTGCCGCCCCTGCTGATGCCGACACCACTGTAACTGTTGCTACCCTATGAGCTCTGAAGTAAAAACTCAAGAAAAAGAGGCCCTCTTCTCAAAGAAGAACCGCCGCCTCTTCGTTGACCCGTTCAACGAGAACAACCCTATTACTGTTCAAGTATTAGGTATCTGTTCGGCACTTGCCATTACGGTAAAAATGAAGCCAGCATTGGTTATGGGCCTCTCGGTTACCGTAGTACTTGCTGCTGCCAATGTACTGACCTCACTGCTGCGCAACTTGATTCCGAACCGCATTCGCATCATCGTACAGTTGGTTGTGGTAGCGGCCTTGGTTATCCTCGTGGATCAAGTGCTGAAAGCGTTTGTATACGATGTAAGCAAGCAGCTTTCAGTATTTGTGGGGTTGATCATCACAAACTGCATCATTATGGGGCGTATTGAGGCATTCTCTCTCGGTAACACCCCATGGAAGTCCTTCTTAGACGGACTTGGCAACGGTGCTGCCTATGCGGCGATTTTGCTCGTTGTTGCGTTCTTCCGCGAGCTTTTGGGCAGCGGAACCCTGTTTGAGTACCCCGTACTAGAGGCCCTTGGCGTCTACGAGCTCGGCTACAAAAACAACGGAATGATGCTCTTGCCTCCGATGGCTCTAATCGTGGTGGCCTTGATCATTTGGGTGCAGCGCGCCAAGACTCCGTCACTCATTGAAAAAGAATAAGCACTCGTAGCCATGCAAGACTTGATTTCTATCTTCTTTAAGAGCGTGTTCGTCGAGAACATGATCTTCGCCTACTTCTTGGGCATGTGTTCGTACCTCGCGGTTTCGAAGACCGTCAAGACAGCGGTGGGCCTCGGCATTGCCGTAACCTTCGTCCTGACCATCACCCTTCCGGTCAACTACCTCCTCGAGAACTACGTCCTTAAGGCCGGAGCACTCGTGTGGCTCGACGCCAGTTTCGCAGACCTCGACCTCAGCTTCTTGAGCTTCATCATGTTCATCGCGATTATCGCGGCCATGGTTCAGCTTGTTGAGATGGTGGTAGAGAAGTTTGCGCCTGCGCTGTACTCTGCGCTTGGAATCTTTCTTCCGCTCATCGCTGTGAACTGTGCCATCTTGGGTGGATCGCTTTTTATGCAAGAGCGCGCGTTCATCAACATTGGTCAGGCTACCGTGTACGGAGTCGGATCAGGAATCGGTTGGCTCCTCGCTATCGTCGCCATTGCGGCCATCCGTGAGCGTCTGAAGTACTCGCACGTTCCGGCTCCGCTGCGCGGCCTCGGAATCACCTTCATCATCACCGGACTCATGGGTATCGCCTTCATGAGCTTCATGGGTATCAAACTTTAATCCGCTCGAACTATGATTCTCGCAGCATCTACGGTTACCATCGTCAGTGTGGTGGTATTTACCCTGGTCATCTTGGCCTTGGTAACCATTCTTTTGCAGGCCAAGGCTCGTTTGAGCCCCTCAGGCCCTGTCAAGCTTGAAATCAATGGCAATACCGTTGAGGTTGAGTCAGGTAGCACATTGCTCGGAACCTTGGGCAACCAAAAAATATTCCTTCCCTCTGCCTGTGGCGGTGGCGGAACCTGCGGTATGTGCAAGTGCCAAGTTTTCGAGGGCGGTGGCGAAATCCTTCCGACCGAAACGGGCTTTTTCAACCGCAAGCAAATTGCCGACAACTGGCGCCTTGGTTGCCAGGTCAAGATTAAGAACGACATGAAAATTCGCGTTCCCGATGAGATCTTCGGTATCAAGAAGTGGGAGTGTGAAGTGGTTTCGAACTACAACGTGGCTTCGTTTATTAAGGAGTTCGTCGTGAAGCTCCCGGAGGGCGAGAACCTGGACTTCTTGGCGGGTGGCTACATCCAGATTGACGTTCCCGCGATTGAGGTCGACTACAAAAACATGGACATCACTGCGCATCCGCGCCTCGGCAAAAAAGCTGATGAATTCCAAGGTGAGTGGGACAAGTTCAAGCTGTGGGACCTCAAGATGAAGAATCCTGAGCCGCTCTTCCGCGCCTACTCAATGGCCAACCACCCCGCAGAGGGCAACATCGTGATGCTCAACATCCGTATTGCGACTCCGCCATGGGACCGTGCCAAGGGCGGATGGATGGACGTCAATCCCGGCGTGTGTTCTTCGTACATCTTTGACCTCAAGCCGGGCGATAAGGTGACGGTTTCAGGACCCTACGGTGAATTCCACATCAAAGAGACCGAAGCAGAGATGATCTACATCGGCGGTGGTGCTGGGATGGCTCCGATGCGCTCGCACCTCTTTCACCTCTTTCACACGCTCAAGACGGGCCGCAAGGTTTCGTACTGGTACGGAGGCCGTTCGCGCCGCGAATTGTTCTACATCGATGACTTCCGTCAAATTGAAGAGCAGTTCCCGAACTTCAAGTTCCACTTGGTACTGAGCGAGCCCCTCCCAGAAGACAACTGGACGGCAAAGACGAGCATGGAGAGCGACGGAGACGGTTTTGTCGGATTCGTGCACCAGGCGCTCATCGACAACTACTTGTCCAAGCACGACGCTCCAGAAGACATTGAATTCTACTTCTGCGGACCGCCTATGATGAACGCCGCCGTCTTGAAGATGGTAGACGACTTTGGTGTTCCACCCGAAAACGTGGCTTTTGATGACTTCGGAGGTTAATTCCCCCCTTAAGGGCGCCCCAGGGCGCCCTTTTTTGGCTTTAGCGGCTTCGGTACTCCTAGTTACGGGTTGCGCTTCTGATTCCGAGTTTGTAGTGCAGGGCGAAGCCCAAGGTAGCACCTTTGTGGTGCGGGCCTACGGGGATTCACTAAACCTTAGCGAATCCGACGTCGCTCGTTGGTTGGCCGACTACAACAAAGCGGTTTCGGCGTGGGATCCGCAGTCCGAGCTCAGCCGACTCAACCGCGGTGAAGTGGTTGCGACCACCCCCGTGCTCGATGAATTGCTACTCGTCGCCGAAGGCATTCGTACGGCCACCGATTCGCTGGTTGAACCTGCCCTTGAGCCGGTCCTGCGCGCCTGGGGATTTACGGCCGGAACCCAACTGCTTCCCAGCCCCCAAGGCCCGAGGAGGGATTCGGCCATTGTCGATTCACTGATGGCGTTAGTGCGCTGGGCTCGGCCCGAAACCACGACAGCGGGAACCCGCCTTGCGCACCCCATCAACGTCAATGCGTTTGCCCAAGGTCATTCGGTAGATCTGGTCCTTGATTCGCTCCGTGCCCGTGGCGCAACCGCCGCCTTTGTCGAGATTGGTGGTGAGGTACGCTGCTTTGGCCTCAAGCCCAACGGTGATGTATTTAAGGTCGGAATCGAGAAACCCCTCACCTCAGGCGACCGCAGCCTTCAACTGACCGTTGAACTCGAAGACCGGGCACTCGCCACTTCAGGCAACTACCGCAAGTTTCAGGTGGATTCGGCAACGGGACAGCGCTATGGACACAGCTTGGATCCGCGCACCGGTTGGTCTGCACCTACGGATGTGCTGAGCGCCACACTTATTGGCCCCTCGTGTGCTGAGGCAGATGCCTACGCGACTATGGCGATGGTGCTCGGGGTTGACGCTACCAAGCAATGGCTAGCCCAGCACCCCGAATGGGACGCCATTCTAATCTACAGCGACGCCCAAGGCGCCCTGCAGATTTACAATTCGCTCAAGTAGAATTACTGGTTGGCGCACTGCTCGTCCGGCATCTTGCCGCAGAACGTGCATGCTTCACCCTCTTTGTTGAGAAAGGGGCTGTTTGAGGCGCAGGTTCCGGCGAACTCGCCATCCTTTTTACCCCAAATTTTGACTGCCATGCCGAGGATGCCGAGGCCGAGAAGGCCGGCGACCACGAGGAAGAGTTTCAGTAGTGCCATGATGGGTACAAAGGTACACAAACGGGGCCGTGACCTGGGTTACGAAGCCACGGATTAGCCTCCAATCAGATTGACTTCCATCTCTAGGGCGACACCAAACTTCGCCAAGACGTCTGCTTGGACTTGGGTGGCCACGTGCACGAGTTCTTCGGCGGTAGCGCCACCATAGTTCACTAAAACCAGGGCCTGCTTGGCATGCATTCCCGCGTTGCCCACGCGCTTGCCCTTCCAGCCTGCCTGTTCGATCAGCCAGCCGGCTGCGAGCTTGACGCTTCCGTTGGCTTGTGGGTACTGCGGCAGAGTTGGATGCACTGCGGCAAGCGACTGTGCCGTGGTTGTGTCGACCGTGGGGTTTTTAAAAAATGAGCCGGAATTTCCTAGTTCAGCCGGGTTGGGCAACTTACTGCGGCGAATGGCCATCACCGCGTCGGCGATGCTGCGCAAACTTGGTTCGGAGCCTGCGGCAGCCAACTCTTCAGCCACTGATCCGTAGTGGGTGATCAGTACGTGGTCGCGGGTCGTGAGTTTGAACTGTACCGACAGGATGATGCCCTGGTCGCGCAGCACGCTTTTGAACACGCTCTCGCGGTAGCTAAATCCGCAGTCGGCGTTGCTAAATTCTTCAATGTCGCCATCCTCCCAGCGCATCCAGCGCAGCGAGTGAAGGCTGTCTTTGGTTTCGACTCCGTAGGCGCCGATGTTTTGGACGGGCGCGGTGCCTACCAAGCCTGGAATCAGCGACAGGTTTTGAAGTCCACCCCAGCCTTGGTCGACCGTCCACTGCACGAATTCGTGCCAGTTTTCGCCGGCTGCGGCCTCAACCACCACATAGCCATCGACTTCTTCGACGACGCGCCGTCCGGTCCACGCCACGCGGGCCACGGATCCTTTGAGGTTGCCGGCGAGCAGCATATTGGATCCGCCTCCAAGCAGCAAGGTGTGCTTGGCGTAGCCCTGTGGATCGTCGAGGTACTCCACCACATCCATTTCGGAATCAAGGTGGTAGAGTCGCTCGGCCGTCACGTCAAGGCCAAAGGTGTTGTAGGGCTTCAGCGAAGCTTGGCGCTCGATCCGCACGGCTTAGGCAGTTCGTCCTGGGTAAGATGCCAGACCGTGTTCAAGCACGTCCATGGCGCGTTCAAGATCTGACTGCTTGAGCACGTAGGCCAGGCGTACTTGGCGCTTGCCCAGTGCACGTTCGGCGTAGAATCCTGCGGCCGGAGCCATCATCACCGTAGCACCATCGTACGAAAACTCTTCAAGCATCCAGCGGCAAAAGGTCTCCGCGTCGTCGACCGGAAGCTGCGCCACTGCGTAGAATGCGCCGCGCGGGGTGGGGCAGAAGACTCCTGCAATGGCGTTGAGTCGGCTGACTAAGGTGTCACGGCGGGCGCGGTACTCGGCATTGACGGCTTCAAAGTAGCTGGCCGGTGTTGCGAGAGCTGCCTCTGCGGCAATTTGCTCGTAGGTAGGGGGTGAGAGGCGGGCTTGGGCAAACTTCATTGCCGTGGCCATGAGCTCGCTGTTTTTGCTGACCATGCATCCGATTCGGGCTCCGCACATGCTGTAGCGTTTGGATACGCTGTCAATCAGTACCGCGTGCTGCTCGAGACCGGCCAAGGACAGGACTGAAATGGCTTCGGCTCCGTCGTACACAAACTCGCGGTAGACCTCGTCGGCTATGACAAAGAGGTCGTGCTTGAGCGCCATGTCGCGCAGGGCCTCGAGCTCGTCGCGGCGGTACACATAACCTGTGGGATTGCCGGGATTGCAGACCAGTACCGCTTTGGTGCGGGGGGTGATGCGTGCTTCGAGTTCCGCGATCGGGGGTAGGGCAAAGCCGGATTCAATGCTGCTGGGCACCGACACGACCTTGGCGCCGAGCGCTTGAGCGAACCCGAAGTAGTTAGCGTAGTAGGGTTCGGGAATAATGACTTCGTCACCCGGATCCAGCATGCTTCCCATGGCGAACGACAGGGCTTCGGAACCTCCGGTGGTCACAATCACGTCGCTGGCTTGAACATCAAGGCCAATGCCCTGGTAGTAGCTGGCCAAACCCTTGCGGTAGGACGCAAATCCGGCTGAGGGACTGTACTCCAGCACACGCAAATCGCTCGTCTTGACGGCCTCAAGTGCCGCAGAGGGACTCTCGATGTCGGGCTGGCCGATGTTGAGGTAGTAAATTTTGGTTCCGCGCTGGGCGGCCGCGTCGGCCATAGGGGCGAGCTTGCGGATCGGAGACTCGGGCATATGCTGCCCGCGGGTTGAAATCTTCGGCATAATGGCTGCAAAGGTCAATAAAAAACCCGCAGCGCGGGCTGCGGGTTCATAACTTCTAAGCTTGAAAACTTACTTGCTTACTTTCGAAGCAGCAGGTGCGTTGTTCACCGGAGTAGTAGCGGTGGCGGGTACGTCCTCAACGTTGCCTTTAATGGTCAACACCTTGGTCGGAGTGCCGGCATTGCTCGTTACGGTTACCGTCTTTTGAAAACGGCCTACGCGGCGGGTGTCGTACTTCACTTTGATCGAAGCTTTCTCACCTGGAGCAATTGGGGTTTTGGGCCAAACCGGAACCGTGCATCCGCACGAACCCACGCAGTTGGTAATGATCAAAGGCTCTTTGCCCGTGTTCTTAAAAACGAACTCGCGCTCGCCGTTGGCGTCCTTCTTAATGTTGCCGTAGTCAATCGTCTCTTGAGTGAACGAAATCTGAGCAGCGTTGGTGTTGGCCTCTTGGGCAAACGCAAAAGACGATGCCAGAACAACGGCAGCGGCAGTGAAAAAGTGCTTCATTTTGAATTTAAATTTTGTTGTTGACGAATCAAGCAGGGGCAAATGTAACCGATGCGGCGAAACTAACGCAAAAAAAATGCCACAAGGTTACCTTTGCGGTCCCTATGGAAATTCCTTCACAGTACGCTCCGCGCCAGGTTGAACAACGCTGGTACCAAACATGGCTCAAGCACAAGGCTTTTGCCTCGACTCCCGACCACCGTCCGGCCTACACCATCGTGATTCCGCCACCCAACGTGACCGGCGTACTGCACATGGGGCACATGCTCAACAACACCATTCAAGATGTGCTCGTGCGCCGCGCCCGCATGCGCGGATTCAACGCCTGCTGGGTTCCGGGTACCGACCACGCGTCGATCGCGACCGAGGCCAAGGTGGTGCAAAAGCTCCGCGCTGAAGGGGTTAAAAAATCCGACCTCAGCCGCGACGCCTTTTTGGAGCACGCCTGGGAATGGACGCACAAGCACGGCGGAATCATCCTCGAGCAGCTCAAAGAGCTCGGCGCCAGCTGCGACTGGGACCGCACGGCCTTCACCATGGACGAGGTCCGCAGCGACAGCGTGTACCAAGTTTTTGCCGACCTGCACGCCAAGGGCCACATTTACCGCGGACTCCGCATGGTGCACTGGGACCCTGAGGCAAAAACCTCGCTTTCGGACGAAGAAGTCATTCACAAGGACATCAACGCTACCCTCTACTATGTGAAGTACGAGGTGGTCGAGAATCCAGGCACCTACCTGACCGTCGCGACCTCGCGTCCAGAAACTATCATGGGTGACGTGGCCGTGGCCATCAACCCCAAAGACGTGCGCTACAACGCGCTGCACGGTATGCACGTTCGGGTTCCGATTGGCGGACGCGAAGTGCCCATCATTCTCGACGACTATGTGACCACGGATTTCGGAACCGGCTGCCTCAAAGTCACTCCGGCCCACGACTGGAACGACTACGCCATCGGCCAGAAGCACGGACTCGAAGTGCTCGACGTACTCAACGAAGACGGAACCCTGAGTGCCCACGGCCTGAAGTACGCGGGCATGGAGCGCTTTGCCGCCCGCACCAAAGTTGCCGAGG
>Ga0222713_10006519_pt1 | contig 11083 bp, 7 predicted proteins | sample C33_649DmetaG_FD_165061 | JGI IMG/M metagenome (GOLD analysis project Ga0222713, IMG submission 165061) | Estuarine water microbial communities from San Francisco Bay, California, United States - C33_649D | ecosystem: Environmental > Aquatic > Marine > Unclassified | place: USA: California... | reverse complement strand
CCTCGCCCCGACCTTCCTTGAAGCCGCCGGCCTGGCCTGGGATAAGTCCGGCCTGCTCCCGGCGTCGGGTCGCAGCCTCTTCGATGTGTTCAAGTCCGACGGCGCCCAGCCCCTGCCAGGCCGCGACTTCACCTTGATCGGCCGCGAACGTAACGACCTCGGTCGCCCGCACGACGAAGGCTACCCGGTCCGCGGCATCGCCAAGGGCGGCCTGCTCTACCTGGAGAACGCCGAGCCTTCGCGCTGGCCGGCGTGCAATCCGGAGACGGGCTACCTCGATACCGACGCGAGCCCGACGAAGTCCTTCCTCCTGAAGGCGCGGCGCGAAAAAGGCTCGGACCCCTTCTGGGAACTCTGCTTCGGGATGCGGCCGGGGCGCGAACTCTACGACCTGAAGGCCGATCCGGACTGCGTGCAGAATCTGGCCGGAGCCAACGGGGCCGACCTTGAGAAGCTCCGCACGCAGATGTGGGCCGAGCTGAAGCGCCAAGGCGATCTCCGCGCCCTCGGCCGCGGGGCCGAGTACGAGGCCTTCCCGCATTCTGACGAACGCCGCCGAGGCTTCTATGACCGCTACATGAAAGGCGAGCTCCTCGAAGCGGGCTGGGTCGACAAGACCGACTTCGAAAAAGCCCCCCTGAAATAAGCCGATGCGCCTCCTGGCACTCCTGCTTCTCCCCCTGACTGGGTTGGCCCAAGCCAAGCCCAATGTCCTGCTCATCATGGCAGATGACCTGAGGGACTTCGGCGGAGCGTTCACGAAGGCGGCCGTGAAGACCCCGAATCTCGATCGTCTGCGTTCCCGCGGGACGACCTTCGAACGGGCTTACGTCCAGTATCCCGTCTGCAACCCGAGCCGCAGCAGCATGCTGACCGGCTTACGAGCGGAACAGACTGGCATCGTGGGCAATGACATCCCCCTGAGACAGAAGCTGCCGGACATCGTCACGCTTCCTCAACTCTGCAAGGAAGCCGGCTGGCAGGCGCACGCCTTCGGTAAGATCTACCACCTCGGCGGGGGCAAAGACACGGCGGCAAGGCAGCGCTGGGTGGACGCCAATCGCTCCTGGCAAACGGCACAGGACTTTGAGACGACCAAGGTCGGACGTAAGATGCTCGCCGGCCGGGACGTGACCAACGGCGCCTTGAAATGGTGCGTATGGGGGGCCGCCGATGGCACCGATGACGATCAGCCGGATGGCCAGATTGCCGCCGCCACCGTGGCGATGATCGAGAAACTCGGGGACAAGCCTTGGTTCATCGGCTGCGGCTTCATGAAGCCGCACGACCCTTTCATCGCGCCCAAGAAATACTTCGACCTCTATCCGGCCGGCACCTTGCAGCCGTGGCGCGACCCCGCCGACACCACCCCGGCACGCAAGGAGAGCGTCGGGTTCGGCGACTACGGCCTAGCCTTCGGAAAATTCACCACACGGGAGTGGCAGGAGCTTTTCCGCGCCTACTGTGCAGCGACCAGCTACATGGACGCGCAACTCGGCCGGGTCCTCGACGCGCTCGATAAAAACGGCCTCTGGGAAAAGACCATCGTCGTCTTCGTCGGCGACCATGGCTACCATACGGGCGAGCGACAGTGGTGGAATAAGAACACCCTCTTCGAGCGCAGCTGCCGTGCGCCGCTCATCATTGCGGCACCCGGGATGAAGGGCGGACAGACGACGCGCTCGCTGACCGAATTCGTCGACATCTATCCCACGATCGCAGACCTCTGCGGCCTGAAGATGCCGCACGCCGCCGCCGGATCGAGCCTGCGGCCGATCCTGAACGACCCCGTCGCCCCCATCAAGGACGCCGCCTTCACCCTCGTCACACGCGGCCCCAAGCTTCACGGCCAGAGCGTTCGAACCGCCCGCTGGCGCTTCACCCAGTGGAGCGACGGACAGACGGAACTGTACGACCACGACCAGGACCCAGAAGAGTCGCATAACGTGGCCGCCCAGCACGCTCCGGTGCTCCAAGACCTTACCACCCGCCTCCGATCCTTACCTAAACTGACGCCATGAGACTCATCTTCGGATACTTCGCCGGCCTACTCTTCGCCGCTTCCGGCTTCGCCCTCTCGACCCCAGAGCGTCCGAACATCCTCTTCTTCTTCGCCGACGACTGGGGCCGCTTCGCCCGCATCTACGCCGAGCATGGCAACCTCGCTGGCACCAACGGATTGCTCCGCACCCCGAACCTCGACCGCCTCGCCAAGGAAGGTGTGCTCTTCCGCAACGCGCACGTCAACGCGCCCTCCTGCACGCCCTGCCGCAGTTCGTTGCTCTCGGGCCAGCACTTCTGGCGTACCGGCCGCGGCGCCATCCTCCAAGGCGCGGTCTGGGACGAATCCATCCCGACCTACCCCCTTCTCCTGCGCGACGCCGGCTACCACCTCGGTAAGTCCTATAAAGTCTGGAGCCCCGGCTCGCCGGGCGACGCTCCTTACGGCGGACAGAAACACGCCTTCGAAAAAGCCGGTCGGGCTTTCAACAACTTCTCCGAAAACGCCACCGAGCTCGTAGCAAAAGGCGCCACCGTCGAGGCGGCCCGCGCCAAACTCCTCGAAGAAGTCCGCGATAACTTCCGCGCGATGCTCGCGGCGAAAGCCGCTGGCCAGCCCTTCGCTTATTGGTTTGGACCGACTACCACTCACCGCACCTGGGTGCGTGGCAGTGGCCAGAAACTCTGGGGCCTCGATCCTGACGCCCTCAAGGGTAAGCTGCCGGCCTTCCTGCCGGACGTCCCGGTGGTCCGCGAAGACCTCGCCGACTACCTCGGCGAAGTCCAGGCCCTCGACGCCGCGATGGGCGTATTGCTCGAGGAACTCGACCGCGCCGGCGAACGCAGCAAGACGCTGATCGCCGTGAGCGGCGACCACGGCGCCCCGGGCTTCCCGCACGGCAAGTGCAACCTCTACGGCTTCGGCACGGGTGTCTCGCTCATCGTCGCCGGCGCCGGCGTAAAGGGCGGACGCGTGGTGGACGACATGGTGACGCTGCCCGACCTCGCCCCGACCTTCCTCGAAGCCGGCGGCGTGAAGCCGCCCGCGGTGATGACGGGCCGTTCCCTCTGGAACGTCCTGCAGTCCGACCGCCAAGGGCAGGTCGACCCGACCCGTACCTGGGTGGTCGCCGGTCGTGAGCGTCACGTCGAGGTCGCCCGCCCCGATTACTCGCCCTACCCGCAGCGCGTGCTCCGCACCCTCGACCACGCCCTCATCGTCAACTTCAAGCCAGAGCGCTGGCCCCTCGGCGATCCCTACCGCCTCGACGGCAAGGACGAGCCGACCTTCGACGAGGTCGCGAAGACGACCTTCGTGACCCTGCCCGACGATGATGCGGGTCCGACCAAGGCGTGGTTCGTCGGCGCGCGCAAATCCCCCGAGTGGTCGGCGCAGTTCGACAAGTTCTACGGCCGCCGCCCGATGTTCGAGCTCTACGATCTCCGCAAAGACCCGGACGAGATGAACAACGTCGCCGAAGATCCGACCTATGCGGCCATCCGTAAGGAGATGACCGACCGCCTCTTCACGATTCTCCGCGAGACCGGCGATCCGCGCATGACCGACGACGGCAGGTATTTCGAGACCCCGCCCCTCGCCGGACCGCTGCCTAAGCAGGAACAGAAACGCCTCCCCGGCGGCCAGCCCGTCAAGAAGGCCAAGAAGAAGTAAGCGTGTGAGAGTATAGAGTCTGGAGTATCGAGTATCGGGGTTAATAGGCAGAGACAGCACTACGTGCTGTCCTCAGTCTCGAATAGATTGCTTAAAGGGGGCTTTAACCAGGATCCGCGCGGTCCTAATGGGCGAGATAACCCGGCCCAATTGCATATATAATCCGATTAGGAGACTCGCAGTCATCCTGCCTTGGGCAACAATTTCCCCATGACACAGCTGTTGGCCTTCTGGAAAACCCACCGCCTCGGGATGTTCTATGGGTTCCTTTGGTTCGTCGTGGTGACGCTTGTTTTCGACTCGACAGGGGGTGCCAAATTCCGCGCTTACAACTTCATAGCGACCAACCTCATCTCATGCCTGATAACAGGCGTCATCGTCACCGCGGTGATGAGAAAATTGCTGGCAGGCAAAAAAGGCTTCCTCTGGCACGTCCTCATCAGCCAGGCGCTAGGCGCATTCCTGCTCGGGGCTTTTCATGGGATGATCGACCTTGTCCCATTGCTCTGGTCGTTGGTTGATGCCAAAATGAACGGTGTTCCCGGAAAAACAATTGGACTAGCCTTGCTGGGTGAACACCTGGCCATGGGACCGTTTTTTGTCCTATGCAGTTTCCTCTCCATATTTACCCCGATTTTCATCCCTATGTCCTTCCTCAACACTTGGCATTTGTGGAAGCGGGTTAACAAGCCGCCCGCCTACTGACCTTACCGCCATGACGACCGCACGCACCCGCTCGCCCAACCTCACCCTCCTCGGCGCAGCCTACGGACTCCTCTGGGGCGTCGTCGCCTTGGTCATATTGTCCTTGCTCATGCGAGGCCTACCCGACGCCTACTCGACGGTCACCTATCTGACGGGAAGCATCCCCACGGGCATCATGGTCACTCGCCTGCTGGCCGGGCGCCTGGGCAGGGCGAAAGGCTGGGCTGCCTGGCCCTACGGCCCCCTGGCCCTGCTGCTAGGCACGTTGACCTTCGCCGCCAGCATGCTCGTGATCCATGCAGTCCATGATTTCGGCCAGAGCCTGACCTGGCGCGGCTTGCTCGAATCGCTGCAAGGCGTCCGCTTCCACGACTCGCTGATCATGTTCTGGTGGTATCCGCTCTACGGTTTCATATCGATCGTCCCGATCTTCCTGGCCGTGCTCAACTGCTGGGATCTGCGCCAACGCATGATGCAGGCCTCCTATCAGGGCTGATCACCAGCCCTAGCCCAAGCCCTGCGTCCGCTTAAGCGGACGCTTACTTCTTCCCGAGCTCTTCGCCGCGCTTCTTGGCGGCGATGAGGGCGGAGGCGACGATCTCGCGGAACTTGCCGGCTTCCATGGCGTCGAGTCCCGCCTTGGTCGTGCCGCCCGGCGAGGTCACCTGGATGCGGAGGTTCACGGGCGTCTCACCGGTGGCGGCAAGCAGCGCGAGCGAACCGCTGAAGGTCTGGCGGACGAGGAGCTTGGCCTGTTCAGGCGTGAAGCCCAAGGCGACAGCAGCCTCTTCGTAGGCGGCGACGTATTCGAAGAAGAAACCAGGACCGCTGCCGGAGACGGCGGTGACGGCGTCGAACATGGACTCAGGGAGTTCGATCACGGGACCGAGACCGGAGAGGATCGCGTCGACGATCTGGGCGTCAGCCGAGGCCAGGGGCGTGGCCGAACAACGTGCGCTGATGCCTTGACCGACGGCGCCGGGCGTGTTCGGCATCGCACGGGCGACATTGCGGGCGGAGGCGAAGAAAGCGCCGATGGTGGCGAGCCGGGTCCCGGCGAGGATGGAGAGCACGAGCTTCCCCTGCGCGAGCGAGGCGTAGGACTTGTCGAGGTCGGCGAACTGCTGCGGCTTGCAGGCGAGCACGACCGCATCGGCGCCGGCGAGGAGCTCGGCCGGAGTCGTGGCGACACGGACGCCGGTGGCTTTGGAAAGGTCGGCGGCGGTCGAATCATTGCCGCCGATGACGGTGATGTCAGCGGGAGCGCAGGCGCCCGAACGGAGGAGGCCCTGCACCATGGCTCCTGCCATGCGTCCGGAACCGATGAAAGCGAGTTTGGGCATGTTCAGAGGGCGCGCACGGCGGCGTCGAGGACTTCGCAGGCCTTGTCGATGTCCCTGCCTTCGTGGGCGGTCGAGATGAACGCGGTCTCGTAAGGCGAAGGCGCGAGGTACACGCCCTTGTCGAGCGCGGTGCGGAAGACCTTGCGATAAAGGTCGCCGTTGGAGGCGATGGCCTGGTCGTAGTTACGGACCTTCTCGGCGTTGAAGTAGAGCGAGAACATCGAGCCGACCTGCGGGACCTGCAGCGGGATGCCCTTGGCCTGCGCGGCGGCGAGCAGTGTGTCGCGGACGCGACGGCCGAGGACGTCGAGACGTGCGTAGGGATCCTGAGACTTCAGTTTGCGGACCGCGGCGAGGCCGGCGGCCATGGCGAGCGGATTGCCCGAGAGCGTGCCGGCCTGATAGACCGGACCGAGCGGCGCGAGCTTGTCCATGATCTCGACCTTACCGCCGAAGGCGCCGACCGGGAGGCCGCCACCGATGATCTTGCCCATGCAGACGAGGTCCGGGACGACGTCGTGCAGGCCCTGCGTGCCTGCGAGGGAGAGACGGAAGCCCGTCATCACTTCGTCGAAGATGAGCACCGTACCGTACTTCGTGCAGAGTTCACGGAGACCCGCGAGGAATCCGGCGTCCGGCAGGATCAGGCCGACGTTGGCCGGGAACGGCTCGACGATGAGGCCGGCGATCTGGCCCGCATTGGCGTCGAAGAGCGCGGAGAGCGCCGGGAGATTGTTATATTCGGCGACGAGCGTGTCGGCCGCGGTGCCGGGGGTGACGCCGGCGGAGTCGGGATTGCCCTGCGTGAGCGCGCCTGAACCGGCCTTCACGAGGAGCGAGTCGACGTGGCCGTGGTAGCAGCCGGAGAACTTGATGATCTTGTTACGACCCGTGTAGCCGCGGGCGAGACGGATGGCGGACATGGTGGCTTCAGTGCCGCTGTTGGTCATGCGGACCTTCTTCACCGCCGGGACGCAGGAAAGGATCAGTTCGGCCATCTCGACCTCGAGCGGATTCGGAGTGCCGAAACTCGTACCGCGGTCAAGGGCCTCGCGGACCGCCGCGCGGATGTCCGGGTCGTTATGGCCGTGGATCGCCGGGCCCCAGGTCAGGACGAAGTCCACGAGTTCCTGACCGTCGGCCGTCGTCAGACGGGCGCCGTTAGCCGACTTCGTGAAGAAGGGGGTGCCGCCGACCGAGCGAAAGGCGCGGACCGGGGAATTGACGCCGCCCGGGATCATCGAGAGGGCGCGTTGGAAAAGCTGCTCCGAGGTATTCACGGGCTAATCTGATGAAGAAACCCCGCTAAGGGGCAAGGGCTGAGTCAGGCTAGAAGCATCCGAAATCCGCATCCGATAAAAAACTGTTCAACCCCCGCCTGCGGATTACCTTTTCGGAACCCCGATGCGCCGTCGCACCGCCCTGTCCTGCCTCTTCCTCCCCTGCCTGCTCGGGCCCGGGGTTGCTCGAGCCGAGCCGCCTCGCGAACTCGCACCCTTCATCGAAAAGCACTGCATCGACTGCCATGACGCCGATAGCGCCAAGGGAGGCCTTGATTTGGGCAAACTTCCTGCCGAATTGGACCGACCGGAGAACTTGGCCAAATGGGTCCGTGTCTTCGACCGCGTGGACCAGGGCGAGATGCCGCCCAAGAAGAAGCCCAGGCCCGCGGCCGGCGAAAATGCCGCGTTCGCCAAGGCCTTAGCCGCAAACCTGATCACCGCAGATCAGTCCAACAAGGCGACGGTGCTCCGCCGACTGAATCGCAACGAGTTCGAGCAGACGTTGAATGACCTGCTCGGCGTCAACGAGGAACTCGCCCCGCTCCTGCCCGAAGACGGCCGCGCCCAAGGCTTCGACAAGGTCGGCGAAGCACTCGACCTTTCGTCCGTCCATCTGCAACGCGCCATGGACGCCGCCCGCCAAGCGCTCAACGCCGCGATGAACAAGGGCGAAGCGCCGACCATGGTCGACCAGACGATCGCGTTCGATGCCGGTCGGAACGCCCAGCATATCGGCAAGAGCTGGCACAAGCTCGCCGACGGCAGCGTCGTGACCTTCAACGAGGCCACCTACCCGGCCCTCATGGCGGAATTCGAGGCGCCGACAGCCGGCCTCTACCGGGTGACCCTGCGAGGCCGGGCCTACCAGACCGACAAGCCCATCATGGTCACGGTCTTCTCCGGACCTTTCTTCACAGGAAGCCCCACCCGCTTCCAGTCGGTCCAGGAATTCTCGCCGGCCGGCAACGAGATCAGGCTCGAGCTACAGCTGAAAGCCAGGGACAAGGTCCGGTTATTCCCCGACCTCCGCACCTTCGACTATAACCTGAACCAGAAGACCGGCCCGGCCAAATACCCCGGCCCGGGACTCGCGATGCAACCGATGCGCGTCGAAGGACCGCTGCAGCCCTCCTGGCCCGGCGCCGGCCATAAGCTGCTCTTCGGCGACCTGCCGAACGCCCCCACTGCCGAGGCCGCCAAGCGGATGAAATACGAGAAGCGCCGCACCCAGCAGATGTACGAGATCACGAGCGCGCAGCCCGGCGTCGACGGACCGAAGCTGATCAAAGCCTTCGTGGCCAAGGTCGTCCGCGCGAAAAGTTCGCCCACGCAAGCCGATCCTTACGTCCGCCTGTTCGAAGCCGAGCTCAAGAGCGGCTCGAGCTTCGAGGAATCCCTCCTGACCGCCTACACCGCCGTCCTCTGCTCGCCGGCCAACCTCTATTTCCACGAACAGCCAGGACGCCTCGACGGCTGGGCGGTCGCGGCCCGCCTGAGCTACATGCTCTGGGGCACCGCGCCGGACGAGGAGCTCCGCCGGCTTGCCGCAAACGGGGCGCTGCTGAAGCCCGCGACGCTGCGCGCGCAGACCGACCGCCTTGTCGCCGACCCGAGGGCCCAGCGCTTCGTGCGTGATTTCACCGACCAGTGGCTCTCGCTGCGCAACATCGACGCCACCTCGCCAGACAAACAGCTCTATCCGGAATATGACGATGCGCTCAAGGCCGCCATGCTCGCCGAAACGCGCGGGTTCTTCTCGGAGGTCCTGACGAAGAACCTCAGCGTCACCGACTTCCTGGATTCCGATTGGACCATCCTGAACAACCGCTTGGCGCGGCACTACGACATCCCCGGCGTCGACGGGGTCGATTTCCGCAAGGTCGCGCTGAAGCCCGAATACCACCGCGGCGGCCTGCTCACCCACGCGAGCATCCTCAAGGTCTCCGCCAACGGTAACAACACCTCACCCGTCGTCCGCGGCGCCTGGGTGCTCGACCGCATCCTCGGCACCCCTCCGTCCCCGCCTCCGCCCGGCACGCCCGGCGTCGAACCTGATATCCGCGGCGCGACCACGCTCCGCCAGATGCTCGAGAAGCATCGCACGACCGAGAGCTGCAACGCCTGTCACGCGAAGATCGATCCGCCAGGCTTCGCCCTCGAGAACTACGACGTCGAAGGCGGCTGGCAGACGAACTACCGCAGCCTCGGCCGACAGTTCAAGTCGCCGCCCAACCTCAAGCGCGTGCAGTGGCGCGTCGGCCCGCCCGTCGACGCCTCCGGCGTGACCGCCGACGGCAAGGCCTTCGCCGACCTCAGGGAATTCAAGCAGAAGGTCCTGCTCGCCGACCCCGAAGCCTTCACGCTGGCGCTGACACGCAAGCTCGCGGCCTACGGCAGCGGTCGCGCGATGGGCTTCTCCGACCGCGAAGAACTCCGCCGCATCGCCCACCGGACCTTCACGCAAGGCAACGGCCTGCGCGACCTGCTCCATAACCTCGTCCAAAGCGAAATCTTCCTGACCAAATGAACGCACCGCACATCGCCACCAAGACCCGCCTCGACCGACGCGCCTTCCTGCGCAGCACCGGCCTCTTGCTGACGTTGCCCTGGCTCGAGGCCATGGTTCCCAGCTTCGCCAACGCCGCGGAAACCCGCACCGCCACGACGCAGCCACGCCGTTTCCTGGCGATGAACTACAGCCTCGGCTTCCACGTTCCCCTGCTCGTCCCGAAGGAAGAAGGCGCCGACTACACGCCTTCGTACTACCTCGAACCGCTCCAAGCGCACCGCAAGGACTTCACGGTCTTCTCGGGCATCTCCCACGATGAACAGAACGGCTCAGACGGACATACCTCCGAGCTCACCTGGCTGACTTCCGCCAGGCACCCCGGCCTGCCGGGCTTCCGTAACACGATCTCCTTGGACCAGCTGCTGGTCCAGAAGCTCAACCCAGACACCCGCTTCACCTCGCTCGCTCTTTCGGCCGGCGCCAACGGTTCGCTCTCGTGGACGATGAACGGCGTCAACATCCCGGCCGAATCGACGCCTTCCCGCCTCTTCCAGCTGCTCTTCGTCAACGGCAACCCGACGGAGATACGTCGCCAGCTGGCCGAACTGCGCCGGGGCCGGAGCATCCTCGACACGCTCGACGGCGAGGCGAAGAAGATGAACGCCGCCCTCGGGCCCCGCGACAAGGAGAAGGTCGACCAATACTTCACCAGCGTCCGCGAACTGGAGGCCCGGCTGCTCTCGTCCTCCGCCTGGGCGACCCGCCCCAAGCCGAAGGTCGAGATGAAGCCGCCGACCGACATCACCGACCGCACCGACATCATCGCCAAGACCAGGCTGATGCACGAGATGATCACGCTGGCTTTCCAGACCGACTCGACCCGCTTCATCACCTACAGCGCCGGCGGTATGAACGCAGCGCCGAAGATCGAGGGCGTCAGCCACGACTGGCATAACCTCTCGCACCACGGCCAGGACGAGGCCAAGATCGAGGAGCTCCGCATCATCGAACGCGCCGAATTCAACGAGATCGGCCGCCTGCTCGGCCTCCTCAAGGGCGTCCGGGAAGGCCGTGGCACGCTGCTCGACAATACGATCGTCATGGCCGGCAGCAACCTCGGCAACGCCAGCGCCCATAGCACCCGCGACATCCCGCTCATCGTGGCCGGCGGCGGCTTCCGTCACGGCAAACACGTCGTGGCCGGCGGCAAGGGCAACGACAACGCCCGCTTCGCCAACCTCTTCGTGCAGATCGCGCACCGCATGGACGTCGGCCTCGAGAAGTTCGGCAGCAGCAACGGCCGCAGCATCAAGGGCTTCGAACTGGCCTGAGCATGAGGCTCACCCTGCTGATCGGACTTTCGGCCTTGCAGGCCCTCGCCGCCGAGACCTGGGTCGGCGTCGGCTACGGCGGACGGCGCATGGTCTCGCATGACGGCCTCAGCTGGGAGATCACCGCGGAGTGGGCACCCAACGGAAAAGACGACAGCAACAACCTCATGTCGGCGGCGTTCGGAGCCGGTAAGTTCGTCGTGGTCGGCGGGGGCGGCTGGAGCAAGGACACCCAGGCC
>Ga0222713_10006518_pt1 | contig 11084 bp, 10 predicted proteins | sample C33_649DmetaG_FD_165061 | JGI IMG/M metagenome (GOLD analysis project Ga0222713, IMG submission 165061) | Estuarine water microbial communities from San Francisco Bay, California, United States - C33_649D | ecosystem: Environmental > Aquatic > Marine > Unclassified | place: USA: California... | reverse complement strand
GCCAGGGAATCGATGACCAACTGCTCCACACTGCACACGTAGGCGGTGACGTCGGCGGGTGAGGCATCGCCGAACTTTCCCGGCAGTGATCGAATGGGATACACCACGAGCTGTCCGGGGCCGTGATAGGTGATGTCGCCTCCTCGGTTGACGCGAACCAACTCGGCGCCCACCTCGCTCGGCGTACAGCGCAGGTTCTTGTCGAGCTCCGCGGATGCCCCATGGGTGAATACGTGATGATGCTCCTGCATCAACAGGTAGTCGTCCTTGGCGTATGCAAAGAGACCCTCCTGCAAAGCGAGGGCGTCGCGATAGTTGACCCGCCCGAGCCAACGAACGCGCATTTAGAGCTCCGCCGACCAGTCCTGCGTTTCGAGCACGTTCTTCACCTTGGCCAGGAAATTTGCTGCGTACGCACCATCGAATGCCCGGTGGTCCCAACTCATTGCAATGTTTCCAACCGGGTGAATGGCGATGCTCTCACTGCCATCGGGAAGTCTCACCGCCACGGGCTTACGAACGATCGCGTCCGTACTGATGATCGCCACCTGCGGCTGATTGATGATTGCCATCGTGAGCACCGAACCAGCCGAGCCATTGTTGGAGATCGTGAAGGTGCCGCCGGAGATTTCATCAGGCGACAACTTGCGGTTGCGCGCACGATTGGCAAGATCGGAGATCTCTCGCGCGATGGCGCGTAGACGCTTGCCCTCTGCACCACGCACGACCGGTACCAGGAGGCCCTGATAGTCGAGGTCGACGGCCACGCCCAAGTCGATGTACTTGTGCACCACGAGCGTGTCGCCATCGAGGCTGGCATTCATGTGCGGATATTCGGCGATGGCGTCGATGATCGCACGGCTGATGAAGGGCAGATACGTGAGCGAGAATCCCTCACTGGCCTTGAATGAGTCCTTCACCGCGTTTCGCGCCACATCGACGTTTGCGTAATCCACCTCCACGACGCTGAAAGCGTGCGGGGCCGTGCTCTTGCTGGCGATCATGTGACTGCCGGTGAGACGACGAATCTTGGACAGTGGCACTACTTCGTCGCGTGCACCGGCGACCACACGAGGTGCAGTCGGCGCAGCAGGAGTGTGAGCAGGAGCCACGGCATGTGCCGGCGTGGGAGTTGGAGCTGCTACCGGTGCTGGCACCGGTGCGGGTGCTGGCGCAGGAACCGGAGCCACGGCAGGCGCAGGAGCAGCAACCGCCGCGGGTGCGGCCGCCGCAGTGCGCGACAATCCCTGTGCATCGATGTAGTCGAGAACGTCCTCGCGGGTGATTCGACCACCAGGACCGGTACCCGAAAGTTGTGCAACATCGATGCCGTGATCGCTCACGAGGCGACGCACCACCGGCGACAACAGTACGTTGCTCGGCACCGCCGAGCGGGGCACAGGTGCGGGAGCAGGGGCCGGGGCAGGTGCGGGAGCAGGTGCAGGCGCAGGCGCGGGAGCAGGAGCAGGTGCCGGCGCAGGCGCGGGAGCAGGCGCGGGAGCAGGTGCCGGCGCAGGCGCGGGAGCCGGAGCAGGAGCCACCGACGCTCCGCTTGCCGCACCCACCACCGCAATCACGGTGCCCACCGGCACCGTGTCTCCAGCCGGAACCCGAATTTCGGTGAGCGTTCCGGCGATGGGTGATGGAACCTCGGTGTCCACTTTGTCCGTCGACACTTCGAACAACGGCTCGTCGGCGGCAACGGTGTCGCCGACGTTCTTGAACCAACGAGTAATGGTGCCCTCGGTGACGGTTTCACCGAGTTGCGGGAGGATGACGTCGGCCATTGGGAAATTCTCCTTCGTTACGCGTTGATGCTTCGACCAGTGAGTGACATCACCGTCTCGCCGAAGAGTTCGGTCAGGCTCGGATGCGGTTGGATGAATTCGGCGATCTCGTCCACGGTGGCCTCCCAGTTGACGGCGAGATACCCACCCGACAGCTGTTCCGTTACCCATGGGCCCACCATGTGCACGCCCAGAACCTGACCAGCGCGACCGTTTCGATCCTTCTTCGCGATGATCTTCACGAGTCCGTCGGGCTCACCGAGGATCATTGCGCGAGAGTTCGCGCGAAACTGGTGCTTGGCCACCACCACGTCATGGCCCGCTGCCCGTGCCTCTTCCTCCGAGGGGCCCGCCCACGCAACCTCTGGGTGGCAGTAGATCGCCCACGGTACGCGGTCGTACATCACCGGATACACGGCCTCACCACGCATGTGCTTCACGGCCAGGATTGCTTCGGCGTACGCGACGTGCGCCAGTTGCGGTGTGGCGATGAGATCGCCCACCGCGTACACGTTCGGCTCGTCGGTTCGGCTGTACCCATCAACCTCGACGAAGCCACGATCCGACACTTTCACCCGCGTATTCGCAAGCCCGAGTTCGTCGGAGTACGGGCGTCGTCCGACCGACACCACCACTGCGTCCACCTCGATCGACTCCCCCGCACCGAACGACACGACGGTGGAACCAGAACCGGTGGGCTTGTGGCCGGTCACCTGCACACCAGTGCGAATGTCGATGTTCTTCTTCTTGAACGACTTCACCACCACGTTGGCCACGTCCGGGTCGAGACCGGGAAGGATCTTGGGCAGTCCCTCCAGGATCGTGACCGAAGCGCCGAGGTCGGCGAAGCAGGAAGCAAACTCACACCCGATCGCGCCACCACCAATCACTGCAATGCGCGACGGCACACGCTCGAGCATCAACACTTCGTCGGAGGTCATGATCGGCCCACCAACCTCGAATCCGGGAATCGTTCGCGGCACGGAACCAGCGGCGAGCACAACGTTGGCGCCGATCAGCGAGCGAGAAGAGCCGTCGGCGGTCTTCACCGTGACCGTTCGGTCGGCGCCCAGCGCGCCGGTCCCGAGGATGTACGTGACTTTCTTGCTCTTGGTGAGGCCGGTGAGCCCCTTCACCAGACCGTTGACGATGGTCTGCTTGCGAGCCTGCGTAACGGCAAAGTTCACCGAGGGAGCACTGCTTTCGATACCGAAGTCCTTGGCATGAGCGACGTGACGGAACACGGCCGAACTCTCGAGAAACGCCTTGGCCGGGATGCAACCGCGGTTGAGGCAGGTGCCGCCGATGGTGTCCTTCTCGACCAACGCCACCTTCATCCCGGCGGATGCGGCATAGAACGCTGCGGCATAGCCACCCGGTCCCCCGCCAACGACGACGAGGTCAAACTGTTCGCTCGACACGACTACCCACGGTAGCGGTTGAACAGACTCACTTACCCAACCATTGCGCACGTTCGTCGTCGCGCGCAAAGAGCACCGTTGGTGTGCCGACTGCCACCACGAATTCAAGTACGCACGTCGTCGTTCGGGGCTCCGCGCCGTCGTCCGTTGTGCAGTTCGTGGAGTCCAGCGGCGGCGTGATGTCGCCGTTGGCGAGCATCGACCAACCGTCGACCTTCGAGCCGACCGTGGTTCCGCGCATCGTCACGTTCACCAACGTTCTGTCGGCCGTTACGTTCACATCATCTACGGTGACGTCGACCCCACCAACCTCGACGCTGGTGCCGAGCCGAAACAAGCCGATCGTACGACCCGAGTCGTTCGCGGTCTGCAACAACTTGATCGTTCCGGCCATCACGATGAGCAACCCGCAGATCAAGCTGGCAACGATGAGTTTCCGCGTACTCACGCCGTTGAGCGTACGCTGGAATCGTTATGGGACTTCGCAACCTTCTCGGACGGTCCGCTCAAACCAAGGAAGAGATGGTGTCCGAACGACTCTGCGCGAAGTTCGGCGACATGCACATGGTGTCCTTGGCAACCATGCCGATGCGTCAACGTGTCGATGTGTGCGGAGAAATCCGCCGAATGACGGTGAAGCCACGTGCCGGTATTCCCGCGGTCGAGATCGAGATCAGCGACGGCACCGGCGAACTCACCATCATCTTCTCGGGTCGAGAGCGAATTCCGGGAATCGGACACAATCGAGGTCTCACGGTGTCCGGCGTGGCGCACATGGAGGGCTCACGTCGCGTGATGTTGAACCCTCTCTATCGTCTCCTGCCAAAACCCGGGCAATAGTCGAAACTCGGATCGGACGACTTCCTCAACCGACGAGAAGTTTGGCGACGGCCCCTTCGGCATCTTCGGTGATGAGTGCCATCACCTCGTCACCAACTCGCAGCACGGTGTCCTTCGTGGGGACCATCACGCGTTCGGCACGCACCACTGCGACGATGGTCGCACTTCGGGGAAGTACCAGGTCGGAAATTGCGTGGTTCACCGCGGGTGACGTTTCGGCGAGCGTGACCTCCACCAACTCGGCCTTGCCGCCCTTCAGTTGCATCAGGCGTACGAAATTGCCGACCGACGTTGCTTCCTGCACGAGGCTGGTGATGAGGTGTGGGGTCGATACCGATACGTCGACGCCCCACATTTCGTTGAACATCCAATAATTCTTCGGGTTGTTGGCGCGCGCGACGACGCGCGGCACCCCGAATTCCTGCTTGGCAAGCAGAGAGATCACGAGATTGTCCTCGTCGTCACCGGTAACGCTGGCAACGACATCGGCATCGCGAACTCCCACGGCATCCAACACCATGTAGTCGCACGCATCACCGAAATGCCAGTCGATTCCGTTGGATTCCGGCCGTGACTGGTATTCGCGAATGGTCGCGCGGTCGTTGTCGATGATCGTGACGGAATGACCCGCTGCCACCATCTCCCGGGCAGTGAATCTGCCCACGCTTCCCCCGCCTGCGATGATCACCTTCATCGGACTACCCCGCTCGTCACTTCGAACCCCCCGGGCCCTCGGCCAGGAAGGTATCGAGGCTCGCGATGTCGGCGTTCATCACGGCGAGGTACAGCACGTCACCTTGCTGCACCAGCACATCGTCGCTCGCCAGCATCGCTTTTCCGTATCGTCGAAGACCCACCACCTTCGCGGGTCCGCCATCCAGCACGCTCGAGCGCTCGCCCACCCATGCATCGCCGACGATTCGCTCGACCAGCACCATCTCGGCACTCGGGTCCGTCCATTCCACCGCGGGCCGATCCGCGATGATGCGTCGCATGATGCGCTCGGCCGTCCATTTCACGGTGGCAACCGTGGCGATTCCGAGTCGCTCGTAGATCTCGGATCGCTTCGGGTCGTAAATGCGAGCAACCACGCTCTGCACGGCGAATCGCTCGCGAGCAACCCGGGCGATCATGATGTTGGAGTTGTCGCCGTTGGTAACCGCCGCCAACGCCGACGCTTTCTCGATTCCGGCCGCAATCAAGATGTCGGGGTCGAACCCAATACCCACGATCGTCTGGCCACTGAAGTCGTCACCCAACCGCAAGAATGCGTCGGCTTTGCGGTCGACGACCGCCACGGTATTTCCGTTCGCGCAGAGTTCGCGTGCCAACGTCGAGCCGACACGTCCGCAACCAACGATGACGACGTGCACGAACTACCATCGTATCTGCGACCGATTCTCCCGTCGTAGCGCAAGGACTCGTGCCGATGTCACCAAAAACCAAGGACAACCGAACCGCTATTGCGCGGCTGAAGGGTGTACTCATCGGCAAACCGATCGAGACGCACCTCGATGCACATCATCGCCTGAAGAAGCGGGTTGCACTGCCCGTCTTTGCGAGCGACGCAATCTCCAGTACCGCATACGCCACCGAAGAAATCCTCATCGTGTTCCTCACGATGGCGGCGATCGGCCTCGCCGCGTTCGACAATCTCGTGCCCATTGCGATCATGGTCGTGGTTTTGCTTGCAATCGTGGTGAACAGCTACCGACAAACCATCAATGCGTATCCCCAGGGCGGTGGCAGTTACATCGTTGCCAAGGACAACCTCGGGAAGTATCCATCACTGGTGTCCGGGTCCGCGATGCTCGTCGACTACATACTCACTGTCGCCGTCTCGGTGTCCGGTGGCGTCGCGGCGATCATCTCTGCGTTCAACGGTCTGGCGCCGTACCGAGTGTGGCTCTGCGTGGGTTTCATCTTCCTGATCACCCTTGCCAACTTGCGGGGCGTTCGCGAATCGGGCGCCCTGTTCGCGCCACCGACCTACCTGTACATCGTCAGCTTGGCGGCGCTGATTTTGATCGGCCTCTACCGCGTGTACTTCCAGGACCTCGGGCCAATCGCCCACACCGGGGAAGTGGAACGCGAATTGCTCGAAGGTCAGAAGGCCCTCACGCTGTTCTATTTTCTGAAGGCGTTCTCCTCCGGTGCGGTGGCGCTCACCGGAATCGAGGCGGTCGCGGACGGCGTTCCGGCCTTCGAGAAACCGGAACCGAAGAACGCCAACCGGACGCTGCTGATGATGGCCGTCATCCTCGGATCGTCATTCTTCGGTTTGAGCCTGCTCGCCAAGCACTTGGAGCCGCTGAAGGATGATGAAGGGGGCATCAAGGACACGGTGCTCGCCCAACTAGCAGAGCAGGTGTACGGCGGGAGGAACATCTTCTTCTTCATCACGCAGTTCGCCACTTTCGGCATTCTGATTCTTGCGGCGAACACCGCGTACGCCGACTTCCCACGATTGTCGTCGGTGATTGCCAAGGACAGTTTCCTGCCGCGCCAATTCGCCAATCGTGGTGACCGCCTCGTGTTCAGCAACGGAGTGATCTTCCTCGGCTTGGCGGCATCCGGACTGGTCATCGCCTTCGGCGGAATCGTCAACGCGCTGATTCCGCTCTACGCCGTGGGTGTGTTCACCGGATTCACCATCAGCCAAACCGGCATGCTCGTGCGTCTGTTGAGATTGCGGGAGAAACAGTGGCCGATCAAGGCGTTCTTCACCGGGGTGGGTGCCCTCACCACGTTCGCCGTCGCGATGGCGGTGGTCATCGTGAAGTTCACCGACGGCGCGTGGATTCCAGCCCTGGTCATCCCGTCGATGATCTTCTTCTTCACGGGCATCAATCGTCACTACGTCCGGGTCAAGCAGTTCCTCTCCGTTGCCGACGAGGTGGTTCCACCATTCCGCACCCACTTCGTGGTCGTGCTCGTGGGTTCGGTGAACGCGGGGGTGGTGCAAGCGGTGAAATATGCCCAAAGCTTGCGGCCGGACCGATTGCTGGCACTCAGCGTGGTTGGCTCCGACGCCGAAGGTGCCGAGCTGGATCGAATCTGGAGGGAGAACTTCTCGGATGTGGAGCTCATCACTCCCATCGACGACTTCCGCAACCTCACCGACAAGGTGCTGGAGGAAGTGGAGCGTCTCGATGGATTGCAGGATGACGACATCGTCACCGTGGTGATTCCGGAATTCGTCACCAGTTTGCGGTCACAATGGCTGCACAACCAATCGGCGTTGGCAATCAAGGCGCGACTGCTCTTCCGCCCCAACACGGTGGTGACATCCATTCCAATCGTCATTCCGTAGCCACGACATCAGGCGTAGCCTGAGCCCATGCGAATCGTGATATCGGGAGCAAGCGGTCTCATTGGCTCGGCACTGGTACCCCACCTCGACGCCCATGGCCACGAGGTGGTGCGCTTGGTGCGACGCATCGCTCGGCAGGGTGAATCAACGTGGGATCCTGCACGCGGGGTGATCGACGCCAGCGTCATCGAGGGCGTCGATGCGGTGATTCATCTCTCCGGCGCCGGCATCGGCGACAAGCGATGGTCCAACTCCTATAAGAGAGAGATTCTCGACAGCCGCGTGAAGAGCACCAAACTCCTCGCTTCGGTCATTGCGGGTGCCGCCAAGCGTCCGTCCGTCTTCCTCTCCGGTTCGGCCATTGGGTACTACGGAGCTCGCGGCGACGAGCCGCTCGATGAAACTTCCACCGCCGGAACGGGATTCCTTGCCGACGTTTGCAAACAATGGGAAGACGCCGCCGCAGGTGCCGGGGTTCGCACGGTGCTGCTACGAACTGGAATCGTGCTCTCTCCCAAGGGTGGAGCGCTCAAGAAACAGTTGCCGCTGTTCCGTGCGGGCTTGGGTGGAAAGTTCGGCCGAGGCAACCAATGGCAAAGTTGGATCTCCATCGACGACGAGGTCTCAGCCATTGAGCATCTGCTCACCGCCAACGTGCAGGGTCCGGTGAATCTCACTGCTCCCGCACCCGTCACCAATTCGTCGTTCGCCGCCACCATGGGCAAGGTGTTGCGTCGTCCCGCGATGTTGCCGGTGCCCTCCTTCGGACCCAAGCTGTTGCTCGGGGCAGAACTAGCCGACGCGTTGCTGTTCACCGGGCAGCGCGTGATACCAACCGCCTTGAGTGCATCGGGTTTCGAGTTCGCGCACCCGACGCTGGAAATCGCGCTGCGAGCCCTCCTGAACAAGTGACGGGTCGCCCGGTACGTCGATGAGTCAACTCCCCGCCCGGGTCGACGTGGCGGTGGTGGGTGCAGGCCTCGCGGGCTTGACTGCAGCGCGTCACTTGCACGCAAAATCATTCAGTGTGGCGGTGCTCGAAGCACAGGACGACGTGGGTGGTCGGGTGAGAACCGACGTGGTGGATGGGTTCCGTCTCGATCGGGGCTTCCAGATTCTGCTCACCGCGTACCCGGAGCTGAAACGACAGGTGGATCTCGACGCACTCGATCTCCAAAGATTCGATCCTGGTGCACTCGTCATGATTCGTGGGCGGAGTTACTCCGTGACGGATCCGTTTCGAGCGCCGCGAGGTGCACTCGATACCGCCCGTGCACCGATCGGCTCGATCGCCGACAAAGCACGAATCGCGATGCTTCGTGCACGCACCCTGCGTGGCGATCCTCGGGAGCTGCTACGGGGGCAGGATCTGCCGACGATCGTCGCACTTCGACGCGCCGGGTTCTCCGAGAAGATGATCACTCGTTTTTTTCGTCCGCTCTTCGGAGGAATTCAACTCGACCCGTCTCTCACCACGTCGCGTCGCATGTTCGACATCATCTTTCGCAGCCTGGGCGAAGGCGACGCAGCCGTGCCTCGGCTCGGCATGGGTGCGTTACCCAGGCAAATGGCCGATCGATTGCCCGGACTCGTCCACCTCAACACGAAGGTGCGTTCGATCGACGGGCGCAGTGTCGTAACGGCCGATGGTCGACGGGTCGATTGCAGGGCAATCATCGTTGCAACCGAGCTCCCGGCAGCGCGTGAATTGGTTGAATTGCGCGAACGAACGTCCCGAAGTGCGGGTGCGGTGTACTTCGCGTGCGACAAGGCCCCGACCGATTCGCGGCTCGTCATCCTCGACGGCACCGGCAAGGGTCCCGTCTTGAATGCAGCGGTCATGAGCAACGTCGCGTCGAGTTACGCCCCACCGGGGCAACACCTTGTCGTGGCTGCGCTTCCCGAAATGATCGAGGGCGACCTCGAGATGATGGCGCGTGATCAGATACGTAGGTGGTGGGGTCCGCAGGTCGACTCGTGGCGCCACCTGCGCACGTACCGAATCGCCCACGCCGGCGCGGAACAGCGACCACCCTTCCAACCGAAACGAAATCTTGCGCTCGGCAACGGTGTGTTCGTGTGCGGGGATCACCGCGACACTGGTTCGTTGCAGGGTGCCATGTTCTCGGGTCGACGGTGCGGCGAGCTGGTGGCGGGCGCACTCGCCTAGCGTCATAGGGATGACGAACACGCCCACAGGTGGAGACTCTCCGGCACACGATCCTCGGCGCAAACTCGTGTCGGTGTCGCAGTTCGTGCCCGCCAGCCCGCAAGACATCTTCGACTTGCTTGCGTCACCCGAACGCCACCCGGAAATCGACGGATCGGGCACGTTGCGACGGGGTTTGAAGGGTCCGAAGCGACTGTCGCTCGGTGCCACGTTCGGCATGTCGATGGTTCTTCACGTGCCGTACCGCATCACCAACACCGTCGTGGAATTCGAGGAAGGCAAGCACATTGGCTGGAGACACTTCGGGGGTCACGTATGGCGTTACCTCTTGACTCCCGTCGAAGGCGGCACGTTGGTGACGGAGCAATTCGATTATTCCACCAATCGAGCGAACTGGTTCTTGCGGGCGATGAAGGCCATCCCCAATAACGAAGTGGCGATGCGCAAGACGTTGCTGAATCTCGCAAAACGATTCTCGTGATTGCAACCTCCGCGGTCCGACCATGACGCTGCTGCCCCGCGGGTTCGTAGCGCGTGCCTCGAACTTCGGCATCAAGGATTCGTCGCTCGACTTCGTCGTGGTGCTGGGACGACCCGGAACCGTCGGTGTGTCGATGTACACGCAGAGCCGGTTCGCTGGAGCAAGCGTGGTGCTGAGCCGTGAACTGTCCGCGGGTGGAGGAACTCGTGGCGTGGTGGTGCTCTCCAAGAACTCGAACGTTGCGACGGGCGACGAAGGACTGCGCAACGCCCGGGAAATCGTCGATGGCGTTGCGGCACGACTGGACTGCAACAACCACGAATTGATCATTGCTTCCACCGGTGTGATCGGCCGTCAGTACCCGATGGAAAAGGTTCGTGCAGGCATCGCCGCCGTACCTACCCTGCCGGAATCCTCCGACGCAACGCTCGTTGCGCGAGCCATCATGACCACCGACACCAAGCCGAAGTTGGCAGAAGCAATCGTCCTTGGTTCATCCTCCGGTAACGGCACACCGGCGCGAATCGTTGGAGTAGCCAAAGGCGTCGGCATGATCGAGCCGAACATGGCTACCCACATTTCCCTGGTGTTCACCGACGCGGCACTCTCGCGCAGCGAACTGGAGGTGGTCTACCGCCGATGCGTTGAACGTACGTTCAACCGGGTCTCGATCGACACCGACACATCCACCAGCGACACCACAGTCTGTCTCGCCAGCGGTGCAGCAGGAGCGGTCGATTCGGCGGCGTTCGAGCAGGCCCTCTATGAGGTGATGTTGTCGCTCACCAAACAAATCGCTCGCGACGGCGAAGGCGCCGAGAAGCTCATCGAGGTACGAGTGGACGGAGCGCGCGATACGGATCAGGCCGTGACGGTGGCAAGATCCATCGTGAACTCACCGTTGGTGAAAACTGCGGTACACGGTGCCGACCCCAACTGGGGACGCGTCGCCATGGCAATCGGAAAGTGTTCGCAATTTTCGGACATCGACCAGGACCGTGTGGTGATTCGATTCGGCAACCAGGAGGTGTACCCGAAGCGAGTCGACGACACCGGACTCGCGGCACTCAGC
>Ga0222713_10006515_pt1 | contig 11090 bp, 10 predicted proteins | sample C33_649DmetaG_FD_165061 | JGI IMG/M metagenome (GOLD analysis project Ga0222713, IMG submission 165061) | Estuarine water microbial communities from San Francisco Bay, California, United States - C33_649D | ecosystem: Environmental > Aquatic > Marine > Unclassified | place: USA: California... | reverse complement strand
TGCCCACGCTGGCCTTGTGCGGCGCCCAAGACATGCGCGCCGAGCTGATGCACGACCAGGCTTCTTATTTCACCGGGACCTATGTGTTTCAACTGATCGACAACGCCGGTCACTTCCTGCACCGCGAGCAACCCGAGCCGGTGACACAGGCCATTGTGAAATGGCTGGGGCAAGAGTCAGGCCGTCAGATTTAAGACTTTAAAGACAGCGGGCTCAGGGAAGGCTGCAGGTCAGCCCATTTCTGGCAATTCTGCGTTGCTTGGTGCGGTACGGCGCAAAATTTGTAATAGTTTTTGGGCTACCGGCGTCAGGGGCTGATTGGCACGCACAATCATTGACACATCCAAGCGAGTCGTCAGTTCGCGGATCGGCAACATCATCAAGCGCCGGTTTGCGATAAGGCTGCGTATGAGCCGCTCAGGCAAAAGCGTCAGGGCGTCAGAACCTTCCAGCAATGTCAGGGTGGCGATGAAAGACTGCGAGATGATGCTCGGTACCGGTGGCAACAGCTGGTGCTCCTTGAAGACCGGGGCGTACATCGAGCCCGGCCCTTCTTCGGGGCCGTGCAATAGCCAGTCGCAATCGAGCAGCTCGGCCAATGATTCGGCGCCAGCCTTAGGGTGACCCACCCTGCCCGTGACCACCAGCCGGTTGTAGTAGAGCCTTTCAACCAGGAACTCGGGCTGCATACTTTTTTTGATCTGCGGTTGCGCACCAAGGGCAATATCGGCCAGTCCCTCGCGCAACATTTGCAAGGTGTCCGGGAACACCGCCTCACGAATGCGCAGCTGCACATGGGGATACTCCTGCCGAAAGCGCGCTAGCGCCTTAGGCAACAAGATCACTGCCGGGTTGGGAGAAACCGCCAAGTTAATGCTGCCCTGCAACGCCCCGCGCATTTGCTCAATCTGCTCGCGCAGCCGGTCTACTTCCTGGGCGATGCCCCGCCCGCGCGTGACCATGGCCTGGCCAAATGAAGTCAGGTTGACCCCGCGTGATGTGCGGTGCACCAATGACACGCTGAGTTCATCCTCCAAACTCTGCAGCGATTTGCTCAGGGCGGGCTGGGTGACGCCCACCCGGGCGGCGGCTGCACGGATGCTTCCAGTTTCGGCGATGGCTACCAGGGCCTGGATCTGATTCAGCTTCAAAAGAGTCACCTCAGATATAAATTTTGGTTATCGCTGAAAACAAGAATTTTCTTGACCATGGTCGGGGGCAATTTTACGCTCCGGGTCATGGAGACGCAAAAATTAACAGTTATGGCACGGCGTGAAGTCGCCAAGGACATTGTCGAATGGACCTTGGCCGATTCCAACGGCAGGTTATTGCCTGGCCACCAGGCGGGGGCGCACATCGACGTCTTCATCGCTCCCCAGCTCGCCCGCGCCTACTCGCTGACCCAGCCCAGTGGCGGCCAACCTACTCCCCACTATGTGGTGGCGGTTGCCTTGGCGGCACAAAGCCGTGGCGGCTCGGCCCACCTGCACCAGCATTTGCAACTGGGTAACACCCTGGAAGTGGGTCTGCCCCGTAATCTTTTCGCTATGGTCGACAGCACAGCTCCGATATTGTTGATTGCTGGCGGTATCGGCGTGACACCCTTGCTGGCCATGGCCCGCGAGCGGCAGGCGCAGGGTCGTCATTGGCAGCTGGTACTGGCAGCCCGCTCGCGCGCCCACGCTGCCTATGTGGACGAGCTGCAGGCCATGTCGGGTCAGTTGCAAACCCATTTTGACGATGAGCACGGCGGCCAGCCCCTCAATGTTTCGGCCTTGTTCAATAGCCTGGATCGCGCCACCCATGTTTATTGCTGCGGCCCGCAGCCGCTGATGGACAAGGTGCGAGAGGTGGCCTTATCTTTCGGGCACCCGGCCGATCACCTGCACTTTGAGTCGTTTGGCGGCACCCAGAACGCCCCGGTGGATGGCGACCACGCGTTCGCTCTGAAGCTCGACCGTTCGGGCCAGGAGATCGAAGTGCCGGTAGGCGTCAGCATCTTGGATGCGCTAGAGCTAGCGGGTGTGATCGTTCCCTCGGTGTGCCGCGAGGGTAACTGTGGCTCGTGCGAGTGCATGGTGTTGGACGGCGAGGTGGACCATCGTGACCAGATCCTTAGCGAGCAAGAGCGACAGGCCAACAAGAGCATGATGATTTGCGTTTCGCGCGCCAAGGGCGAGCGACTGGTGATAGACCTGTAGGGCAGGGCGGACGAAAGGGTCAAAGCGATGAAGTCTCATTTCGAACACATGCTGGATCTGAAATGGGGCGACCTCGACCGCCGCATTTTTTCTGACCCGCAGATTTTTGAGCTGGAGCTCGAGCGAATCTTCGCTCGCTGCTGGCTCTTGCTGGGGCATGAGTCCATGCTGCCGAAGCCCAATGATTTCTTCACCACCTACATGGGGCGCGACCCGGTCATCGTGACGCGCAAGGCCGATGGCAGCATTGGTTGTTACCTGAATATGTGTCGTCACCGGGGCAACCGGGTGTGCCGCGCCGATGCCGGCAATGCCCGCGCCTTCAGTTGCCCGTTTCATGGCTGGACTTTCAGCAACGACGGGCGCCTGACTAACGTGCCCGGCTACAAGGAAATCTACCTCGAGAAATTGGATCTCGAGGCACACAGCCTGGTGCCAGTGGCCAAGATCGACAGCTACAAGGGCTTGCTGTTTGCCACCTTCGACCAGCACGCACCACCCTTGCTCGAATTTTTGGGTGACATGGCCTGGTACCTCGACATGATTCTCGACCGCCGTGAAGGCGGGGTAGAGTTTCTGCCCGGCACCCACAAGTGGTTGGTGCACACCAACTGGAAGTTCCCGGTCGACAATTTCATTGGTGACAGCTACCACGGCCCGGTCAGTCACAAATCAGCCTGGGTCTCGGGCTTTGAGGGCATGCCCCGGCGCAAGAGCGGTTATGGCTACGAGGGCTTCCAGGTCAACCCGGGCGGTGGTCATGGCTTTGGTGTGCGCTGGGCGGAAAACCGCGAGCAGGTTTTCGAAATGTCGCTGCCTGAATTTCTCGACTACGAAAAAAGCCGCCTGGAAGAATCCATCCAGCGCCTGGGGGACCTGCGCGGCATGCACTTCTCGCCCATGCATGCCTCGATCTTCCCCAATGTCTCGCTACTGTGGCAGGGCGGCGCCATTCGCGTCTGGCACCCCAAGGGCCCCAAGCTGACCGAAGCCTGGGGTTGGTGCTTTGTCGACAAAGCCGCCCCCGAAGCCTACAAGCGTGAGAAAGCGCTTCATATGGTGCAGCGCCATGGCACCAGCGGCACCTGGGAAGCCGACGATGTTGACAACTGGGTGCAGTGCCATTCATCCAGCGAGGGCTATGTGGCGCGCCGCTACCCGCAAAACCTCGAAATGGGGTTGGGCGATGAAATCGAAGACCCGCATGCCATCCACCCCGATATCCGGGGTCGTCTGGGCAAGTTCCAGTCCGAGATCAACCAGCGCGGCTTTTACCAGCGTTGGGCCGAGCTGATGGATGACACCAGCGTACCTGCGGTACCCGACATGTCGCGCCGCGCTTGCCAGAAGGAGGGTGCATGAACGCGCACGCCGTGGCAGACATGGCTCTGTGGTTTCGGGTGCAGGCCTTTCTCGCGCTCGAGGCGCGCCTGCAAGATGATCACCACCTGACCGACTGGTTGGCTCTGTTCAGCGACGATCTGCGCTATTGGATGCCGGTAGTAACCAACCGCATCGGCCGCGACCTGGGCAAGGAAATCAGCGCCTTTGGCGAAGTGGCGCATTTCGATGACGACAAGACCAGTCTGACCAATCGCGTCAAGCGTTTGCAAACCGGCATGGCCTGGGCCGAAACGCCGCCCTCGCGCACCCGCCACCTGATCAGCAATGTGGAAATCCTCAAAGTGGAAGAAGATGGTCGTCTTGAAGTGCGCAGTACCTTTTTGATTTACCGCTCGCACCTTGAATACGAGTTCGAGACCTTCAGCGGTTTTCGGCATGACTACCTGCGGCCCCATCAGGACGAGTGGCAAATTTATCGGCGCGACATCATCCTCGATCAGTCGGTGGTAACGCAAAAAAACCTGGGTATTTTCTTCTGATATGGGTGCTTCCTCGCTGTCACGACTGAGCCAGGCCAAGCTGCAAGGGCGAGTGGCGGTGGTGACTGGTGCAGCCATGGGGATTGGCAGCGCCATAGCGCGTGAACTGGCCGGCCTGGGGGCACAGGTGTTGATCGCCGACCGCAGCCAGCAGGGGGCCGAGCAGATGGCCCACTCCCTGGTCGAGGCGGGTGCCGAGGCGCGCGGCTTGGCCTGCGACGTGAGCGACCCCGCGCAAGTGGAGCGGGCGGCGCAATACGCCTGTCAGACCTGGAGTGGCATTGATGTGCTGGTGAATTGCGCCGGTGTGGCGTCGGCACCAGGCCAGCCATACACCCGATGCACGCCCGATGAATGGCGCCGCACCTTGGACATCAACCTGATGGGGGCGGTGCATTGGTGCGCTGCCGCGCGCGAACCCCTGCTGGCCTCCAAGTCTGGGCGCATCATCAATATATCTTCCATCACCGGCGTCATCTCGGCCCCATATATGCCGGCCTACAGCGTCTCGAAAGCGGCGCTGATATCTCTGAGCAAGGTTTTGGCGCGCGACCTGGCCACTGCGCTGGTCACCGTCAACGCCGTCTGCCCGGGCTACATCCGCACGCCGATGTGGGGCGAATTGGAGCAACGCGGCGCATCGCCTGATACAGAGGGCGACGTGTTCGACCAGCGGGTGCGCTTGCTCGTGCCCATGCAAAAACCGCAGAATGTTGAAGACGTTGCCGCCTGTGTAGGCTTTTTGGCGACCGACCTGGCCTGCCACATCACCGGTCAGGTGATTGGGGTGGATGGCGGGGCCACGATTTGAATCCATGCCAATCATGAAAAAAGTCAAGAACATCCTCTTCATCATGTGTGACCAGCTGCGTGCCGACTATCTGTCGTGCTATGGCCACCGCACCCTGCAGACCCCAAACATCGACGAGATTGCCCGGCGCGGCGTGCGCTTTGACCGCGCCTACTGCCAGTCACCCAATTGCGGCCCGTCGCGTGCCTCCTTTTACTCAGGGCGTTATGTGTTTTCACACGGCGCGACCTGGAACTTCATCCCCCTGCCGCTGGGCGAACAAACCCTGGGCGACCATATGCGCCACAGCGGTATGCGGGTGGCAGTGGTGGGCAAGACCCACATGTACGCGGACCGTGATGGCCTGTCGCGCTATGCCCTGGCGCCCGATGGGCCCGAAAGCCGGCTTGCCGCCGAAGCCGGTTTTGAGCCCTACGAGCGTGACGATGGCATCCACCCCGACGCCATGGTCAACCCCAAGCTGGCTTACAACGAATACCTGCGTCGTCACGGAATGACTGGTGACAACCCCTGGCACACCTGGGCCAATGCCGGCGAGGACGCGCAGGGCCAGATTGCCAGCGGCTGGTACTACCGCAACGCTCACCTGCCCACCCGGGCGCCCGATGAGCACAGCGAGACCGCCTACATGACCAACCGCGCCATGGACTTCATGGCCGAGCAGGGTGACCGTCCCTGGCTTTTGCATCTGTCGTACATCAAGCCGCACTGGCCCTACATTGTGCAGGCCCCCTACCACAACATGTATGGCCGCGAGGACATCCAGGCCCCGATCCGTGCCGAGCACGAGCGTCATGATGACCACCCGGTGTACGCGGGTTACCGTCGCCACCCCGAGGGTGTTGCTTTCTCGCGCGATGCCGACCGCCTCAACGTGATTCCCACCTACATGGGCCTGATCAAGCAGGTTGACGACCACTTGGGTCGTCTGTTTGCCTTCATGAAAGCGCGGGGCTTGTGGGAAGACACCATGATTGTCTTGACCGCTGACCACAGCGATTACCTGGGCGATCACTGGCTCGGCGAAAAAGAGTTCATGTACGAGCAGGGGGTACGCATCCCGATGATCGTGGCCGACCCCTCGGCACCGCAAACCCACGGCACCAGCAGTCAGGCCCTGGTCGAAGCCATCGATCTGGTACCCACCTTCCTCGAAACCGTTGGCCAGGAATTGCCCAGGCACTGGCTGGAAGGACGCTCCTTGCGCCCCTTGCTGGAAGGCCGTGCCGCCACAGTGCGCGAAGCAGCGTTTTCGGAACTCGATTACGCCATTTACGGTGCTGCCCGCGAGTTGGGCTTGAAACCACACCAGGCCCGCATGGTGATGGCCCGCAGCGACCGCTACAAGTACATCCATTACGATGGCCTCCCGCCCCAGCTATTTGACATGCAGGAAGATCCGCTGGAGCTGCGCGATCTGGGCCGCAACTCCGAGTACGCTCAGGTGCGCGACGAACACTTGGGCCTGGTGTTTGACTGGATGCGCCAAAGGCGCAATCGGGTCACCATCTCGGACGCTGACATCATGAAGCGTGCGAGCCCCGCATCTGCTGGTGGCGTGATCATTGGAGAGTGGTGAAGGAAATTCAATGAGCCAAGCTATCCTGCCTGACAAATTTTTCCTGCGCGAAGCCTGGTACATGGTGGCCTGGCCGCACGAGGTAAGCGCGCAGACGCCTCTGGCGCGCACGGTATTGGGCGACGACCTGGTGTTGTTCCGCACCGCCGCTGGCGAGGCGGTGGCCCTGGAAGACCGCTGCGCTCATCGGCTGGCCCCTCTCTCCAAGGGGCGCATCGAGGCCGATGGCATTCGCTGCATGTACCACGGTGTGAAGTTCGGTGCCGCCGGCCAGTGCATCGAGATTCCGGCCCAGCCGCAGGGGCATCCCAATATGTGCGTGCGCCGCTATCCTTTGGTGGAAAAAGACGGATTTCTCTGGATCTGGATGGGAGTGCCCGAGAAGGTCGACCCGACCAAGATCATCGACGCACCCTGGGCGCACGATCCGCGCTGGGTTCCTTCCCAGGGCTATTTGCATGTGCATGCGCACATGAGCCTGGTGGCTGACAATCTGCTTGACTTCGGCCATTTGCCCTTTGTTCACCCCAACACCGTGGGCGCGGCGCAACAGGCTGATTTTTCTACCCAGGTCACCCCCTTGGATGAGGGCGTGCAGACGGACCGCTGGTATATCGACGTTCCCGCCTCTCGCTTTCATCAGTCGGTGGGTCGCTTTCCTGGTAATGTGGACGCCTGGCATTGCTTTCGCTGGCACTTGCCCGCCGTCATGTCGCTTGACTCGGGCTCGGCGCCCACCGGCACCGGCGCCAAGGACAAGCCGCATGGCACCCGTGAGGGGGCGATCGAGTTCCACCACATCGCCGCGTTGACCCCGCAAGACGACGATCACACCCACTACTTCTGGATCCACTGGCGTAACTTCGAGGTCGATAACCCTGACATGACCGACATCGTGCACCGCAACATCATGGCCGCCTTCGCCGAAGACCAGGCGATGGTCGAGGCGCAGCACAAGGCGGTGCGGCGAGGCAGCCAGACCGTGCCCAAGGCCATCCTGGCCGACAAGGCACTGACCATTGTCAGGCAGCAAGTGCTGAAACGGGTTTGATGTCCAATGGCCAAAGCACGCAACATCCTCTTCATCATGTGTGATCAGCTGCGGGCTGATCACTTGTCGTGCTATGGCCATCCCCACCTGCACACCCCGAACATCGATGCGCTGGCGGCACGCGGGGTGGTGTTTGACCGCGCCTATGTGCAGTCGCCCGTGTGCGGTCCCTCGCGCATGAGCTACTACACCGGACGCTATATGCACTCGCATGGGGTGAGCTGGAATTTTGTGCCTCTCAAGGCCGGTGAGATGACGATTGGCGATCACTTGCGACCGCTGGGCGTTCGCAGCGTGCTGGTGGGCAAGACACACATGCGCGCTGATTACTCAGGCATGTCGCGCATGGGCATCGACCCCAGCTCGGACATAGGTGTGCGCATTGCCGAGTGTGGTTTCGAGCCCTTCGAGCGCGATGACGGCATTCATCCCTATTCGGGTCACGACCCAGACCCCAACTACTCTGACTACCTGCGTGCCCAGGGTTTCGGTGGCGACAACCCCTGGGAGTCGTGGGCCAACACCGTGGTGGATCACGATGGCACCCTGCGCTCGGGCTGGTACCTCAAGTACAGCCATTTGCCTGCGCGCATCCCCAACGAGCACGCCGAAACCCCGTACACCACGCGCCGCGCCATCGATTTCCTGCGTCAGGCCGGTGAACAGCCCTGGTTGATGCACCTGTCTTACATCAAGCCGCATTGGCCCTATGTGGTCTCGGCCCCCTATGCTGGCATGTACGGCCCCGAGCACGCCTTGCCACTGGTGCGCTCCGAGCAGGAATTGCGCGATCCGCACCCGGTGTATGCGGCTTTCACCCACCACCGGGTCTCGCGCAGCTTCAGCCAGCCCGAGGTGCGCGACGCGGTGGTGTCGGGCTATATGGGCCTGGTCAAGCAGATCGACGACAGCATTGGCGACCTCATGGTCTATTTGCGCGATTCGGGCCTGATGGAGCAGACGCTCATCGTGTTTTGTTCCGACCATGGCGACTACCTTGGCGACCATTGGCTAGGCGAGAAAGAGTTTTTCCACGAGCCCTCGATCCGCACGCCGCTCATCATTGTCGACCCCGACTCCCGGGCTGACGCAACCCGGGGCACACGGTGCGATGCCCTAGTCGAATCGGTCGATTTGTTGCCTACCTTCCTAGACGTCTACGGCGGGCCAGCCGTGCCCCATGTGGTTGATGGCCGCTCGCTTCGGCCCATCCTCTTTGGCACGACACCAGCCGATTGGCGTCAGGTGGTGGTGAGCGAGTACGACTATTCTTTCCAGGACGCGCGGCTCGAATTGCAAACACCGCCGCGCGAGTGCTGGCTGCGCATGATCTTCGATGGCCGCTGGAAGTACATCCTGGCCGAGGGCTATCGCCCCATGTTGTTTGATCTGGCGCAAGACCCCCATGAGTTTCATGACCTGGGGGCCAGCGAGGCCGCTGAGCATGTGGCGGCGCGCCAGCGAATGCACGAGAAGCTGTTTGAGTGGGCACGCCAGCCGCGCCAGCGCGTGACCGTGCCCGATGGGCTGATCGCCACGACCGAGGTGCAGGCCCGCATCACCGAGTCAGGTGTACTGATTGGCTATGTCGATGAGCAAGATCTGATCGAGCAGCGAAAGACCTTCAAGCCCCGCTTTGCCTCAAGCAACCCGCTGGTCAAGCGTACCCTGGACCGACTCACCCAACCTATTGCACCCGACCGATTGGAGGACCTGGCATGACGCTGCGCGAAACCGCTGACATCACCCGAAACAATCAAAGCCTGGACGGTGTGAGTTGGAACATACTGGGCCAGGTCTACACGCCCAAGCAGATCACTGACGACAGTTTCTCTTGGCATGCAGTGTTCCCTGAGGAAACCTTTGTGCCGCCCCATACCCACCCTGATCAGGATGAGTACATCTACATTCTCGAAGGTCGAATAGATCTCACCCTGGACGGGCTTACCAATTCGGCAAACTCAGGTGATCTGGTGCGTCTGCCGCGCGGTATTCCGCACGGATTTTTCAACAATTCCGGCAAACCCGTGAAAGCCCTTTTCTGGGCAGCACCAGCGGGCAAGCTGGTTGATCTTTATCGACGCATCCACAACATGTCGAGCCCAGCGCAGGTGGTGGAAGTGGCAAGAGAGTACGGCGTATTTTTCCAACCACCAGTTTCATCGGCCATTTGATAAGGCTATTTTTTCATTAACCCCAAAGGAGATACACATGAAATTTCACCGTAGAACATTGGTCTTGCTGGCCCTTAGTCTGGGCTTGAGTGCGGCCCATGCCCAGAACCAAAAACTGTTGCTTAACACCTTTATCGGTGTCAATCATCCAGTCACCACCCAAGTGCTCAAGCCCTGGGCCGAAGATGTCGCCAAGGCGACCGAGGGCAGGGTGGTCATCGATATCGCACCAACCAGCCTGTCGGCACCACCCCAGCAGCTCGATGGTGTCACCAAAGGCATCTTTGATATTGCCTACCAGTTTCATGGCTTTTTGTCGCCCAAGGTCAAGCTGACCAACGTGGCGCATCTGCCTTTTGTCAATACCTCTGCCAGGGGCAGCTCGGTCGCCCTGTGGCGTACCTACGAAAAGTACTTTGCCAAGGCCAATGAGTTTCGCGATGTTCAGCTGCTGGGCTTGTTCGTTGGTTCGGCAGGTCCGATCTATGCCATGAAAAACAGCATCAATTCAATGGCTGACCTCAAGGGCACCAAGATGTACGCATTGCCGGGTGTGCCAGCGCGCATTTTCGAAGCAGGTGGTGCAGGTGTGGTGGCCGCGCCGGCTGTGCGTAGTCATGAAATCATCTCCGGTGGCACGGTCGATTCTTTCGCCGGCTACGCGGTCATGGATGCAGAAGCTTTCAAGACCTTGCAATACGCCAAGGAGGTCATTGACGTGCCAGGTCAGCTGACTGTGCCTGCCTTTGCCTTCTTCATGAACAAGAAAAAGTGGAGTGCTATTTCGCCCAAGGACCAGGAGGCCATCATGAAGCTCTCTGGCGAAGCGTTTTCGCGTCGTTTTGTTGCCTATGACAATGTTGATAACCGCCTTCGTGCGGAATCTAAAGCTAAAGGCCTGATTTATAGGGAGGCCAGCCCACAATTCGTCGCTGAGTTGAAAAAGCTGTCTGAGCCTATTGAGGCAGCTTGGTTGGCCGACGCTGCCAGTCTGGGTGTCGATGGCAAGGCTGCTCTGGCATATTTCAAAGAAGAAGCCATTAAAAACAAGTGACCCGACACTTGCCTTTCCCCGACAGCCCAGGCCGGCGGGGAATATGACAAGCATAAACGACGGAGACAAAATGTATGAGTGAGATGCAAGGCGTGACTGGCACCGACGACAGCTTGGACCGATGGTTGGGCATCTTGTCGTCCATTCCTTTGGGCTTGATCGTGGTGCTGACGTTTCTCGACGTCTTTGCACGTTATCTCATCTCTGCTCCCATTAAAGGCAGCCTCGAGATCATTCAATACGCCATGGCCTTGAGCATCTTTGCCGCCTTGCCTCTGGTGACGAGACATCGCGGCCATGTCACAGTGTCGTTAATTGATAGTTCTCTGGGGGCAAG
>Ga0222713_10006514_pt1 | contig 11093 bp, 12 predicted proteins | sample C33_649DmetaG_FD_165061 | JGI IMG/M metagenome (GOLD analysis project Ga0222713, IMG submission 165061) | Estuarine water microbial communities from San Francisco Bay, California, United States - C33_649D | ecosystem: Environmental > Aquatic > Marine > Unclassified | place: USA: California... | reverse complement strand
TTCAGCGAGGTCTTTAAACTGGTTTCCGTTCTGAATTGGAGTTTTGCTTGTTTTCCATCATCAGGAATAGATTGAAACGTTATTCTAGGGTTCAATACCTCATAATTGCTAATATTAGTCACTTCATTACCAAAAAGGAAATCCGTAACTCTGCTTAATTGAATAGAAACACGAACTGTTCCAGTTTTGCTAAATGCTACTGAATTATCAGTTGAATCAACGGCTACAAATCTATTCAAACAAAAAGTAGGTTTAATGCTAAAATCAGCTGGAGTGCTATAATCAGAATTACCAACTTTAGTTTTAAAACCTTTAAGCATCATCCCAGTATATAAATCACCAGGTGCTTTCAATTCACAAGAGTTATAAGAATTCATAGTATCATTTCTAGATTGAGTAGCATTCATTACCATAGCGTGCATTCTGGGGTATGACTGAATAGATTCAATTTGCCCTACATTCAAAACATTTGTAGTAATAGTATCTACTAAAGCATGCGCTCCAGTCATACAGTCAAAAGACATGCCTCCGCCTATATCACCAATAACTCTTAGCTGTCCTTGAAAGCGAACAGATGAACTTAGCATTTTACGACCATTAAAATTTAACTGGAAATCTAGTAGGTCAAGTGGAGCATAACTATTATTTGCTTTCACCAAATCAGTGTTAACACTGTGATTTATTACCGACATTTATAATATAAAAGAATATTTAATATTTTTATATTATTCATTTAATTAAATACTTATTTTACAATTGCTTAATAACAGATTTAAATACACAAAGTTTATCAACGCCTCCCCCAGTAGCAACAACATTCAAATCAACAATTTTTGTTCCCTGTGTAACAGGCAGTGGATTACACATATAAGGTCTTAGCGGTAATTCAGAATATCTAGATGTATTGCTGATAGCAAGTGCTGAAGGCGTATGTAATACTGCTGATTTAAGTCCTTCAGAATTATTAACTAGATACATTGAAATTCTGTCTAAATAAAGAGGAGTTGTTCGCTCAACTATTACATTTCTATCAGTAGCATCAACATTATTAACCCTCATTCTATATTCCTTAATTTCTTCTTTCTGAGTTAGTAAATCATTCTCATTTAGGGCAAAAACCATAATATTATAAGCAGAAGGTTCAACTATAAACTGCTCGGCAAAATTGGTAGCTCCATAGCCATTAGTTTCCTGTAGTGTATATGTAGTGAAAACCATTCCATCCATTTTAACAGGGTCAGTCTCTTGTAATACCATTTCAGCATAATCTACTGTAAAAGCCAACTCGCCAACGTCACGACCTGATATAACAATATTACTAAATACGTCTGTAGAGGCTGGTTGATTTTCAAAATCCCCAGCAAGAGTAATTTTCAAACGTCCAACATTATCAGGCACAAGAATATCGCTTCTTACATATTCAATTTCGCTAATAGTTGTATTATAACTAACGTCATAACCTGGTGCTCCAATGCTTGTAATCATATATCTTACATTAACAGGCATGCTAACCCAAAAAGGGCTGTCCGCTAAATCCTCATATTTAATTTTACTTGTAACTGTAAAAATCGGAGCAGTAACTCCGCTAATATCCACCATTTCTGTAAATAAATCATTACCAAAATCAGGACTAGGATTGAAACTAGTATCAGATGCTTTAAACAATTGAACTGGAACGAACCTTTCAGGGCAAATTTCTAAATGAACACGAGTATCACCCAAAAAATCAGTACTAATAGTAGCTGAACCCAAATTGAATAAATCACTCATAGGAATTTGAATAGGAGCTGTGAGAGGTCGGCTAGGGACATTACCTTCTCCTCTCATATCGACCCATATAGACTCTGTATGGTTAGTTCTTGTTTTATGTGGAAGAATTTGCTTATATAAAGTTCCATCGTTATCTTCAGTTGTATTATTAAGATAATGAAGATTTGTTCGCAAAACATCACTTCGTCTTACGTCTTCGAGCATGCCTTTATTAGCAGACTTAAGCTGACAATTACGAACAATCGCACTATTTGGAGCAGTCAGTTCGTGAGGAACACCATTATGTGTATAGACTAGTTTAAAATCAAATACTCCGTCTGAGGGTTCAACAGATTCACAATGAGACTGAAGATTTATATATGATTTTGACATATCAACACTCATTCCACTTGGAATAACAAAATCAATTAAATTTTGACGTGTATTAAATGGACCAGCTTGGACTGAATTAATTTTGACCTGTTTATCTACCATTTTATATATAAGTATTAGAATATAATATTTTAATATACTTTTTAGAAAAAATTAAAGATTTTTGTAGATATTATTTTATTTACATATTATAAATACAATATGCCTAAAAATCAATCAGAAATATTTGAAACTATTGAAGATGAAGAAGAAGAACAAAAAGAACAAGAGCAAGAGCAACCTAAAAAAACAACACTTAAGCAAAAAAAGCAAGTTAGCGCAGAACGCTTAGAACAATTAAAAGAACAACTAGCACGAGGTAGAGCTGTTCGTCTTGCTAAAAAAGAATTAATACAAAATGAAAAGAAATCAAATATTTCAAAAACTAAAGATGAAGTTGCTAAAACAGAACCGAAAGCAGAACCGAAATCAGAACCGAAACAAGTTATAGATTCAAGACCAGTTGCTAATCAATTATGGGGCGAAGAAATTGCTGAACTAAAAAATGAAATTAAATCTCTTAAATCACGATTAGATAAACCAATTGAGGTTAAACCCATTCAAAAAATAATATCACCAGTTCCTAAAAAGGACAATGTGGTTATTGCTAAAAATCCTGAAATGGCTAAAAAGGTTGCTGAATCTCCCCAAAAACCAAAACCATCAGCACCTATAAGTATTCCAAAACCTAAGCCGAATATTTATAATGCCTTTAAAATAGCTGTTTGGTAAATTTTCTTTATAATTATATATAGTAATAAATATATAATTATGTTAATTAATTTATTTCTTCTTATTATTAATTATGAATATTTGTTTTTCAGTTTTTTTCTTAGGTTTCTTATTTGGTGGGTTGGGTTGTAATAATTTCATCGTTAGGGGGTTTGATTCCATTATCTATTACTGTTAATTGAGATAATTTTTTTTCAATTAGTTTTAATCGCTTCCCTTCTAATATATTTTCACGGTTTGCAATGTATCGATCTTTAGACCGTTGAATAATTACTTCCTTATTTGCTTGATAATATTCTTCTTTTTTTTGTTTGCCTCCTCGTTCTTCATAATAACGTTTAGCAATTTGTTTAAATTTATCAGGGTTTTCTTTATAATAATTCTTTTTTTGCTTATTTGAAGTATTTTCCATTATATTATATATAAAGATAATATTTTCTTTCTAAATGTTATTTTTTTAGAAATATTTTTAATTAGTGGAGAGAAATTGCTTAAACTCTTTTCTTTGTATTTTGTTGTGATGCTTTTTCTGCTTTTAAAATTGCTTCTTCCATTAGTCTATTTTGCTCGTTAAATCTATTATAAAATATTTCTTTATCAATTCTCGTAGAACGCTTATGCTCTGCTATTTTATTTCTATTTATACACTTTAAACATTTCATATTTCGCATACAATGAATTACAATAGAATCATGTTCTTTTTTACTATTGACTGATATGATTAAATCATTTGCGTTGATTTCATACCATTCAATATCATCTGGTCTATTACATTCATCCGTTTTATGTGTATGACAAATTTCAAAAATATTTATTAGTTTATCACCTTCGAGCATTGCTACATCTGCCGATTTATTACTATTATTATGTTTAAATCTATGTTCTAATACTGCTTTTATATTATCATTATAATTAGTTTTTGATATTGTGCTTTCTATAGTGTCTTTGCATTGATTACAATCTCTGAAAAAAAATATATCGCTTTTATTATCTAAGAGGGATTTCATTACCAACTTACCCTCTTTATGAATTTGAGATTCGTTTGGTGACGTATAAAAATTACAAGGGCAATCTGATTTATTATGTGCGAAATGTGGATTCCGAATTTCGCCCTTCTTTAAAATCACATCTCTAGAACATTCAGGACACTTATAATTATTTTCCTTATTTGCAAAGCGAGGAATTTCTCGTTGATTTGTTTTTATGTTAATTGCTCCCATAAATAAATGTGTCATTTATATTATAACTATATTTTATTTTTCTTTTAAATAATGATTTTCTCTAAATATATATCAATTAATAGAGAGATTAATTAACTAATTCATTTTTAAATTGCTCTATTTTATTTTTAAGTTTTTCATCTTGTTTTCGTTTACGCCATTCTTTACTATATCTACGTTGTGTTTTATTTCGTTTATAACGCCATTCTTTGTCTTGAGACATTGTAGCATAATATGCATTATTATATTCATTTCGTTTTGCTACATATTCTGGATTAGTTTTTAATTTTGTCTCATAATATTTCTTTTGATATTTTCGTAATGATTCTGTTCTCTGAGACATTATTATAAATTATATAAGTTTATTTATATGATTTATTTAATATTTATTGACTGATAAATAATAGATGCTTTTTGGTTTTAAGGTGTTTTGCTTTATGAGGGATATCATAACTTCCTCCACATTCACACTGATTCTTTTTATGTAGTTTATCATAGTATTTAATGCGATAACGTTTAGATTCTTCACTAATTCTTTCTTTTATTCTTTGAATTCGTTGTTCTTCTGTTTCAATAGGGAGTTTAATAATTCTATTATTATTAACAATATCATCACAGCTCGAAGACATTTTATACTACATATATTAGGTAAGTTTTTTTTAAGTGTTTTTTTCACTTACTTTTAAGTTCGCATTAGGTTTTTAAAAAACTTAAAATAAATCGTCATTTTTGAGGGATTTGATGACGATGCCCAACCAACTCGTCATCTTTTTAACAACTCGTCATCAAGGTCGTCACCCTTCACACTTTTTACTTTTTTTTTATTTCCTTACCTTTATGGTCTTGTTTTTATTATTATTATTATTAGAAAAGTGTAAAAGGTGACAAGATGACGAGATGATGAGTTGTTTTGCTATTTTAATGGGAGGAAAAACCTTTTTTTTATTTTTATAAAATCCATAAAAATAAAAAAAATATAAAAAGAGTTTTTATACCACAGCAATATGGAAGCGGTCATCATCTCAACATCTCATCATTTTTATTTTGTTTTTATAATAATAATAATAAAAACAAGACCATAAAGGTAAGGAAATAAAAAAAAAGTAAAAAAGTTAAAGGATGACGACCTTGATGACGAGTTGTTAAAAAGATGATGAGTTCTATTTAATTTGAAAGGGATTATCAAATTCCTCATTTTTACAAATTATGTATCTGCGTCAAGTTCATAAATATTTTAGCTCCATATTTGGTATGCTTTTTAGTAATATGCGGATTATTTAACTGTTTTAACTGACAACCGAGTTTAATCGAATTAACTTCATAAACAAAATGATTTTTATCACGCCAACTAATAAAATCCTTAATTACAACAGATAGCAGAGCAGAATATATAACATCACCCCCTTCAATCAAGCAATTTTCAGGTAGATATTCCTCCCAGTCTTCTTTTGCATATCCAGATAATCCAAGCATTAAATCACTTGATTTTTCAATTACCCAGATTTCAATAGGATTCTCATTCATTTCTTTAAGATCATTTTGATATTCAGTAGAAGGCGGTGGAGGCAATTTAATAGGAGAATCAACTCCTTTAATATAGTCATAAAAAGTTCGTAAAATATTAATATCTTGTATTTTTTCATAGAACTCGTTGAAATATTCTGTATTACCAATTAATTCATCAGAACAACGAACCATAAATTTACGGCGGTCATCTTTCTTGGTTACAATCCCTCCATCTTTGTTATTCGTCATCATAAAGAACTTATGAAATGATTTGATAGAGAAAGGCGTCACCCCTTTATTATTGATAGTAATATTTGGGGCTGTGATGAGATTTTTAATAACTTCATTTGCTTTTGTTGTTAATGATTTACTTAATTCATCTAGGGCAATAAAATAAGAATTACACATAAGAGAATTGAAACTCCCCCAAATATCTCGGTCAGGTTGTGCGGTCGTCAATACTTTACTTTGACCGAGAATATTAGAAAGTAAGTCTATGAATGAGCCCTTACCAGCCCCCTCATTAGAAATAAATACAGGACAAGTTGATTTTTGTTCTGGATGATTTATTAAGTGTGCTAACCAAGTAATAAAATAATCATAAACTACCTCTTCACGATTACAAAGGACTTTAATATGATTCAGTAGAAATTCACACCCTTCTAGGTCTTTTTCATAATCATCTTCATACATTTCCATTACAAACGGATTCCATAAATTAAAAGTGTCTTCAGGGCAATCATATTCATTTGGATATACATCAGTATTTTCATAACGTCTAATATCAGGGCATTTAATCCAGGTTCTAATAAAAGATAATGGTTCATTTTTTACTGGGTCTATGCCATGCGACATGTGTTCGAAACTTTCTATAAGTTGGTTTTTGCTACGAGTAATAACAACTCGCTCTTTTGTTTTTATATTATGTGTAATCTCAAAATATACACCAAGCGATACAATTTTAAAATGTGTTTTTTCAAACTCTTCTTTCATAAGAGTAAATGTATCATTTCTATTTTTTATTTGCTCGTCTTTTAATTCTTTTTTTTGTATTTCAAGACGTTCTTTTATAGTCATATTTTCATTTGCTTGTGGAGTAGTAAATATAATATTGTAAAACTTATTCATAGGTTTAATTTCCCAGTCAATAGAAAAACCAATATCTTTATTTAGTTTATTAATAAGTGAAATAACTGCATCAATCCCTCCATATTGATCAACTCTACTTTTTAGAAGTTTAATGCCGTCAAATTCATAAGTAGCAATATAATGATTAGGAATATCACTTTTACATATAGAAGTATCACGGCATAAAGATTCCATAACATTCTCAACGATTCTCAATTCGTATTCTTGTAAATAAGTGGATAAGAATGCTCCAACAAGGTTATCCTCTCCCTTATTTTTTTTAACTTTTGTAATAGTTTTATATAATTCAGGGTTTAGTTTGATGAATGTAGAGGCAATAGTATTTACTTGTTGTCTATATTTCTTTACAATAACTGGTTCAGGGAAATCGGCAATCCCTTCATCTTTTAACCAACCATCAAAACCTCCAAAAAAAGATAATCTAATCATAAGTGATTTTACTTGGTCTCTCGAACAAGTATTATTAGATGCTGAAATAATATCAGCAATAATATTTTCACGATTTTCGCAGTATTCAGTAATAATCTCGCAATCAATTCCGTTGCTAACACATAATCCCTTCAATATTTCAGGTTGTGCGTTTTTAAGGTCAAAATCATAATAATTATCTTTAATTAATGTGTTGCGTGTTTTTTTGGCGAATGAAGTGAGACCTAGCGAACGAACAGGGAAAACTCGCCCCCATTTATGAGATGCCTTTTTATATTTTACAGAAAACCCACCAAGTTTTTTTTTATAGTTTAATAAATAAGAGGTTAATTGCTCTCGTTCATTCAAATAATTTTGTGATGCGAATTTTTGACTATAGTTAGTCAAATCCCATTTATCTTGTAAAAATATACTTTCGGTTAATTGTTTAACATAATGACAGGGTATTTGTTCTATAAATGTTTTATCCGCAATAAAAGAGGGTTTCAGAGATAGAGTTAATTCGATAGGGGGGGACATCTTATAATATAGATTAAGAAAAAAAACTTTAAGTTATTTAAATTTAAAAATATTTAAAAGAAAAAAACTTCTAAATATTTTGAATTAATAAAAAACGCCTAAATAATTCGTATTTTCTTTGTAAAATCTCTCCACTTAATAAAAATAAAATAGAAAAAGATAGATTAAAAGTATGTTTTAAGGATATAACTTAATGCTTGTTTAAAGGTCTTAAACTTCCATAAATACCAATAACTCCAAAATCCAGCAGTATCGACGCCAGTCTGAGTCCAATCTTCACGTTTTTCATGTCTTGCTATATACCGTTTTTTTCTTTCTTCGTCTAGGTGTCCATTTGTATAATTTTCAAACCCTTTTGCACCGAATTGAATTGTTTTACTTCGCTTTGTAGATAAGTTTTCTAATATGACTTTGAACTTTTTAGGGGAAGACTCTGGTAATGCTTCTATCTTTACAAATTTATATTTTTTCATATTATTTTTGGAATCCATTTCTATTATATAGAGAGAAATTAATCCAATTTTATTACTTCAAAATCTTTATTTAGATATCTTTCAGATGCTTTTCTGCCGTAATCTACTACAATAAATGAGTAGGGTTCTTCTGTTGCTTTTCTAAACATTTTGATAAAATCTTTTTTATTTGGTAGTATATTATGGTCGTCAATAAATAAATCTAATTGTTTTTGTGAAGATGAACCAGTGACAGCCCAAGTAGCATTTTCCCTCGCCACTGTAGGAATATCAGTATATTTTTGAGATGTTAAAATAATACTAATATTTAAATGTCTTCCATTACAAAATAATCGAGCAATTGAACCATTTTTTTTACTTTTCAATCCACCACCAAAAGAGCAATCATCAAGTATAATTAGTTTAGGTGATATTTCGCCCTCTTCATCAAGTTCTTCCTTACCTTCTTCTTCAAGATGTTCGTATAAAGCATCAATAACTTCATTTGAATATTCACTAAATACATTTTCGTCTGGGATATCTAACTCTTCAATAATCACTTTGAATTTTTTATCAAGGTCTTTCGATGGATTTACTATATAGATATTCTCAGGTTCAAACATAGAGCGATATCCGTGTTCTTTTAAAAGAAGATTACCGATTAGATTGCTTTTACCCATACCAATCTGTGATTTGGAAATGATTAATCCCTTCATAGGCAAACTAAATAAATAAGGATGTGATTTTTTGATTTTATCAAAATCATCGCGCATTTTAGAAACTTCAAATTTATCCGATTTCATTTTATAATAATATATAATTATATTATAAATGGAGAATTTTCAATCTTATAGTGAATTATTACAATCCGCTTATTCAGATTTACAAGAAGAAACGAATGTTAGTCAAGAGGCAGTTCAAGAAGGAGAACAAAAAAAAGAAATGATACAGGGCATTTTATCTCCATTTGAAGCCGAAGGCTTACGAGAAGGTATTGGCGGTATTATTTCACAGTTCAAAACAAAAGCAATTGAAACAGCTAAAAAACTAGGACAAGATGCACTAGATAAAGCCAAACAAATAGCCACCGATAAATTAACCCAAGTTAAGACACAAGCTGAAACATCATTTAATGACCTAAAACAGCAAGGATTGGATAAATTTGAAGATTTACAAACTCAAGCACAGAGTAAATTAGGTGACCTTCAAAGTCAAGCAGAAGATTTACAATCTCAGGCACAGAGTAAATTAGGTGACCTTCAAAGTCAAGCAGAAGATTTACAATCTCAGGCACAGAGTAAATTAGGTGACCTTCAAAGTCAAGCAGAAGATTTACAATCTCAGGCACAAAGTAAATTAGGTGACCTTCAAAGTCAAGCAGAAGATTTACAATCTCAGGCACAGAGCAAATTAGGTGACCTTCAAAGTCAAGCAGAATCGCAAATTGATAATATACAAACACAAGCAGAGCAACTAAAAACACAAGCACAAACTCAAGCAGAAGATGCTCTTGGAAGTCAAGAGAATTTAGCAGAACAAGGAGCAAAAGAAGATACTTATAATGATGATTTAGAAAATGATTATTCAAATCAAATAGACGAAGATAATTTTATAAAAGTAGGTGGTGAAGGAGATGTTGAATTATCTGATTTTACAAGTGATATTCCTCAATCAGCAGAACAAGCTACAGAAGATTCTACCGCAGATATTGGCGAAAATGTTACCGAAAATGTAACAGCAGATGTTGGCGAAGAGGTAGGCGAAGACGTTGCCGAAACAGCATTGGACATAGACCCCATTACAGCCGTTGTTGGCCTAGCTATAGGAATAGGAAGTATGTTATTTGGAAATCTGTTTGATTCACATACTACACCTCCTCCGCAAGTTCAATTTAACGTAGCATCTCAATTAGGCGTGTTTTAAATAATTTTATCTTTGTATATATTAGTATATAAAAAATGAATGTATTAGAATTATTTAAAAATAATTCATATTTTGGTAATTATATTAAATGTGATTTACGAAATCATCTAATAACGCAAGATAATAATATAAATTCTACTTATAAAACAGATATAAAAACATTTAATAGAGAGATTGTCTTAAATAATAAATATCCAAATGATTATTTTGATTTAATAGTAGCATATCCAAATGAAACAACACCAGAAAGCGAGTTGGAAATCCTTTTTGAAATAATTGAGTATTATAAAATAGGAAATCCAAAATTAAAATATATTCTTTTGCGATGTATTTCTCTCCACAAATATATTTTAAAACATAAAAAAGAGTATTATAATAATAAAATATTTGATTCTTGTAGGTATGGCGTTGATTACAATAATGAAATTACTTTATTTACAAATATAAATATTGAACCCAAAAGATGCATGGATTCTTGTGAATCTATTATTAAAGATAAGTATTTGAGTTATAGCGAACACAAAGGTAAAATCATTCCAAATAAAATAAGCATTCCACCACAATTAATTTATGATATTTTAAGACATTTATAATACTTTTTTATTATATCTTATTATTATATAATATAAAATGTCGTCTATATCTTCATTACAATTGAAAACACCAGTAAATGGAGGGGTAACATTTATTAGCCAACCGACAGACCTACTAAGATATAATTCTCTTTCATATTCAGCATTTTATACACACGCTTCGCTTTTGATATGTAATTTAACTGTATATTTTAGCAATAGTCCTGATACTGATTTTAAACTATATGATACAATTACTTTAGATAATGAACTTCGTAGCACGGGTAATTTATTAATTCCTTCTCGCTATATTCAATTTCGTGTTGAAAATCCAGCACCTGATGCTATGGAAAATATTGATATTGTTTTTACAGCACATAAACAAGCGACGAGTAATATTGATGTTAATA
>Ga0222713_10006513_pt1 | contig 11094 bp, 9 predicted proteins | sample C33_649DmetaG_FD_165061 | JGI IMG/M metagenome (GOLD analysis project Ga0222713, IMG submission 165061) | Estuarine water microbial communities from San Francisco Bay, California, United States - C33_649D | ecosystem: Environmental > Aquatic > Marine > Unclassified | place: USA: California... | reverse complement strand
ATCGAGATCCTTGCGCGGCTTGATCTGCCCGAAATGGACATTGAAGCCGTGGGCAAACAACAGCGTGGCACCGGGCTTGAGGACTGGCAGGATCGCCTTGTAAAGCGCGGCCTGGCTGAGGTCGGGAGTGAGCATGGCGATGAGGTCGGCATCCTTGACGGCCTTGAGGGGTTCCTGCACAGGGAGTTTGTCGGCGCGTGCCTTCTTCCAGCTGTCGCCCTTGCGGACCCCGACCACGACGTCGAAGCCGCTGTCGCGAAGGTTGAGCGCGTGGGCGCGACCCTGGCTGCCATACCCGAGGATGCAGATCCTCGCGCCGGCGAGTGCCTTCGGGTTGACGTCTTTCTGGCCGTAAATCTTCATGTCGTGGTCCTCGGGTAGGTCATAAAAAAACCCCGCCTCGGTCTGGCCGGTGCGGGGTTGTCTGGATTCTTGCTTTCTCTTTGGTCAGCCCAGCACCCCGCACCTTTCCAGCGGAAGCAACAGTCCGGCAAGCAGAAGGTTGGGCAGCGAGCGGGTGACGAGCATTGGACAGGCCAAATGGTTTAAATAACCGCAGCATGACACCATATGCCTCCGGAACCTGTCAACCGCGAGCAGCCAAGCGTCCCCATGCAGAAACTCGGATTTGCCGACTCACCTACCGACCGACCGGCCCGTGAACTGTGGCTGGTACGGTCCGCAGATCTGGACGCATGGCGGGCTGCACTCACTCCATCCGCACGGGCCTGGGTGCTAGACCACGGTTTCCGCGCAGAGGCGGGCAAGCTGCTGCTGTTGCCAGCCGCGGACGGCTCAGTGGGCGCAGCGGTGCTGGGGCTCGGCGGTGCCAGCGCAGAGGCTGGGTTCGATCCGTGGTTGGCCGCGGGACTCCCTGAGCGTTTACCAAACGGGAGATGGAAGCCTGCCGATTTGGGAGAGGGCGATGCCGCCAGCCTGGCCCTTGGCTGGGCCCTGGGCCGTTATCGCTTCCTGCGGTACAAGTCGCCCAGTCAGGAGCTCGGCGGTCAGGCCGAACTCATCCCGCCCACCGGCGCCGACCTTGAGGAGGTTCGTCGAATCGCCGAGGCCGATGCCCTGGCCCGCGACCTGATCAACACGCCGGCTGCGGACATGGGCCCTGAGCAGCTCGCACAGGCCGCGCGAGCGCTCGCGGATCGCAGGGGAGCAGAGTGCGCGCAGGTAATCGGTGACGGGTTGCTGGCCGCTGGCCTGCCAATGATTCACGCCGTGGGCCGGGCCGGACCCCAGCCGCCGCGGCTGATCGACCTGCGTTGGGGGGATACCGCGCATCCGCGGATCACCCTGGTGGGCAAGGGAGTCTGCTTCGATACCGGCGGACTGGACATGAAGCCGTCGAGCGCGATGGCATTGATGAAGAAGGACATGGGGGGTGCGGCCTGCGCCCTGGGTCTGGCCTCCCTGGTGATGGACGCCGGCCTGCCGATCAGACTGCGCGTATTGATTCCGGCTGTAGAAAATTCCATTGCGGGCAACGCCTATCGCCCGGGGGACATACTTGCCAGCCGTAAGGGCCTGACGGTCGAAGTGAACAACACCGACGCAGAGGGCCGGCTGGTGCTGGCTGATGCCCTGACCCTGGCAGACGAGGAGGGGCCAGACCTTCTCATCGACCTCGCCACCCTGACCGGTGCCGCCCGTGTGGCGCTGGGACCGGAACTGCCGGCACTCTTCTCAGACCATGACCACCTGGCCGAACTCGCCGTGAACCACGGCCGGGAGAGTCACGACCCACTGTGGCGCATGCCACTTTGGCAGCCTTACGGAGAGGACCTTGCCAGCAAGGTGGCAGACCTGACCAACGTGACTTCCAATGGCTTCGCCGGCGCCATCATTGGCGGCCTTTTCCTGCGCCGTTTCGTGGCAACGACGACGCCGTGGATGCACGTCGACCTGTACGCCTGGAATCCCAAGGAGCGTCCGGGACGACCGGTTGGGGGAGCGGCGCAGGCCATCCGGGCCCTGTACCACATGCTGAGGTCACTCGATCCGGCCACCCTGCGGCGATGAACTCACTCGCGCCGAGACACCTCGCACTGCTGGTGCTGGTTTGCGCTGCCTGGGGATTCAACCTGGTGGCCATCCACTGGGGTATGGCCCAGTCCCCGCCGATTTTTCTGAGTTTCCTCAGGTTTGCCACCCTGGCGGTGTGCCTGGTGCCTTTCCTCAAACCGCGGGCCGGCGACTTCGGCTGGTTGCTCCTGGCCTCGGTCTGCAGCGGCGGCCTGCAGTTCGCGCTGCTGTTCGTCGGTATTTCACTGTCCGGCAATCTGTCTTCGGTGGCCATAGCGGGGCAACTGGGCGTGCCCTTTACCACCCTGCTGTCCATCCTTCTGCTTGGCGAAACCGTTCGCTGGCGTCGATGGGCAGGCATCGCCATGTCGGTGAGCGGGGTCTGCATCATGGGCTTCGACCCCACCGTACTCGACTCACCGACGGGGTTATGGCTGGTGATCGGCGGGGCGGCCTCCGGGGCACTGGGCGTGGTGGCGGTCAAGAAAGCGGGCCCAGTGCGGCCTCTGGAACTTCAAGCCTGGTTCGCCTGGAGTAGCTTGCCGGTCCTGGCCGCCCTGACCTGGTGGTTCGAGGACGGACAATTGCAGGCGCTCGCTTCTGCGGACAAGGCGCTGCTGTGGTCGGTACTCTATTCGGCACTGGTCTCCAGCCTGTTTGCCCACACCGTGTTCTTTGCGCTGGTCCAGCGGTACCCGGTCAGCCAGGTCATGCCCATCACGCTGCTCGCGCCGGTGTTCAGCGTTGCCTTCGTGGTGATGTTCGTGGGCGAAGCCCTCGGCTGGAGAATCTGGGTCGGCGGCCTGCTTACGCTGGCAGGCGTCCTGGTGATCGAGCTGCGCAAGCGACGCCTCGCCGAAGCTGGGGCGTAATACAATTCTGGACATATGGTCATTTGAGACCATGAGCGAGGGGCACATGAGGTCACGGGCATGAAAGGTCGAAAAAGCTCCAAGGGTGGCAAGGGCGTGGACACACGCCGGTACTCCCGGCTGGTGGTGGATGGTGTCAAGCAGGCTCCCAGCCGGGCCATGCTGCGGGCCGTGGGCTACACCACCCGCGATTTCCAGAAACCGGCAGTCGGCATTGCCAGCACCTGGAGCAACCTCACCCCCTGCAACATGCACATCGACGGACTGGCCCGCGAGACCGCGCTGGGGGTGTCCCGAGCCGGCGGTAAGCCGACGCTGTTCGGCACCATCACCGTGTCTGACGGCATCTCGATGGGCACGCCGGGCATGCGCTACTCGCTGGTATCCCGTGAGGTGATCGCGGACTCCATCGAGACCGTGGTCGGCGCCCAGGGGTTCGATGGGGTAGTCGCCATTGGCGGCTGCGACAAGAACATGCCTGGCTGCCTGATGGCGCTGGCCCGACTCAACCGCCCGGGCATATTTGTCTATGGAGGCACCATTCGTCCGGGTGCCGGGCACACGGACATCGTTTCGGTCTTTGAGGCGGTGGGGGGGCATGCTCGGGGGACGGTCAGCGACGCCCAACTCGCCAAAGTCGAAAAGGCGGCTATTCCAGGCCCGGGGAGCTGCGGCGGCATGTACACCGCCAACACCATGGCCTCGGCCATCGAGGCGATGGGTATGAGCCTGCCTAACAGTTCGGCCCAGGAGGCGGTGTCCCCCGCCAAGGCCGATGACTGCATCCGGGCCGGGGAGGGCGTGATGGCCCTGATCGAGGCGGGAATCCGGCCGCGGGACATCATGACCCGCAAGGCCTTCGAAAACGCCATTACCACCGTGATCGCCCTGGGCGGGAGCACCAATGCGGTTCTGCACCTGCTGGCCATCGCGCACTCGGCCGGGGTCAAGTTGAAACTCGACGATTTCACTCGCATCGGCAGGCGGGTACCGGTACTTGCTGACTTGCGGCCGAGCGGCCGATACCTGATGTCCGAGCTGATCGCCATCGGCGGCATTCGTCCGCTGATGAAGACCCTGCTGGACGCCGACCTGCTGCACGGGGACTGTCTGACCGTGTCGGGACGCACACTAGGTGAGGATCTGGCGATGGTGGCGCCTTACCACCCGAGCCAGGACATCGTCCGCCCGCTGGCCGACCCTATCAAGGCGGACAGCCACCTGGTGGTGATGTATGGCAACCTGGCGCCTGAGGGGGCCGTCGCGAAAATCACCGGCAAGGAGGGCTTGCGCTTCGAGGGCACGGCCAAGGTGTTCGACAGCGAGGAGGCGAGCCTCAAGGCCATCCTGGCGGGAAGGGTGAAGGCCGGTGACGTGGTGGTGATTCGCAACGAGGGTCCTAAAGGCGGGCCGGGCATGCGGGAAATGCTCTCGCCAACCGGGGCCATTATGGGCCGCGGACTGGGTGACAAGGTGGCATTGATCACTGACGGACGTTTTTCCGGCGGTAGCCACGGCTTCGTGGTGGGTCACCTGACGCCGGAAGCGGCCGTCGGGGGGCCGATCGCACTCCTCAGGGATGGCGATCGCATCACCATCGACGCCAGTAAGCGCGAAATCAACGTGTCGTTGAGTGAAACCGAGTGGCGCAAGCGGCGGCGCGCATGGTCGCCGGGCGCGCCTTATGCGGAGCGCGGCGTGCTGGCAAAATATGCCCGGGAAGTCTCCAGCGCGTCCCTTGGCGCGGTGACCGACCTGCCTCTCCCAAGGGTGACTTGAAGTTGCAATCCGCTGCCGCTATGGTTAGCCGCCCGTCGGGCCGCGAACCGGTGCCTGGTCCGCCCGGCTAGCTCGCCAGGGCATTGTTTTTGGTCGGAATAGTGTGGTTCACTAGAGTGGGGTAATTGGGGTGATCGGATGAATCAGTACTCAAGTGCAGCGACTGGTAGGCGCTCCGCGGTCTTCGCGGCAATCATCGGTCTGCACTTCCTGTTCTACCTTGCGCTGGTCAGTGGGCTTGCCCGGGATGCGTTGCAGTTGGTCCAGGACGTGGGGATCATCGACCTGCCGCCGCCGCCACCGCCGCCCGAGGAACTCAAGGAGCCTCCGCCGCCCCCGCCGACCGACGTGCCCCCGCCCGTCGTTCCACCACCGCTGATCGATCTGCCGGCGTTTACTGGACCGACCACAGCGATCACCGCAAAGGTCTCGGACAAGCCGCCACCGCCCAAGGTGGTCGCGCCTCCGCCGCGACCGGTGCAAGTCGTGCCGCCGAGTCTCAAGAGCAGCCCGCGATCCCTCGCGAGTGCCTTGAACAGTTGTTACCCGTCCGCGTCCCGCCGTCTGAACGAGGAGGGTCGTGTGGTGGTGGTCGTCACGATCGGTACCAACGGCAAGATGGCGGGCGTGCAGGTGTCTCAATCGAGCGGTTTCAGCCGGCTGGACGGTGCAGCAGAGTGCGTATTGCGCAAGCTCACCTTCAACCCTGGGACCCGTGACGGGCAGGCGGTGGAGGCACAGGCCACCATGCCCATCACCTTCCGCCTGGAGTGAGCTAGGTTTCATTAAGTGGGTCGGAGGTTCGCGCCGAAAGGTAAGGCCTCCGAGTAATTTGCAAAAGTCAGAGGATTAATCGAATGGCTAGCGGCAGTGAGCAGTACGGTATTGCAGCCCTTTGGGAGCAGAGTGACTACGTCGGCAAGGGCGTGTTCGTCATCCTTGGTGTGATGTCTTTGTGGTCATGGTGGGTCATGATCAACAAGTGGCTGGACCAGCGTTCCCTCAGGAAGGTGGCCGACGAGGCCGAGAAGAGCTTCTGGAGTTCTGGGTCCCTGCAGGAGGGCCTGGGCAAACTGAAGGGCAAACTCAATCCGTTCCGGGACATCGCCCAGGAAGGCATGAAGGCCCTCGACCATCATCGTCGTCAGACGCAGGACGTAGCCAGCAACATCGATCTGGCAGATTTCGTCGAGACCAACGTGCAGAAGCAGTCCGACATGCTGGCCTCCTACCTGCAAAACGGGATGGTGGTGCTGGCTTCGGTCGGAGCGACCGCCCCGTTTGTGGGTCTGTTCGGCACAGTGTGGGGCATCTACAACGCCCTGATCGCGATCTCCATCGCCGGCCAGGCGTCGCTAGACAAGGTGGCGGGTCCTATCGGTGAAGCGCTGATCATGACGGCCATCGGCCTGTTCGTGGCGGTTCCAGCGGTGTTGGCCTTCAATGCGCTGACCCGTGCCAACAAGCAGCTGATGGAGCGGGTGGGGTATTTTTCCCATGACGTTCAGGCAGCCCTGGTCGCTGGCGCCCGTCCGGCAGCCTCCGCAGCCCCGAGGAAGTAAGTCATGGCCGTCTCCGTCAGCGGTGACAGCTCGGAGCCAATGGCCGAGCCGAACGTCATCCCTCTGGTTGACGTCATGCTTGTGCTGTTGATCATCATGATCATCACCGTGCCGGTCATCACTGACGCGGTGAAGATCGACCTGCCCATCGAGTTGAACCAGCCAACGGTCACCACTCCGGAGAACATCAACGTAGCGGTTGACTTCGATGGCCAGATCTACTGGAACGATTCGCCGGTCACGGAGGAGGAGTTCCTGGCTAACACGCTCCAGAATGCCATTCTCGACCCGCAACCGGAAGTCCACATCCGGGCCGACAAGCGGGTGCGTTACGAGTACGTTGCCAAGGTTCTGTTCAATTTGCAGCGCGGCGGAATGATGAAGGTCGGCTTCATAGCCGAGCCCCCGGCGGGGGCTGCAGCCGGCTGACGCCGTTCAATACCTATCCATTCGTTATTCAGGCCCGCCCAGTGCGGGCCTTTTTTCTGCCCGTCGATGTATTTATCGGAACTCCGGGACCCCCAAGCCTGTCGCAATGGCATGGCGGCGGTAACACAGGGCCGCCCGTTTAGGGTATAAAACGCGGCGTTCCGTCAGGACTCTTAGGAGACTACCCGTCATGACCGCCTTGAAACCGCTGCTTTCCACACTCTCAGTCATCAGCCTGATGGCGGTGCTGGGGACCTTGCCGGTAACCTCGGAAGCTGCCAGGAAAAAGGAGGCCGCCGCGGAACCCACCGAGCCTCAGCCGGATTACAGCAAGGGTTTCCGCAAAAGGGCTGGCGACGTCCAGAAGGATGTGACTGAAAAAAAGTGGCCTGAAGTCTTGGCCGGCGTGGCCGAACTTGAAGCCCTGCCGGACCTTACCCGCGACGACCGCAGGGTCATCCTGAGCTGGAAGTTCCAGGCCCAGCAGGGCTCGGGCGACAAGGAAGGGTTTAACCAGACCCTTGAGGCGTTTCTCAGTGAGGGTTTCGCAACCCCGGACCAGGTTGGCCCCATGAACCAGCAGCTGGCTGCCTGGTACAACTCGAAAAAAGACATGGAAAAAACCCTTTTTCACTACCAGGCGTACGTTGAAGCCACTGCGGAGCCGTCTGCCTCGGACTTGATCACCCTGGGGCGACTGAACCTGCAAACGGGTAATAACGCCAAGGGCGTCGAGTGGCTCAAGCGTGCGGCCAGCGCGGCGGAAGCTGCGGGTGGCGTGGCGGACGAGCTTATCTTCCAGCTCCTCGATCGCACCTATGTGGATCTGGGAGACACCGACGGGCGGCTCGCGAACCTGGAGGAGCTCGTCAAGCGCTACCCGAAGCCGGAGTATTACTCGCGGGTCATGGCGCTTTACGCCCAGGCAGTGAAAGACGACCGGGTCACCATGCTCAACCTCTACCGCCTTGCGATGCGTGATGTCGGTCTGGCCACCGTAGGCGAATACCTGGGTTATGCCGATAACGCGCTGGTGCTTGGGAGCCCTGGCGAGGCCGAGCGGGCCATGCGGAAGGGCATGGATGCCGGGGTGGTGCCATCCGTTGGCACCAATCAGGAAACCCTTCAGGAGTCCAAGGCAGCAGTCAATCGCGACCGGAAGGACCTGCCCAAGGACGCTCAGGTGGCGGCCAAAAATCCGGCCGGCGAGTTTGCGGTCAAGGTGGCGCTGGGCTATTACAGCCTCGGCGATTGGGAACAGGCTGTCTCCGGCGTAAAGCTGGGCCTCGCCAAGGGCGGGGTGAAGCGAATGGACGATGCCAACCTGCTGCTGGGCGCCTCGTTGGTGGAACTGGGTAGGCTCGAGGAAGCCAACGCGGCCTTTGACGCGGCCGCCGCTGCCGCCTCGGACCGCTACATGAAGGGCATTGCTGGGATGTGGAAGGGACTGGTGGCGCGGAATCAGTCGCCTGCCCCTGCTCAACCCGACAGCCCGGAACCGGAGGCCTGAGTATCCGAAGCGGTTAGCGTCATAAAGGTTTGATTTGTTATAAGAGCCATCCGCCGTTCCCCCGGCGGTCCAATGCAGAGCGATTTAGGAGTTCAGATTCGTGAAAAAGAACCCGGTTAGAGCGTTTTCTCTCGCGTACATGCTCGGCCTCGCGGTCCTTGTGTTCGGGGCGGTCACGCAGCCTCGCCTGGCCGAGGCGCAGACCGTTGGTGGCTGGCGCCAGGAAGTCGCAGAAAAAGCCCAGGCCGCTCAGGAAGCAGGACAGGCCGGCAACTACAGCAAGGCCATCTCGCTTCTGAAGGAGGCAAAGGCCAAGGCGCCGCTCTCCGCCGAGGAGGAGCAGGGCGTCAATGAGCTCATGATCTGGGCCGCCAGCGCCTCGCGTGATTACGGGCTCCTGGCGTCCACGATAGAGGAGCGACTTGCCACGGGCCGGGTCAGGGGTGCACAACTGGTCTCGAAGCTCGACACGCTGGCGAAGACCTACTACAGCCAGCGGAACTATCCCAAGGCCGTGGATACCTTGGATAAACTAGCCAAGGCGCGCGGTTCGTCCAACGCCGACGACCTGATCATGCTGGGTCAGTCGAACTATGCGTTGAAGCGCTACCCGGACGCGGCTCGTGCCCTGGAACAGGCTTACACGGCGGCTCAGAAAGCTAGAAAACCGGTGAAGGTACAAGTAGAAATACTTGAAACCCTTAATAATTCTTACTTCAAACTGGGCAACAAGGCCAAGCAGACCGAGACGCTGCAGAAACTTATGGTTGTGCAGCCTAAGGTGTCCCACTTCGAGCAACTGGTGGTGATCGCGCAGCAGGATGGTGCCGATTCGGTGGCCATGATCAACCTGTTCCGGTTGGGCGACCGCAAGGGTGTCCTGGCCAAGGAGCATTATGGTAAGTACGCGGATGCCGCGCTCGACCTGTCCAGTCCGGGCGAGGCCGTCAGGGCCATCGAGAAAGGCATGGCGGCGGGCGGTATTCCCAAGGACGACCGCAATAATCGCCTGCTTGCCGACTCGCGCACTCAGGTCGAGAGGCTGAAAGCTGGCATTGCCCAGCAGGAGCGCGAAGCCAAGGCCATCGCCAGCGGTGAGTCGGACGCGCGCCTGGCCCTGACCTTCCTCACCCTGGGTGACAAGGCCAAGGCCGTTGAGGCCGCCCAGCGGGCGCTGCAGAAGGGCAAGGTAACCCGTGTCGACAGTCTGCAGTTCGTCCTGGGCGTGGCCCTCTACGACCAGAAGAAAGGCGCGGACGCCAAGAAGGCATTTGATGCGGCCGCCGCCGCGAACCCAAAGGTCGCAGGTGTCGCGAGGCTCTGGTCTCAGGTTGCGGGCTGAGGCGCTCTAAGAGGCCAGTTCAGCCAGGTACGACACGGCCATTTGCAGCGTGACCACTTCGGCATATTTGGCCTGCAGGTCGAACAGATTGGCTTCATGAGGTCCGGGGGCGCGGTCGCCGACCGCCTCCCGGACCACCCAGGGTATGAAGCCGTGCTGGCAACAATCGACTGCCGTAGCACGAATACACCCACTGGTGGACACGCCGGCGATCAGCAGCGTGTCCCGGCCCATGGCAGTCAGGGTCGCCGCCAGATGGGTCGCGAAGAAAGCGCTGGCGTAATGCTTGGTGATAACCACCTCGTCAGTTCTCGGCTCGAGGCCATCGGCAAAGGCCGCCAGTTCCGGATCGGCATGATCGGCTTCGAAGCACGCGAGGGCCGGGACCTTACGGAAAAATACCCCGCCGTCGCGGCCACCCTTCTGGAAAGCGACATTGGTGTGCAGCACTGGAATGTTCGCCGACCTGGCCGCCTCCAGTAGCTGGCGTGCCCCCTCAAGAGCGGCCAGACAGCCCTGCCCTCCGAATAGGGGGGAGCGCTCCAGCAGGTAGGCGCGCACGAAGTCAACGATCACCAGAGCAGGTCGTTGTCCGGCCTGAAGGCTTTGCTTGAACCCGCCGCGGGCGTAATTCTGCTCCAGGGTTTCCGTCATCAGATCACCTGGTCGGCACACAGCCGCTGGTAACGCGCCGGATCCATTCCCAGCAGGCCCAGAAAAACGTCGTCGTTGTGCTGCCCCAGGCCGGGTGAGGCGGAGCGGATGCTGCCCGGGGTCTCCGACAATTTCGGTGCTACGTTCTGCATCTTCAGTTCACCGAAATGAGGGTGCTGGGTAGTCACGATGGCCTGTCGTGCCGTGAAGTGAGGATCTGTGAGCATCTCCGGTGCGCGATAGATCTGGCCGGCCGGGACGCCGTGTTTGTCCATCAGGTCCAGCACGCCGCGCGTGGTCAGGGTGGAGGTCCAGGCCCCGATCAATTCATCCAATTGCTGCTGGTGAGTGCCACGGGCCTGGTGGCTGACGTATTGCGGGTCCGTAGCCAAACCCGGCTGGGCCATGGCTTCACAAAGCCTGCCGAATACCGTGTCCTGGTTGGCGGCAATCAGCACCAGACCATCCGTGGTGGGATAGACGTTGGACGGTGCCACGTTGGGCAGGATGGCTCCGGTCCGCTCCCGGATGTAGCCGGTCTTGTCGTACTCCGTGATCAGCGATTCCATCATGTTCAAGACAGCCTCGTAGATCGCCGAATCCACCACCTGGCCACGGCCAGTCTTTTCGCGATAGTGAAGGGCGGACAAGGCGCCCACAGCGGCGAAGGTCGCGGCCAGGGAGTCGCCTATCGAAATGCCCATCCGCGAAGGCGGCGTGCTTGGGTCACCGACCACGTAGCGCAACCCGCCCATCGCCTCGCCAATGGCGCCGAAACCGGCCTGACGAGCGTAAGGCCCGGTCTGGCCGAATCCGGAGACCCGGATCATGATCAGGCGAGGGTTGATGGCACTCAGCTGCTCCCAGCCCAGACCCCACTTTTCCAGGGTGCCCGGGCGGAAATTTTCCAGC
>Ga0222713_10006511_pt1 | contig 11094 bp, 17 predicted proteins | sample C33_649DmetaG_FD_165061 | JGI IMG/M metagenome (GOLD analysis project Ga0222713, IMG submission 165061) | Estuarine water microbial communities from San Francisco Bay, California, United States - C33_649D | ecosystem: Environmental > Aquatic > Marine > Unclassified | place: USA: California... | reverse complement strand
TTCCTGTTCATGCTTAAGTATTACAAATACTAGATTTATTCAACCCATTTGGGTTTGTCAAGCACAATTTTATTTTATTTTAACATTTAGTCAAAAAAGTTATGTTACACTTTGTATGGAGTCGCTTTTATAGGATTTCCACCAAGTACCAAATAGGCTTCGTTCCGCAAAGATTACTTGGGATGCCGAGGTAAGTTTTCGCTTATCTTGGGGTCTTCGCTCTACAGGGTTCACGCTCAGGGGTATACCTCAAATGTAGAGAGTGCCGAGAAGGAGTTACGACTCCACGAGCAGTATAGGAAGAGTTTTGCATAAAACAGAAAAAATACTTGAAGATAGAAAGGGGCTTGCCCCACAACTTTAATGGCTCACTGCTAGGTCGTTAAAGCCACCGTTGTAAGAGATACTAACGAGTCACCCAACCGAACAACCAAGGGGTGTTGATAAGTTAAATCATATCAGTAGTTAGGTAGCATTTGTCCCAAGCCAAAGGCGAAAGGGTTCATAGTCTCCCCCGTAAGAAGGGGAGATTCTGTCCTCTCCTAGGCTCAGGGTTCATATAGGGCTCTACTAAAAGGAACGCCGTTTACACAAACAACTTTTCCTAGTGTCAATATGAAATTTAGAAAACTCTCGTAAAAAAAAGACGGAGGGTTCTATGGGCCCCTAGGGGGGGTCTGTGGTGTCCCATACCCCCTCATCTCTTATTCCTACCGATACAGAGACTATATCTATATAGTGTTTTATATCCCCTTGTATTATATGGTGTTTTGACAAAAAAAAGTTTTGTGTTAGTCTTAAAAATGTCGGAACGAGTGGGTCATCTGATTCACTCGTCAAACCGACACCACTAACTAGGCACTAGCCTAGTGGTTAGTGCCCTCTTTGAAAGGGAGACTTATGCCAAAAGGCAAAAAGTCCGCTCAAACCTCGGCTGTCGTTACAGCCCAAACCCAGACACCTGGAATTTCGTTGAGTCCACTCGCTCAACTAAATCCAGCGAATTCAGTAGGAGTTGGAGCCCCTACTGTGTCTCAACCTAACCCCGAAGGGTTAGCACTCGCAATCAATCAAACTCTAACCGTCAATGGTTTGAAAGGATCGGCTTCTTCGATCATTTACGCCTTGGCTCAGAGTGTGGTTGAAAAGCGAGACCTTGCACTCTACCATAACAAAAAGAATGGTTGGGTTGCCAAGGAAACAACCATTGCAACAATTAGCACTATACTGACCGCCTGTATTAACAGAAGCGGTGTGTATACGACTGTTAATGTTGATCCTAGCCAAGTAGACGCCTTCCGTATGAAGGTTGCTCAGGCTGATCAACTTGTTGCTACCGCCAAGCCTACACCGTTGGCGAGTCTTGAGGCTCAATTCAATGCAAACCTCAAGGAAGTTGTTAAAAATCACCAATTGCTTGCGAAAGCAATCGGGTAGGATAACGGTGGAAAGTGGGGGGGAAGCCTACCCCCCCACCTTTTCATACTCGCTCGATAGAGCAGAAAGGAGGTCGTATGAAACAAAAAGATGTAAGGACTTACTTGCATACTAAACCAAGTATTAGCCAATTGATTTGGCCAGCACTTGAATTAGCGGTTCTTCACTTTTCGCAGAACATTGCGAGAAGGAAGGCAGAGCAAGGCAAGTAGGTAGGCCAATAGGTTGGGGGGAGATTGTCTCCCCCTGATCTACCTTATTCAATAGTAACATACGCTGGGCATTAGCCCAAAGGAGAAATAAATGTATAAGGCAATTTTAGTAGTGTGGACGGCTTTAGGTTGCATCTTGTCAGTGGCCTGTATGCTAGCAATACCTAGACCTATCGACACTATAGCAGAAGGATTGCTTGTTGGTTTCTTGTTATTGGCCGCAACTGTATCCGCTTGGTTGTGTGCTAATTTTTGGTCAATGAACCCAAGAGACTTTAGGCAATAAGGAAAGAGAGCCCCCTTAATTGGGGGCTTTTTTTTGTCCCTAAAAAAGGGGCTGTCATCACTCACACACATAAACGCATTTAAGGGGTCGCATATGGTCGCCATTATGCAACTCATTATGGAAGGCAATTACTCACCCATAAACGCATCTAAATGCAGATATGGTTGCACTTATGGGTTAAGGTATAGGGAGTGAGGCGACACAATGTCAAGCCATAAAATTATACGATAAGGGGTCAGGGTCTATGAAAATCGTATCCTTATTCACATCACACATTATCCATAGCACATATAAACACATATAAACATTAGACTTATCTATATAAATGTATAAAGTCACATAACTTTACTCTGTGTATATTATTATCCACATAAAATTGCGTTTATATTATGGAACCTTTTCTGAGGTAAGTCCTTTGTTTTCAGAGACTTGCAACCTGTTTTGACAAAAAAAACTTTCCTGATAGTCTCTTGCTTGGAGTCAGCAGACTCCCCAAGTGTCAATCCCGACACTTGTATTACCCCAATAGGGGAGAAAGGATTGCATATGCAATCATACTACTACTACTATCTCATAGGAGATGGTCGCTACCACCGAACCTCTTACGCCTTAAGAGGTAAGAAAGCCCTCTATCGCTATGTTCGTGAGTTTCACGGCTTAGATAGAGTTCAGGGCATTGTCAAGGTAATCCATAGGACTACCAAGAAAGACGCCCCCATTGAGATTGGCAAACCCGTCTTAATGAAAGCGAGGGTGTTTTAATGGCTAACAATAAAACGAGAGCCCTCAATCAACTCATCAAGCCTATCCACCATAAGCGTAGAGCCGAAATCAATCGCTTATTATGGGACTTATCATTTGAGGCACAAATGCTTAACTATAAGGAGAGTGAATAATGAAAGTATCAGAACTCATCAAGCAATTATCTAAATACCCTGCCGATATGAATGTCGTGGGTATAAATAAATACCACTCTCAAGGGTATGACCATCAATACATAGGCGATTTAGAATTAAGTGAGACGCCTATTATAAATCACCCTTGCACCAATGAAATAGAGCCCATACGAGATGTATATGGATATTGTGTGTTGCCTTTGCATAGGGAGATTTGGGGGTCAGGCTTTGAACAACCTACACCATACAAAGTTCTAATGGTTAGTTATACAGGGTTAAAGGGTGGGTCTCACCTTGATTATGAGAAACGAGACGAACTTAGTCCTGATGAACTTAATAAAATTATAGATAAGGAGAATGTATAATGTCAAAGTTCTTTAATCATAATTGGCTAGAGCAACTCGCCAAAACCACCATACATATAAGAGAGGGTCGCAACGCTATCGTTAAAACCACTCGCCCTAATCACGAGTTTTTGACCAACCAACCCTATCCTTATCCCAATAAGTGGACAACCTATGTTCAGCACCCTGATTGCAATATGTATTACACTGCTGAATATGATTATGCAGAAGACCTTTATGACGCTTGGGATATGCACAATGAGGCAGTTGAAAGGGTTATGAGTGGTGCATATGAAAAAGATTGGGTAACCGAGTCAGACTTTCCATTCACCGATAAATAAGGAGAACAACCAATGAAAGTATCAGAACTAATCGCTATTTTATCTAAGTATGATGGGGACACCCTCGTAGTAGGTAGTGTCGTAGCAGATATGGGGTTCATAAACAGACCCGCAATCATAGACAATGTTCGTGAGACTAAGATTGCTTATCACTCTGATCTGCACGAGGAAGAACACTATGACGAAATGTGTTTTGAAACTTATGACGAAGATGTGCCTGATTACATTGACAAAAGTAAATTAAAAGATGTTGTTATGATTACAAACTGTGCTTGGTAAGTAAAGGGTCAAGGTGAGATACCCTAATAAATCTCACCATACTCGCCCTATCAAGGGCTATTAAAGGAGAGCCAACTATGGCTACCACAATCAACTTCCCCCTAACTACCACCTGCGGACAACCCTTGTCCATTGGGAATATATTGACGTTGCTAATACTAGAACGCAAATATCCCAATGACTTTGTTCCGTTCAGCGAGAGTGGTATCAACAAGGATACTATCAACTACATAAGCGATAGAGTGTGCAGAGGCGTTTATATGGAAGGCTTTGATAAACAAGTCAATTCTATCAATATGCCACACGAAACCTATTATTATGGGTCTGATGGGGAACTCTTTAACAAAGCATTAGACTACCTCTTGGATAACACTGATAAGGTTATGGCTATTGAGCCTTGTGAATATGACCCAATACACTTGGGCAATTTTCTTATGACTAGTGGTGATATGAGAATAGACTTATCACGAATTATACAGTGTTCAAGAGACAGAGATCACATAAGAAATTATTATTATTCAGATGATTTTGACGCCCTCTATGATGACGGCTTCCTTGCTAGTTGTAATGATTGTGAGGATATTTATGTATATGTTGATAATGTAAGTATGAGTGGTGTATGTCGTGATTGTTTCCGCAACAACTATTGGTATTGTAATGATTGCGATGAATATTTTCACGAACATAATGATTGTCGGTGTAATTTTGATAATGAAGATGATAATCAGGACTTTTACCGAGCAACAATTAATATACCCAGCATAGGTAACACCACTAAGCAATTCACTCAGCGAACAATAGGCATAGAGTTTGAGACTCAGGAAAATGCCAACCAACATAGTTTTATTCAGGCATTAAAGAATAAATTAACGAGGTGGGGTATTCACGAGGACGGCTCACTACCCTCTGACGCTTTAGAGTTCGTAACTAATCCGTTATCGGGTCATATCATACAGAACGAAGTCATTGACTTCTATGATCTGTGCGATAAGTATGGTGTTCAGATACAAGGTAAGTCAGCAGGTATGCACATTCATACTGATGCCCACGAATTGTTTGACATCATTGGTAGGCATCAGGATATGTCTTGGGTAAGTGGTATGGCTAAGGAATATACAACTCGCCTTAATATCAAAGGCTCATTAATAAGCAAGAAGAATACTGAATATGGCGAGACTTATTACTCAAGAGTTGATAACGATTTCGTTGATGAAATTGAGTATGCTGATGTTCCCGAAGAGGTGATGATTATGTTCGGTAATGCCTTTGTAAACCTAACGAGATGTTTCATTGGCAAAAATCGTGCGTTAAATACTTATTGCACCAATCCATTTGCGTTCAGGAACAAGGGTAGTAAGCCTAAAGAACTCAAGAAAACCAATAGCGTAAGTTATCCTGCTATTGCTGTTCGTAGTATGAAAACCTTTGAGTTCAGGCTATTCCCCTCAACGGGCTCTCGCAATTATGCGTTGGCTCGTATTGAGTTAAGTCAGAAACTCGTAGATCATATGGTCAAGTTGATGACTGAACAAAAGAGTTGGGATCGCATATCACCTGATGTAATGCCTGATATGTATAAGTTCTTTGAACTCTGTGCCTCAGTCAATCATAAAGACTCTGTATTGCCTACCAATATCGTTCAAAAGTTAGGCGATACGATCGGCTTGTCTGATGAGTGCCAATCGTCATTACAGAATATCTATACTCGTTATCACTTGAATGACGCTAATGAAACCTTTTCAATCTAACTAACTAACCTATAAGGAGAATAATTATGTGTGGTATTTGGGCAATCATTCCCGAGCATAACAAATGCTCTAATCAATTACGCAATCTTGCGTATTTACTCGCTGAGTTTAACGACAGCAGAGGTGGTCAATCATTCGGTATGTGGCATAAGAAAGGAGTATTGAGACAAGTCGGTGAGTTTTGGGATACGCCTAATCGTAAGCCCGTCCGTATGTTCATTGGGAATTGGTCTCCCAATAAGAATAATTGGATCGCAGGTCATAGCCGTTGGGCTACTCACGGATCAGTTAGCGTTGAGAACCAACACCCCTTTACTTATGGAGACTATACCCTTGCTCATAATGGGGTCGTTGATGTTGAGGGTTATGGCGACCAAGATCACGCTGTGGACTCAGGTCGTATCGTTAAATCCATAGCAGAACACGGCATTGTTGATGGTCTTAAGAAAGTCTCAGGGTCGTGTGGTCTTATCGTGTCTAAGGGTGATGAGTTGTTTACCTTTCGTGGTAATCAGGAACTCTCTTATGCACAAGGCAAGTGGGGTATTGCTATCAGTAGCGATAAAGCACATTTAGAGAGTGCGTTATCTAGGGTAGGTTTGACACCTAAGAAAATGGGTAGTGTCCCCAAAGATATTTATATCAACCTGATTACTATGGAAACAACCAAAGCAGAATTGGGTGCATCAATTAAGCCAACGAGAGATTGGAGATCGTTCGGTGGATATGGATACGGATACGACACTACCTACGAGCCTACCAAAGCAAGTTCCTATGTTCATCAGTCAAGTCCTTACGCCTACAATCTTGATGATGATTATGGCACTAAGCCATACGAAAGACATTATGAGGATAGAGTTCCCGCCTCTGCCGTTATGGAAAATCCTGATCTACACGACCAATGCGAAATGTGTCAAGAGACTTTTCACCATACGGAACTAGGTTGGTATAACGACTCAGATAACAATGGTGGTGGAGAGATTTGGTGTGATGATTGTGCCTTTTATATGTATGGAGAACACCATAAACAACTCAAATGTAATGTTTAATTAACCTTAAAGGAGAAACGATTATGAGTATTATTGACAAATGGATTGGTGTATATGGTCAGAAAAGATATGACCTCTTGTTCAATCGTGGTTGGAGTGTGTATGAAATAACATTCAGGCATAATCCAATTACGGATAGTTTAATAGACTATTGGAATAGCAATAATGTGGTGCAAAATTGCAGAAGAACTTACGCTTCTATATTAGAATCGGAAGATGATTTTACTATGCAAAAATGGACTGACCACTATAATGAATACTGCATACCACTAGACGGACTTACGACTGATGGTAATATATGCGATATATTCAGGGCAAGGCTTCATAGCCTATACGGAGATCTCCCGATTGAAAAACTAAATGTCCCAGACCTTTTTACTATTTTGTTTCCTGCATTTCCCAATGCTTATGACGATAGTGAAATGGTGCATAGGGTTTATATGAAAGCATTGGGTAGGGTTTATGGAGAGACTGACTTAAGGAATTTATATCAAGGTCATTATGAACTAATGACTGCTACTTGGAATATTATGTTAGAGGCACAGCATAATCCCAAGACTGATTCATATCGCTTTAAGTTTATATGCCCCACTAACATTACTAAACTATTGAAAAGTATTGGCTTACTTTACAAGTGCAAACTATCCGTATCTAGGACAAACTTTATCAGCATAAGATCACAAGATACAGACCCGATTGTAAGTGGTGGTATGAACTCAGTTTCATTGTATCGCTTGGGCGATAACAACAAGGATTATAGTTATGGTTGGTATCTATCCTTTAGGGGTGGTGTGCTTGATACCTGTTCAGATAGCGACTTCTTTCCTAACTATATGTTTACCCCATTTGAGGAAGAACTAATCATTGCAAAGATTTTATTTGCAACTGACTCACTTGAAAAGCACAAGATACTTATAGATAAATACTATGACGGAATAAAATTGCTATCTGCCTTTATGGATAACCACAAGAACGCTTGTGTTAATGAGTATGTAAGCGAGGGTGCATAATGGTTGATCGCAAGAAGGCAAGAGTGCTTTGGATTTTATCTATTCTATTATCAGCGATTATATTTTCTATTGACAAAACACTTTCATTTGTGTTTCTTTTCTGTTGTAGTCTATTCATCAACGAAAATTACTAACGCTAATTGGTATGGCGTATCTCATACCAAACATTAACGCCCATCAGGGCAAAGGAGAAATAATATGCCAAATTGGTGCTATAACACTTTAACACTTTCGGGTGATGCAGATGTCATCTCTCGTATCAAGGATTGGTATAAACAATCAGACAAAGAGGAAGTGGGTTTGTTCGGAATTTTCTATCCGCTTCCAAGCGAACTGAGGGACACGACTGCCCCAAGTCGTGAACCTAATAAAACCCTCATAGAAAAATTTGGGGTATCGGATTGGTATGGTTTCGCCTTGAGAAATTGGGGAACCAAATGGGATGTTCGGGAGATTTATACAGAGGCAGAAACAGAAAACGAAATACGCCTATCGTTTGATACCGCTTGGTCTCCACCAATTCAATTCTATGAAAAACTTTCAGAGGATTACCCCGAACTTATCATAAGTGCTAGTTACTATGAGGGTGGGTGTGACTTTTGTGGAACATATGAGAGTGGTTTCGGAGAGGAAACTTTAAGCATCAGCAATATCCGAGAGAAATGCTTATCAACTTACAAGAAAACCTATAAAGATAATGTTGATGAGTTTGAGTTTAGGAAAAGGTTAGAAGATATTTACCAAGCCGATTTTCCCATATCAGGAGATATTGATGTTTACGAAATCTTCCCTGATTATTTCTTTGATAACCTGAGTGATGCAGATTTCTGCAAACGATATAATATTCAACCTACAAAGGAGAACCAATGATTAAACATAATGCAATAACAGACATTGCCATTCGTATAGAAGATTATTTTTCTGACGAAATTGGATACCTAAGCGAGGACGCTTGGTGTGATATGCAAGATAATCTTAAAATGATTATTGAAAATTGGTTATCAGAAAACAACATTCAATTTGAACAGGAGAACTAATGAAACTACTACTACCATTTCTTAACAGATCAGTATTTATGTTCGCCAACGATAGTAAAACTTATATGATCAAATCATATGGGTTCACAATGGGACACGCACTATACAAAAACTTTGCTAATTACTTATCGGTTAAGCAAGAAACCAATGGTGCTGATCTTATGACTCTTATGGCAACCGAAAGGTTTAGTGTGTTTGAATGGAGTTTTATTCCATTCTTTGTCATTATGCCAAAGCAAGATGACTTTGATCTTGTGGAGTATGATGACAATAAAATATATTGCACTAAGTCATTTATGAATGATACGATAAAGCCTGTTACATCAGCACTTAAGAAGGCTTTTGGTGGTGATGATCGTGATTAAAAACCTAGTCGCCACACTACTTTGCATACCCATAATTTGGATATTTTATAAGTTTATTTACATAACTATTGAGGAGAAAGACTCGTGGAAAAACAAACGCTAAGTCCAATGATTACAACTACTTACAAGCAATACTTCAAGGGGGGGTTATCCCCCCCCTTTTTTTGTTGCTTTTTTTATGCGATAATGGGGGCTGTCATCAGACACGCACACACACACAGGCACAAGCCGAAAGGAGAAAAATGTTGAATCTCAATCAACGAGAAAAGAAAGAAAAAGTAATTGAGCATTACTTTAATAGGCGGTTTCACAAATTGCCTAACATACAAGATTGGTCTGACAAAGAGTTAGACGAATGGATTTCTTATATTCACTTAATGATTCAAGGAGAACAAAATGAAAGAACTTAGAACAATCACGCTACAAGAATACCTGACAATGATTAAATCAAAGTCACCCATAGAAGATGTAGTAGATCGTCTTTTGTATAGCAAATGGTCTAGTGCAATGGAGGGCGATAACATTATCATAGTTGAGCCATATCACTTGACTATTTGGTTTTTACAAAATGGTCTTGAAAACGAAATAGATTTAACTTACGATCTTATTATTTCAATGAAATCAGAAACGGATTATGTCTTGTTAGACTCAAAATTATTGCAATTTTTCAAAAAGGAGGAAGATAATGTTTAACGGAATAGATTTTATCACCATTAAAAGGAGCCCACTAGTTGGCTCTTTGACGATACACACAAGAGGTGCATCGTTCTCTATTTTAATTGACGGAGAGCGTAGTGCCAACGATGTTTTAGACGCAATGTCTAGCGTGTCTATGGTCATTGGTGAGGCTCTTGGATACCACGAAGAGATGATAAAACAAGCAGAGAAAGAGGCACGAGAGCAGAGAGAGAAGTTCGTGCGAAATAAGATTATTGAGGCGGAATACGAATCCACACACGAGCCGCCTGAAGGTGCACCCACCGAACCACACAGAGAAGAGGAGTCTCTATGATTTACGAAAAAGACCCAAAGACTGAGGAAGTCATTGGCACAAGAGAAGCCCAGCAATTTCACGGAAGAGATATCTCCGAATGGCTTGAGGCACGAAAGAAAGGTGTGACGGGAACCGATGTTGGAAAGATTATGGGTCTTTCGCATTGGGGAACTTCCTACGATGTTTATATTGATAAGATGGGTCTTTCCGCACCCACGCCTGACAACGAGCCTATGCTTTGGGGACGATTACTTGAGCCCGTCATTATCAAGGAATACGCAGATAGAGGCGACATTGAAGTAATCAAGCCTGAAGGTGCGATTATCGGCAAGGAAGATTGGATTATCGGTAGCCCCGATGGTATTGTCGTAACACGACCCGAAGGCAAATGGTGTTATGGTGTTGAGGTCAAGACGGGTGCGATACGCAACCCCGCAGGAGAAAAGCGTTGGTCAAAGCAGGGAGTTTTCCCTATTGTGATTAGCCCTGACTACGAATACCAATGCCGTTGGTATATGATGTTGTGCGACCTACCCAAGTGGGAACTCGTTGCACTTCTCAATGGTAATGACTTCAGAACCTACACGATTATGCGTGATATGAAACTAGAAGAAGAAATGTATAATAGATGTAGGGATTTTTGGTTTAACAATGTGTTAGCCAAAGTCCCACCCCCTACGGCATCAGGTCGTAGGTTTTCTTAACCAAGGCAGGTATCAAACTGCCGACTTATTAGAAAGGAGTGCGTATGCCACTCACCGTTTCAACCACAAGAAAGAGCGATTTTGAAATCGCCCCCGAAGGCCCGACTATCGGTATCTGTTACCGAGTAATTGACCTAGGGACACAACAAGTTGAGTATCAAGGAGAAAAGAAACTTGTCCCACAAGTCTGTCTCTTCTTTGAGATGCCCAACGAACTCACGAAAGATGGTCGCCCGAAGATCATCTCTAACACCTACACGCTCTCGCTTGGAGAGAAGGCAAAACTACGCCCTGTAGTTCGTGATTTAACCCAAGAGCAAGTGCCTAATCATATTGATGGCTTTGACATCTCTTGTCTTATTGGCAAGGCAGGTGTCGTGGACATCATTCAC
>Ga0222713_10006510_pt1 | contig 11095 bp, 11 predicted proteins | sample C33_649DmetaG_FD_165061 | JGI IMG/M metagenome (GOLD analysis project Ga0222713, IMG submission 165061) | Estuarine water microbial communities from San Francisco Bay, California, United States - C33_649D | ecosystem: Environmental > Aquatic > Marine > Unclassified | place: USA: California... | reverse complement strand
TTCAAAATATTTAGATTAATTTTTTTTTTTACAAAATTAAAATATTATTGTAAATTATATAATGGTTTACATGTCCGGAAGTAAAAGTGCCCGTAATGCGGCTTCAATTTGCAATCGTCAAAATGTTTGTGGTGGACCTAAAAAAGCAGGTCTTGCTCCGCGCGTAGGATGGTATTTAAGTAGTAATGTTAATTTAGTTGGTGCTCCTCAAACTATTCCTAGATTCTGCGTTCCTAATAGAACTATTCAAACCCAAAAGTATGGATACCATGCTACTCATGGTGGAAATATGGGTTAAACATTTATTTAATTTTTTAGATAAATTGTTTTAGTGTTAAAATGATTTAATAATATATTATTAAATTATTACATAACTAATGATTATCAAAGTTGATACACGTGAGCATGACCTTCTCGAAAAAATTACTAATCTAGTAACAAATATACCTCTTTTTAAGAAATCTATAATAAAATCTGAAACTCTACCTATTGGAGATATTATTATCTGTGACGATACAGAAGATAAATTAATTATTGAGAGAAAATCTGTATCCGATTTATTATCAAGTATTAAAGATGGAAGATATGAAGAACAATCATACAGACTAAATGGATTAAATCATCATAACCATAATATTATATATTTAATTGAAGGGGATATTAATCATGTAAATCGCTTTAAATCTGATAACCAAATTGAAAAACTAACATTATATTCAGCTATGTTCTCTCTAAATTATTATAAGGGATTTTCTATTCAAAGGTCAACCTCTTTAGAAGAAACTGCTATCATGGTTTGTAATATGGCTTATAAATTAGAAAAAGAATCATTAATAAAGAAACCATACTATTCAAATACAACAACTATAGTTGAGTCGCATGCAGATGGGTGTGAAGAAACAAATAATTGTGAAAATTTACAACAATCAAATAAAGAATCAAATAAAGATTATGTAAGCGTTATTAAGAAAGTTAAAAAAGAAAATATTACACAAGATAACATCGGGGAAATTATGTTATGTCAAATTCCAGGAATAAGTTCTGTTACTGCATTAGCCATTATGGAAAAATATAAATCAATTAAAGATTTAATTAAAGCTATTGAAAATGATAATGATTGTTTAAAAGATATTGCATCAACGAATGCAAAAGGTCAAAATAGAAAAATAAATAAAACAAGTATTGCAAATATTGTGAAATTTCTATTATAAAAATAAATTAATATAATATATGAAGCAAGAACTACAGAATTTATTTTTATTTATTGGTATATGTTTTATTTTGTATTTTTTATTTAGAAACATTAACTTTAGAACAGTAGAGGGTATGACTGATGCTTCTGGAAATACTGTTCCAACTCCGCCGAATGGTGTAGCAGGAAACGCAGCATCTTATGGTGCAACAATAAAATCAGCAAATATAAAATCTCAGGATATATTTTTAATTAGTAAATATCGTACTGATTATGAAACTGTAATTTTGAATTTAGATGAGTTAATAGATAATATGATGTTAAAAACTACATTAACTGTTGACACTACTAATCCAGGCGACAATATAAAAAACTTAGCTGAATTAAATCAAGCAAAACTTGCTTTAAATACTGTTATGAAATTTATTGACAAAAAATAAAATAATTAAATTTTTATTATACTTTAATTATTTTATGGAATATAAATACTTACTTCATTTTCTTTATAATAACCTTTTTCAACTAAGTCTTCTGTATAAGACGAACCTCCCCAATTTGGGTCCATCGGGTCAGGGCTAATTTTTGCAGCCTCTTGTTTCATATTCATTTGGTCCAAAGGCGTTGTTGTTCCAATATAATAACTAGTTTGGTCATATGCTGGATAAGAATTTTGATTATATGGAGGGTCATTTCTTGTTGCATCAACTAAAAGGGTAGGGTTCGGATAAGCCGCATCACCAACTGGCTCTAATGACGATTCCATAAATGGTGGGACTTGTGATGCAATTCCTACAGGAGGCGAAGCAGATGGAGGCAACCCAGCTTGGGGCTCACTTACACTGGGTCTAGATTTATAAACCCTATTTCCTTGTGCATCATAAGTCTCTTGTAAATACAATACTGGACATCTTATATTTTGGCTTCGTTGCCATTCTAAAAATTCTGTATAATCTTCTAAATTATCAAACTCTATCGGATTGACTCCAGGAACTTGTGCTAATTTTGAATTATATAAATAAAACTTAGTTCCTTTTTGAATAAGTAAATTTGGACATCTTGTAGCATTATTAGAATTATTTGTTAATCCTTCACTATATTTAGAACTAGAAATTGCATAAAAATACAACCCAATTAAAAATACTAATATAAATAAAAATGTTAGAAGTGTCATTATATATTATAAGGATAAAATTGTTATAATTTATTTTCTATTTAATTTTATATAAATGGTTTTCTTAGATATTAATAAAGGAAATTTTAAAAATCATAATGGGACAAATCAAAATCTTATAACACAACTTGATTACTATATACATCATAAAATAGTATTTGTTCTTGTTTATATGGAATATTGTGAACCTTGCAACAAAGTAAAACCAGAATGGAATAAACTTAAAAATGTATTAAATAAATATGAAAATAGCAAGGATGTTGCTATTGTTTCAATAGATAAAGATTTAATTCATAAAGTAAAATATATTAAACAACATCCAACTTCTTTTCCTGCAATTAGATTTATTTTTAATAGGGGAAACTCTATTGAAGAATATGAAGATAGTAATGTAAAAAATAAAGATAGAAGCATTGATTCTTTTGTTGAATGGATAAATTTAAAACTTGAAGAAAAAAAACCATATTTAAAAAAAATAAAAACAATCGGCAATACTAAAAAAAAAAGAGGTGGAAAATGGAGTGCAAAATATAAGCATAGAATTAATTGCAGAAAGCCTAAAGGGTTCTCACAAAGACAATACTGTAAATACAGTAGAAAAAAAAAATAAATATGTGTTTTATATAAAGGATTTTGTTATATAATTTATTATAGATTCAATAGTAAAAAAACCTAACATTTGAAATTTTCTTTTGAATAACCAATAACAGCACAAGCAATTCTTTTACCGGCGTTTCCGGTTTTGAGACTTTCTGCATTTTCACCCTTACCACAATCATCTTCATCCTGATGAATAATCAACCCTCTACCGATAATATTACACTTAGTTCCTCTAAGTTTAATAACATCATCGTAAAATGTATATTTGGCTTCACCTTTTGAGTTAGTATGAATATTTCCTAAATCACCAACATGTCTTTGAGACATGCCTGGACAACCGTGTGTTTTATTATATGGATTAAAATGAGCACACATACTAGTACATTTGTCTGTAAGGTCTCCAGCTTCGTGAACATGAAATCCATGTTTACTATTTGGAAGCAGACCACTGATATTTAAATCAATTTTTATTCTATTATTACATTCTGTAAACTTAACAGTCCCTTTAATAGAATCTGTAAATACTGCTATAGCATAAATTAATTTATCACTCATAATATATTATATTTATATATTTTTAAATATTTTATACTAATTTAAATAAAATTGAATAAATAAAAAACAAATAAATAGAAATTAATATATGAATTTAACAATGGAACACATTTTTAGAATTTTAGATTTCAATGTTTCTAATGCAAAAAATTCATCACCAGAATCTTCTGATGATGAACAAAATGTGTATAAAGATACAAGCAATTTCATAATTCAGATGTTTGGTGTTGATGAAAATGGAAAAACATATTCATTGACAGCAGAAGGGTATAAACCATTCTTTTATTTATTGGTAAATGATAAATGGAATATAAAAATGAAAGAAGAGTTTTTATCACATTTAAAGGATAAAATGGGTAAATATTATAAAGATTCTATTACAGAATGTAAAATTATTAAGCGTAAAAAATTATATGGGTTTGATGGCAGAAAAGAACATAAATTTATATTTATTGAATTTTCTAACGAATCTGCATTTAAAAAAGCCAAAAATATTTGGTATTCTGACTATGATTCAGGCAACCATACATTATTAAAAAATGGGTATAGGTTTTATGATACAGATATAAAATTATATGAAGCAAATATTCCTCCTCTTCTTAGATTCTTTCACATAAGAGACATAAGTCCTTCTGGATGGGTTGCAATTCCCAAAAAGAAAGCAATCGAAAATAAAACAGATAACAAACCTGTAAATTGTGATTACGAATTCGTAACTAATTATAAAAATATTATTCCATTGAATGATAAGGAAACTAGAGTTCCTTATAAAATAATGAGTTTTGATATTGAAGCAAGTAGTAGTCATGGAGATTTTCCTGTGCCAATTAAATCATACAAGAAGCTAGCAACTAATATAGTTGAATATTTTGAAAATATTGGTATTGAAAAATTTGACAAGAATTCAATTAAGCCTATTCTTATAAATATAATTCTTACTGCATTTGGTTATGGGTCAATGTCAGAAATAGATTTGGTGTATCCTAAAATACATCCTGGTTCAGAAGCAATTGTCCGTGCATTATGTGATAGATGGCTTGATTGCAAAGTGAGAAATATACAAAAAACCGAAGAATTTAATCAAGCAAATTCATTAGAAACAATATTTGATAGAATGTCAAAAGAATTTAATAAAAAATATGAAGATGATGATAATCACGATAATACAGTTGATAATTGTGATGGTGAAGAGTCTAGACAATCTTATACAGGTTATAATAAATATGTTAAGGAATATTCAGATAAAAAAGCAACAATAGTTGATATTCTATTGGACAAAAAATTTGAGAGAGAAGGAAAACTAACAGAATTAAACTTAACACTTAATACGATTTTTCCAAAATTAGAAGGCGATAAAGTAACGTTTATTGGTTCTACATTTATGAATTATGGTAATGCAGACCCACATTTCAACCATTGTATTGTTTTGAATACATGTTCAAAAATCCAAATTGATAATTCAATTGTGGAGTCATATAATACAGAACAAGATGTTCTTTTAGCTTGGCAACAATTAGTTCAGAGAGAGAACCCTGATATTATTATTGGTTATAATATATTTGGCTTTGATTATGAGTTTATGTTTAGAAGAGCAGAAGAAAATAATTGTGTTGAAGATTTTTTGAAACTATCACGAAATAAAGAGGAAATATGCGGTAAAAAAGACAACAAATCAGGAAAATGGAAAATTGAAGAAAGTAGTATACAAATTGCAAGTGGTCAACACGACTTAAGATTTATTAAAATGAATGGCAGATTGCAGGTCGATTTATATAACTTTTACAGAAGAACCGAAATTTTAACTAGTTACAAATTAGATTATATTGCTGGTAATTTTATTGGTGATTATGCAAAAAACATAGAGTGTAATAATGATTCTTCAATTATATCAACAACTAACTTAACTGGACTATTGGTTGGTAGCTATATTCATATTGAAGAAATAGGTCATTCAATAGATTATTATAATAATGGTGCAAAATTTATTGTAACAGAAATAAATAAAGAAAAATGTGAATTTAAAATTGATGGAGTTATAACTCCAGATTTCAATAAAAAAATTAGATGGTGTTTAGCAAAGGATGATGTTACACCAAAGGATATTTTCAGAATGACAAATGGAACAGCCAATGATAGGTCTATAATCGCAAAATATTGTATTCAGGATTGTAACTTAGTTCATTATCTATTTAATAAATCTGACATTTTAACAGGATTTATTGAGATGGCAAAAATTTGTAGTGTACCAATAAATTTCCTAGTAATGCGCGGTCAAGGAATTAAATTGCAAAGTTTGATTGCAAAAGAGTGTCGTGAGATTCGCACATTAATCCCTGTTATAGAAAAAGGCGACACAGATGAAGGTTATGAAGGCGCAATCGTTTTGCCTCCAAAATGTGATTTATATCTAGATAACCCTGTGGCTTGTAATGATTATGCTTCTTTGTATCCAAGTTCTATGATTAGTGAAAATCTTTCACATGATAGTAAGGTTTTGACAAGAGAATATGATTTAGCTGGAAATCTCATTGAAGAATATGGAGAAAAAGATGAAAATGGAAATTTTATATATGATAATTTACCAGATTATGAATATGTTGATGTATCATATGATACTTATAGATATTACAGAAAAAATCCAAAAGCTGCTGCTGAAAAAATAAAATGTGGATATAAAATGTGTAGATTTGCTCAGTTTGCAGATGGAGAATCTGCTATTATGCCAGCTATTCTCAAGAAGTTACTTAAGGCAAGAAAGGACACTAGAAAAATGATTCCAAATCAAAAAGATGAATTTATGAAACAAGTTTTAGAACAAAGACAATTAGGTTATAAGGTTACTGCCAATTCATTATATGGTGGTTGCGGTGCAAAGACTAGTTCGTTTTATGAAAAAGATATTGCTGCGTGCACAACTGCTATAGGTCGAAAGTTACTTACATACGGAAAGCGAATTATTGAAGAATGTTTTAGTAATAAAATTTGCGATACTAAACACGGCAAGGTAAAAACAAATGCTGAATACATATATGGTGATACAGATTCTGTATTCTATACATTTAACTTAGAAGACCTAGACGGCAATCCAATTAGAGGAAAAATTGCATTAGAAATTACAATTGAATTAGCACAACAAGTTGGAGAAATATCAGCAAAATTCTTAAAATCACCTCACGATTTTGAATATGAAAAAACATTTATGCCATTTTGTTTGTTATCAAAAAAAAGATATGTTGGTATGCTTTATGAAACAGATGTGAATAAATGTAAGAGAAAAGAAATGGGAATAGTATTAAAACGTCGTGATAATGCACCAATTGTTAAGGATATTTATGGAGGCATTATTGATATTTTAATGAAAAAACAAAACATTCAAGAAGCTATTAATTTCTTAAGAGTTTGTTTACAAAATATTGTGGATGAAACATATCCAATCGAAAAATTAATTATAACAAAGTCTTTACGTTCTGGTTATAAAAATCCTAAATCAATTGCACATAAAGTGTTAGCAGATAGAATAACGGCAAGAGACCCGGGAAATAAACCTTGTTCTGGAGATAGAATTCCATTTGTTTACATTGCTACAAAGGATAAAAAGGCTTTACAAGGAGAAAAGATTGAGACGCCAACATTTATTTTAGAAAATGGATTAAAAATAGATTATTCATTTTATATTACAAATCAAATTATGAAACCTGTCCAACAATTATTTGCATTAGTATTAGAAAAAATATGGGAAATGCAAAATAAAAAACCAAAAATTAGACAATTTAAAAAAGATATTGAAAATTTACGTAAGGAATATCATGACGATTTAGATAAATTTGAAGATAAATTTGAAACAATGCGTTGTAAAGAAATAAAATTATTGCTATTTGATGAATATTTAAGAGAGACAAATAATGAAAAAGCGGGAGTTCAGAGTTTGACAAAATTCTTTATTAAAAAATAATACATAATAATATATAATAATATATAGTAATATATAATAATATATAATAATATATATGACAAGTAGAAGATATAAAAAAACTTCGCGTAAAACAAAAAAAGGTGGTATTTTTTACAGGAATAAATATATTGTTCCTTCAGATGAATGTGAACCAAATAAATTAACGTCAATAAAGGGTTCTAAAGCATTACATGCAAATTATCAGAAATGTTGCCCAAAGGGAATGTTTGGAACAAAAAATTCATCACCTTATTGTAAACAACTTGATTTAAATTACCAATCTGCTATTAAAGGAGAAAATGACGCAAATCAATATCATGGATTTGAAGACGAAGATGTTAATAAAATGAATCAATATGATTCTTACTTAAATCCCTCACCAAAAAAATCATGGTATAAATTTTGGGGAGGGAAAACACGCAAAGCTCATAAAAAACATTCACATAGAAACAAAAGAAAATAAGTATTTTACACCTTTGCACATTTAAAACGCCGAATTGCTTAAGTTTTTTATTTTATTTACTGAATATAATAAAAAATTGATTATAATTTCATATTCATATTAATATTATTACATAACTTTATTACAATGAACCAATTAAAAGGAACTATTTATCTTAGAGATAATGCTTGGTATAAAATGGAAAATGTTATAAAAATGGGAATAGCAACATTTGCAAAAGATAGAAGTAATACATATATTACTGGTGAAGTTGAAAGAGGAGAATATATATGTGTTATAGAAATAACATCAGATAAGATGAAATTTATTGATAAATGTTTAAAGAATTACTTTAAATCATTCCATATTTATAAAGGTGGCGGAACTGAATTTTACGATAGATGTATTATTGATTTACTTGAACCTTATTTTAAAAATATAAATATACAATATAAAATTTTGACTAAAGAAGAAATAAATCTAATGAATAGATGTGAAAGAATTAGAAATATTCCAAATGTTGATAAGGTTAAAAAAGCATTTAATCAATTAAAAATAAAAAACATCATTCAAAACTACAAAATTAAACGAAGTAAAAAAAACTCAATTAGTGATAGTAATAATATAGTGAATGAATTATCATATATTATTGAACCAAACAACCATCAGCGATATATATTAGAAATTATTGAAGGTTTCTTTAATTTATATAATACTGGAAAAATAGTTTGGGCGTGTGGTCTTGGAAAAGCTTTATTAAGCATTTTAATTGTGAAATTATTAGAATTCAAATCAGTTGTAATAGGTGTTCCTAGTAATAATTTACAAAAACAAATTAAAAATGAAATTTTAAAAATATTTCCAAATAAAACCAACATATTGTTTATTGGAGGCGATGAAACAGATGGTATTAAATCATCTACAGAGAAAATTCAAATTATAAAATTTCTTAATAATAATCTTAATTCTCAACCTAAATTTGTGATTTCAACATATCATTCGTGTCATTTATTAGTTGATAAAGATATTGCTTTTGAAATTAAAATTGGCGATGAAGCACACCACTTGGTAGGCATTGAAAGAGAAGAAAATAGAGGATTTCGTTTATTCCATAAGATAATTTCTTCAAAAACATTATTTATGACTGCAACAGAGAAAACTATTGAAACACGAACAAATAGAGAAACATATTCTATGGAAGATGAAACTATTTTTGGAAAATATATTGATGTTAAATCAGTTCATTGGGCAATAGAAAATAAAAAAATAACAGATTACAATATTTTAGTTTTGAAAAATACAGAAGACGAAGTTGATGAAATTATAACTAACTTAAGATTAAATATAATTAATAAAGAAATATTCATATCGTGTTATATGTGTTTAAAATCTTTTGAGAAGTATAACGATTTAACACATTTATTGTTATATACTAATACAACAGAAGATGCAGAACTATCTAAAAAATATATAAATGAAATTTTATCATTAAATGTTTTATCAATTCAAAAAGAAAAAATTTATAATAATTCTCTTCATAGTAAAAATTGTAATGATTTAGATAGTGAAGTAAATAAATTTAAAAATACATATTATGGTATTATTTCGTGTGTATATATTTTTGGAGAAGGTTTTGATTTACCCAAACTAAATGGTGTATGTATTGCTGGAAATATGCAGAGTGAAACTAGAATAGTCCAATATTTATTAAGACCCAACCGATTAGATTTTGAAAATCCTAATAAAAAAGCATATGTTATTATACCATACATTGATACTGATGATTGGGAAACAGAAAATAAATCCTATGAAAAAGTTAGAAACATTGTTTCACAAATGAGAAATGTTGATGAAAACATAGAACAAAAAATATTTGTTTCAGTTGGGAAAAAAGAAAAAAAAGAAGAGACAAAAAAAGAAGAAAGGAGAAGTTATTATCAGGATTATATATTTGAAGAAAATATGTGTGAATTAAATAAAATTAAATTGAGATTAAGATATAGTAAAGCGTTAGGTTCTAAATTTACAGAAGAACAAGATGAATATAACTACGTTCGCTCTATTAATTCAAGTTTGAATATAAAATCTAAAAAGGATTATATTCAACAACAAGAAATTCATTGTAATTTTATAGCTTCTCCTGAAGAATATTTTAAATCAAAAGGAGTGTGGAATAATTGGTATGATTTTATGGGCGTTGATACAACAAAATTTATTCAATCCAAACAAGAGTGGATAAATTTCTGCAAAGAAAAAGGCATTAAATCATTAGATGATTATTATATTTATTGTGAAGAATATGACATTTTACCAAAAGAACCAGCAGACTTTTATAAAGATTTTACTAATATTCCAAGTGAATTACAATTTAACAGAAATAGAAGAAAATAATAATATCATATAATAGCATATAATAAATATAATAAATATATAAATTTAAATTGATATATTTATTATGAATAAATTTCATTGCCCTTTATCACTTATAAGTAATCCATTTTTTATTAAATTTAAATTATTGGACACAGAAATTTTAAAAAAGGTAATTAAAAACATAACAATCAATAAAAGTGATATAATATATATTACATCAAATAAAACTAAAAACTCAATAGATTATAATGTCAATGATGATATAAACATATTAGAGATATCGATAAGCAAATAAATAATTTATCAAATAATGATTTTGAATTGATATTTAAATTTGAAGATTATACACCTTTGAATACATCACCTTTAAATAATGAAGAAATTAATATAGCAAATAACTTAATTAATAAATATAAGAAAGAATATATTAGAGTTTTACGTATAAAATTTAACTTTATTAATAATTATATTGATGCGACAAAATTAAAAAACTCTCATCTTAATACTAATTGTGGAAAAAGACAAAATATAACAAGCAAATGTGATATAAAAAATTTTTTAAATGTAATTACACCTTTTAACATTTCAAATGCTGATTTATATTCGTTTAATTGAAGTAATTAAATATATTATTATTATATATATTATTATTATATATAATGAAAATTATTACAGCAGTAGTTAATAATCCACTTTTTATTGAAATACAATATTATACTTTACAAAAATATTTTCAAGGTGAATATGAATTTATTGTATTTAATGATGCTAAAGAATTTCCTGATTTTACAAATGGCGATGATATTGAAA
>Ga0222713_10006509_pt1 | contig 11096 bp, 10 predicted proteins | sample C33_649DmetaG_FD_165061 | JGI IMG/M metagenome (GOLD analysis project Ga0222713, IMG submission 165061) | Estuarine water microbial communities from San Francisco Bay, California, United States - C33_649D | ecosystem: Environmental > Aquatic > Marine > Unclassified | place: USA: California... | reverse complement strand
AAAGAGATCTCCGCACTAGATTGAAATTCATAGCTTAAATCAATTTTTCTTTAGACACCCAGTGTCCACCGCTGGCGGGGGAATAAAAGGGGGTGGTTTTTTCTCATAGATAGAAAAATGTATGATTGTTAATGCTGTTTTTGCAGACATGAAAATGTTTAAATTTGCTCTTTTAGCTTAAAATAGCGATATTTGTATTTGTTAACCAATACATGAAGCATATGAAAACCCTAATTTTTATAGTCTTCAGCTTTATTTCAGTTGCCTCAGCTTCAGCTCAGCAAACAGATATACCGAAGGATACTTTACAGAAAGATAGCATTCAGGCAGACAGCATTCTTTCCACTAATTTACGTACTGTTCGTGGAAGGGCAACTTATTACGCCAGTAAATTTCACGGTCGCCGAACCAGTAACGGAGATATTTTCAGTAATAATAAAATGACTGCAGCCCATCTAAAATTACCATTCGGAACCCTAGTTACTGTCACAAATCTGGATAATGGGCGTTCTGTTGTTGTTCGAGTTAATGATCGCGGTCCGCATTCCAAGTCCTTTATGATTGATGTTTCCCAGGCCGCTGCCAAAGAACTTGGTTTCTATGGTAAGGGAGTGGCAAATGTGGTGATCAGCTATAAAATCCCAGCTAACTAAATCATAGAACACTTTCCCAAATTGTTGACTTCATGTCATATCTCCTTGCTCGTTAAACTCTTTCGCGCAGCCTTTCTATATTTACAATCAAATGGGATACAATAAATTAACACCGGAAGAAGAATACATTATCCTTCACAAGGGTACAGAGAGACCCTATACGGGCCAATATCTTGAGAATAAGCAATCAGGAATTTATATTTGTAGGCAATGTGACACCCCTCTTTATCGCTCAGAAGATAAGTTTGATTCGCATTGTGGCTGGCCAAGTTTTGACGATGAAATAGCGGGTGCAGTAAAGAAACTAACCGATAAGGATGGTTATCGCACAGAAATATTATGTAATAATTGCGGCGGGCATTTAGGTCATGTATTCGAAGGTGAAAAACTTACCCCTAAAAATACACGACATTGTGTGAATTCAATTTCTATGAAATTCATTCCATCACTGGGATAATATTCTTAGAATTTAATTCTTTTTAGCCCAGAATACTCCCCACATTAAATATTTTGAAAGCAGGTCAACTTCATTGAAGCCTGCTTTTTTCAAATTCTCTAAATGCCAGCCAACCGGACTATGGAAATCATGAGCATCCTGATGCGCCATCCACATGCTCCAGTTTTCTTCTGTAGAACCTAGCTTTAGCGCCTCTGCCTTCCAGCATTCAATGTTTTTGAAGTAAATCTCATCGGTAATGCCCCTGGTTTGGTCTGCAAAAATAAATAGACCATCAGTTTTGAGAGAGTAAAAAACATCCTTGTATAAATTGATTTTGAATGGGTCTTGTACATGGTGTATTGCGATACTCGACATCACCAGATCATAACACTTTTCAGATAGATGCATGTTTTTAAAATCAGCCTGCAGGTAGTTCATGTTTGATTGATTGCCAAATCTTTTCCTGCTTTCTTCTAAAATATCTTCAGAAAGATCTAGTGCATCGATCTGTGCATCAGGAAAGTATTCCAGTATTCTTTGAGTCAGATTGCCTGTTCCGCAACCTAGATCCAGAATACGTAAAGGCTTAAAATCAGGCTCAAGATACAGGAACATAGTATGAAGTAGCTCGTCATATCTGGGTACACATTTTTTGATTAGGTCTGAGTATTTGCTACTTAACTGATCATAAAAATCTTCTACATTTTCCATTTATCCTTCTTGAAATATTTAAGTATGATTTTTTTAATAAAAGTCCTAATTTCACAGTTTTAATATTCATTATGAAATTACTAGAAGGAAAAATAGCATTAATTACGGGAGCATCTAAAGGTATCGGACGAAAGATCGCAGAAAAATTTGCGGAACATGGTGCTGATGTAGCATTTACTTATCTTTCTTCTGTAGAGAAGGGCGAAGCTCTTGAACAGGAATTGCAAAGTTTTGGTACCAAAGTGAAAGGTTATCGCTCAGATGCTTCAAAATTTGATGAGGCTGAAAAACTGATCGAAGATATTGTAGCTGACTTTGGAACGCTCGATATCGTAGTAAATAATGCCGGAATAACCAAGGATGGTTTATTGATGCGCATGAGCGAAGAGAACTGGGATGATGTTTTGAATATCAATTTGAAATCTGTTTTTAATGTTACCAAAGCTGCTTCGAAAGTAATGATGAAGAACCGCAAGGGCTCGTTTATCAATATGAGTTCTGTTGTTGGGGTGCAAGGAAATGCCGGACAGGCAAACTATGCTGCTTCAAAAGCTGGGATCATAGGCTTTTCAAAATCCATAGCCAAAGAACTTGGATCACGAAATATTCGCACCAATGTTGTTGCTCCTGGTTTCATCCGCACAGAAATGACTGATGTACTTGATCCAAAAGTGGTTGAAGGATGGGCACAGGCAATACCATTGAAACGCGCAGGCGAAACAGATGATGTAGCTAATTTATGCGTATTTCTAGGCTCTGATATGAGTGGGTACATTACAGGGCAGGTTATTCCTGTTGATGGGGGAATGTTGTAGGGTATTGAGGTCTGAAGTCTGAAGTATTGAGTATAGAGTATAGAGTATAGAGTATAGAGATTGCACAATTTGCTTTCACCTTTTAGCTTTAGGAGATATGAGATATGAGATATGAGATGTGAGATTGCACAATTAGCTTTCCACTTATAACTTATAACTTATAACCTATAACCTATAACCTATAACCTATAACTTATAACCTATAACTTATAACCTATTACCTATAACTTATTACCTATAACTTAAAACTTTCAGCTTTTAAACTGCTAAATTTGTTGTAAAAGCTATGCCACTATTGTTTCAATTGCAATTTACAAACTCTTCATTTTTTTGGCTTTTAGGATGTCTGGCTCTAGGTATTGCCTATGCTTTTATTCTCTATGGATCATCCAATAACTTACACAGCTCATTAAGAAAGCTTCTTTTTGGGCTCAGAGCGATAATTATTTCTATCATTGCCTTTTTGCTGGTTGCTCCACTAATAAAAACAACAAACCGTACTATAGAAAAACCTCTGATCCTGATTGCACAGGATAATTCCTCGTCGATATTAATCTCAAAAACAGCAGATTTTAATCAGCAGCGATATATTAATCAAATTCGGGAACTGGAGAAGAACCTTTCAGCAGATTTTGAAGTAAGGGCATTCAATTTTGATTCTCAGGTTAAAAATGGGCTGGATCTTAAGTTTGATGGCAAGCTGACAGATATTTCATCCTTGTTTAAACTGATTGATGATCAGTTTTCAAATCGAAATGTTGGGGCCTTGATTCTAGGCAGTGATGGAATTTATAATCGCGGTGCAAATCCTCAATATGAGAGTAAAAACCTGCGTGCACCAATTTATACCATTGCCCTTGGAGATACTATTGCTAAACGCGACCTCCTGATTGCAAATGTGAATTATAATACAATTAGTTATCTGGATAATGATTTTCAAATTGAAATAAGTTTGGAGGCCTATCAGGCAAAGGGGAGTGCCTCTGTTTTATCGGTCTCATCTTCTGCTGGGATTCTTTATTCAAAACCGATTTCTATTAATGCTGATGAATTCAGGCAAAATATCATTCTCACCCTGCCTGCAAACCGTAAAGGTATCCAACGCTATTCAATACGCTTATCACCGGTTAGTAGCGAGTTGTCGTACGTCAATAATACTCAAACTATCTTTGTAGAGGTGATCGATGGCAAGCAAAAAGTTTTGATCCTCGCAAATTCTCCGCATCCCGATATTACGGCATTAAAACAGGCTATTGAGACCAATAAAAACTATGCTGTAAAAGTTAAATTAGCAACTGATGTTCTTAAATCGGATATTCAGGAGGCTGGGCTCATTATCCTACATCAATTGCCTTCAGTAACAAATAATGCACAAGACGTGATTCTGCTAAGTGCAAATAAGCCACTTTTATACATCTTGGGTTCACAAAGTAATATTCCTGCTTTTGTAGCTTCACAATTTATATTGGAGATTACCAGTTCTGGGGTCATGCAGGAAGTTACTCCAGTATTGAAATCGGATTTTTATGCGTTTACATTATCTGATGCCAACAAATTGAAAATAGGCAACTTCGGTCCATTACTCAGTCCTTTTGGTAATTATGGTCTAAAAGGACCGAGTACTGTATTCATTACCCAACAGATCGGAAAATTATCCACAGAAAAGCCACTTTTGGTATTTGGCGACGATAATCAGCGTAGAATCGGTGTTTTAGCAGCTGAGGGTATATGGAAATGGCGACTCGAAGATTTTCAGGAAAATGCCAATCATGATGCCACTAATGAATTGATTCAAAAAACAATACAGTACCTTTCAACCAGGGAGGATAAGCGAAAATTTCGTGTTTATTCTTCTAAAAATACTTTTGATGAAAATGAGCAGGTGTTGCTTAATGCCGAGTTGTATAATGATACTTATCAGCTGCTTAATATTCCCGATGTAAATATTGCCCTGAAAAGTAAGTTGGGCAAAGGGTATTCCTTTCTATTTTCCAGAACCTCTAATTCCTATTTGCTAAATGCAGGAATATTGCCAGCTGGAGAATACAGCTATTCTGCAAAAACCAATTTAGGGAAGGTTTCATATCAGGCAGATGGACAATTTGTGGTTACCGAGCAGCAGACTGAGTTTAAACAAAGTCTTGCCAATCATCAGTTATTGTTTGCAATGGCCGAGCAAAATGGCGGCAAAATGCTATTTCCTAATCAATTGAACAGCCTTCCAGAGATGATTAGGAAAAATGAAACCGTCAAAACTATTTCCTATGAAGACCGCAAGTATGAGGAATTGATCAATCTTAAATTTTTATTTTTTCTGATAGTTGCGCTACTGAGCATTGAATGGTTCTCAAGAAAGCGAAATGGTGAAGTCTGAAAAAAAGATGCTAGAAAATAATAAAAACCTCTCCTTATTTCATAAACTAAGGATTCAGACCAATAAAGGAATTTGATAAGAAAAGAAGTTTTTAAATTTATTTTAACTCAATTCCCAAAAAAAGAACTTTTTTTCTCTTCTTTTGCTGCTTCCTGAATGATCACGAATACGTCTTCATTTTCCTTCTTCATCAGGTATTTTTCGCGGGCAAATTTTTCGAGTTTGCTTTGATTGGTGGTTAGTTCATTCAGATCTTTTACCGCTTTAGCTGATTCAAGAGTATAGAATGCTTTTTCGGCCTCCAGTTTATTCAGCTGGCTACGATATTCGTATTGTGAAATCAAATCATTGCGGTCAAAAAATAGCATCCAGGTAAGAAATGCAACGAATGCAATCAAATATTTATTGCGGATCAGATCTAAAATTCTAGCCATTATTACAAATATAAAACAAAAACATCCTAAGATTGATATTCTTAAGATGTTTTGCTAGCGGGTATTATCAACTTATTAACACCTGCTTATTTAATGTATTTAAAACTCTTACCTAGGAAGCGTGCATTACTGCCTAATTCTTCCTCAATACGAAGTAATTGATTGTATTTTGCGATCCTGTCTGAGCGTGATGCCGAACCGGTTTTAATCTGTCCGCAGTTTAATGCTACTGCAAGGTCGGCAATTGTAAAATCTTCTGTTTCGCCAGATCGGTGGCTCATCACGGAGGTATAACCATTATTTTGAGCTAATGAAACTGCATTGATCGTTTCGGTAAGAGTACCGATCTGATTTACTTTTACCAAAATTGAATTGGCAGTTTCGCTTTCAATTCCTTGTTGCAATCTTTTCACATTAGTAACAAAGAGATCATCACCAACTAATTGAACTTTTGAACCTATCTTTTCAGTCAATAATTTCCATCCAGCCCAGTCATCCTCAGCCATACCATCTTCAATTGAGATGATCGGGTATTTTTCTGCTAATTGAGCAAGATATTCAGCTTGCTCAGCGCTCGTTCTAATCGCACCTTTTTCACCTTCAAATTTGGTGTAATCGTACTTTCCATCTTTGTAGAATTCTGATGCAGCGCAATCAAAAGCTAGAAAAATGTCTTTTCCTGCAGTATAGCCAGCTTTTTCAATAGCTAGCAAAATGGTTTCGACGCCATCTTCCGTGCCTTCAAATTTAGGAGCAAAGCCACCCTCATCACCTACAGCTGTAGAAAGACCACGGTCATGCAATATCTTTTTTAAGGTATGGAACACTTCAGTTCCCCAGCGAAGAGCCTCAGAGAAAGAAGATGCACCAGCAGGCATGATCATAAATTCCTGAAACGCGATCGGAGCATCAGAGTGAGAGCCGCCGTTTACAATATTCATCATTGGAATTGGTAAGGTATTCGCATTAACACCGCCAATGTATCGATACAAAGGTTGGCGACTTTCCTGAGCTGCTGCTTTAGCAACTGCTAAAGAAACGCCCAAAATGGCATTAGCGCCTAAATTCCCTTTGTTTTCAGTACCATCTATTTCAATAAGTAATTGATCTATACTATTTTGAGAAAATACATCAATTCCTACAAGTTCCTGAGCAATTTTTTCATTAACATTGGCAACAGCCTTTAAAACGCCTTTTCCCAAATAAACAGACTTATCGCCATCGCGAAGCTCAACAGCTTCATGGATACCCGTTGAAGCACCAGATGGTACTGCTGCACGACCCATAATGCCATTTTCTGTAATTACATCTACCTCTATTGTTGGATTTCCACGGGAATCCAGAATTTGTCTAGCGTGAACGTCAAGAATTAAACTCATATTATTTTTAGTTCTGTTTGAAATTATAGTTTATGTGTTGTAAATGCACGAGTATAGCAATTAATTAAGCATTGCAACAAAATCATCGAAAAGATACCTTGAATCATGAGGCCCAGGTGATGATTCCGGATGATATTGCACTGAAAATGCTTTTTTTCCTTTTACCCTGATTCCTTCAATCGATTGATCGTTCAAGTTAACATGTGTAATTTCTACCTTATCTGAATTACGTACATCATCTGGAATTACTCCAAATCCGTGATTTTGGGACGTTACCTCACAATGATTGATAATCACATTTTTTACTGGATGATTTAAGCCTCTATGGCCGTTAAACATTTTCATTGTGCGGATATCATTTGCAAGTGCAAGTAACTGATGCCCCAAACAAATTCCAAATAATGGCTTATTTGAAGCGAGAACTTCTTTTACAGTTTCAATGGCATAGGGCATGGCTGATGGGTCGCCGGGGCCATTTGAAATAAAATATCCATCAGGATTCCATTTTTCCATTTCTGCAAACGTGGTTTTAGCAGGAAATACTTTAGAGAAAACTCCTCTGCTATCAAAATTCCTCAATATATTTTTCTTTACGCCAAGATCAAGTACTGCAACCCGTTTGGCAGCTTCCTTATTACCGTATTCATACGCTTCTTTAGTTGATACTTGTGACGATAACTCCAAGCCATCCATTGAAGGTACTGATGCTAGCTTCTGTTTTAATTCGTCAATGTTTAATATTTCAGAAGAAATAATAGCATTCATTGCTCCTTTATCACGAATATGTCTTACCAAAGATCGGGTATCTACATCTGATATTCCAACGATATGTTCATCTTGGAAATAGTCCTGAATCGAGGAATCTGCTTGTTTTCTGCTGTAGGCAATATTGAAATTTTTACAAACCAAGCCTGAAATTTTGATGCTTTCTGATTCTACCTCTTCTTTGTGAATTCCGTAATTTCCAATATGCGAATTGGTTGTAACCATAATCTGTCCAAAATAAGAAGGATCTGTAAAGATCTCCTGATATCCGGTCATACCCGTATTGAAACAAATTTCACCAGTGGTAGTTCCAATTTTTCCTGCGGCTTTTCCGTGATAAATTGTACCATCTTCTAAAAGCAGTACTGCAGGTAATTTAATGTAAGTATTCATTTAGTAAAAATTGAAAAGGTATTTAAAATCGATTGAAGAGCAATGATTTCGGAAGATTTTCCGCGGTGTAGAGGGAAGTTTTTTACTTCATATTTCACGTCGTTAAAATTAGGTATTTATTACTAAAATTGAAAGTTTTGATGAATGATTTATCAAATTCTTTTTCCTGACATCATTTAGATATAATTTGGCTGTGTATTGTTTCTATTAATCCTAACTTTGAATTGAATTTAAACCCTGCTACATGTCTACACATAAAGAGGTAAAACGGATCACTACTAATACGATCCAGGAAATGAAGCAAAAAGGCGAGAAGATTGCCATGCTCACTTCGTATGATTATTCAATGGCTACCATTGTTGATGAAGGTGGTATTGATGTTATTCTTGTTGGCGATTCAGCCTCAAACGTGATGGCGGGGCATGAAACAACCTTGCCTATCACCCTCGATCAGATGATTTATCATGCTGCATCTGTCGTTAGGGCAGTAAAACGGGCTCTTGTTGTTGTAGATCTTCCTTTTGGGTCTTACCAGGGCAATTCAAAAGAGGCTCTGAATTCGGCCATCAGGATCATGAAAGAATCTGGGGCTCATGCTGTTAAGCTAGAAGGTGGAATAGAAATACGTGAATCTGTAGAACGAATAATCACGGCAGGTATTCCGGTAATGGGACATTTGGGATTAACTCCTCAGTCGATTTATAAATTTGGTACCTATACCGTACGGGCCAAGGAAGAGGCCGAAGCAGAAAAATTGAAGCAGGATATTTTGGTACTTCAGGAAGCAGGATGCTTTTCTGTAGTTCTTGAAAAAATACCTGCAAAACTTGCCAAAGAGGTTACCGATAGCGTTAAAATTCCAACTATTGGGATTGGAGCAGGGCAGCATTGCGATGGGCAGGTTTTGGTCATCAATGACATGATTGGTTTGACCAAAGGATTTAAGCCACGATTTTTAAGACAATATCTAAATCTTTTTGAACAGATCAATGGTGCTGTGCATTCGTATGTTAAAGATGTAAAATCTGGCAACTTTCCAAATGAAAAGGAACAATATTAAGAATTGATAATTAATGGCTGCTCCTGATTATAAAAAAGCAAAATTCCCCGTTCTTTCACTTGATATTACCGATAAGGATATTCTTTTTGAGGATAACCACTTAATCGCTGTAAATAAGCGGGCAGGAGATATTGTTCAGGTTGATGATACTGGAGATGAATCGCTCGATGAAAAAGTTAAGCGATACATTGCCAAAAAATACAATAAACCGAACGGTGCATTTTTGGGTGTGGTACATCGTCTCGACCGACCAGTTAGCGGAGTTATTTTATTTGCCAAAACGAGCAAGTCACTTGATCGAATCAATAAGATGTTCAAAAGCCGTGACATGCATAAAACCTATTGGGCGGTAGTTCGTAATCGTCCGGCTGTAGAACAAGGAACACTTGTGCATTGGCTGGTTAAGAATCCTCAGAAAAATGTAACCAAGGCCTATGAAAAGGAAGTGCCAGGAAGCCAGCGTGCAGAACTAAATTATAAACTTTTAGGTGAGCTAGGAGGCTATTATCTCATAGAAGTTGATCCGATCACCGGCCGTCCTCATCAAATTCGTGTTCAGTTATCAACGTTAAATTGTCCAATAGTTGGCGACAATAAATATGGATACCCTCGTGGTAGCCTTAAAAAAAGTATTTGTTTGCATGCCCGCAGACTTCAATTTATGCATCCCGTTAAGTTGGAGCCTGTTCATATTTTTGCAGCACTGCCACAGGATGGATTCTGGGAACGCTTTGAAGTTTTTGGATGATCTTTACTGGTCAAAATAGTTGTTTAGCGTTACATTTTCCCAAGCTTTATTTTCTCTTCAACCATTTTGTATTTCTCAGGAATGGCATCTAGAGCTGGTTTACCCACAACAAGAAGTAAGGGTGGGTTTTGACTGTTTACTACTTTTATCAGTTGTCAGTTGTCAGTTATCTGAGGAAGGAGGTCTGAAGTCTGAGGTCTGAAAAAAGTAGAAAATTTCAATTAGCACTAAACAGTCTTGGTTCCTGGTTCTTTGTTCTTGGTTCCATTTTCTGTTGTCAAGCAACTGGGATAGTAAAAAAATAGCCGCAATAATTAAATAGCGGCTATTAGTATGTTTAAACTATTAAACAGATGATCTAAGCTAATTTTGCCTGTAAGTTTTGGTCAATTGCATCGAGAAATTCTTCTGTGTAGAGATAATGATCACCATGACTTACTTTGTTTCCATGAATACAAACAGCAAGATCTTTGGTCATTTTTCCACTTTCTACAGTTTCGATACAAACCTGCTCTAAAGCATGGCAGAAATCAATTAATGCCTGATTATTATCTAGTTTACCACGAAATTCCAAACCTCTTGTCCATGCAAAGATCGAAGCAATCGGGTTGGTAGAAGTTGGTTTTCCTGCCTGATGATCACGATAGTGACGGGTTACAGTACCGTGGGCTGCTTCAGCTTCCATCGTGCCACCATCCGGAGTAATTAAAACAGAGGTCATTAATCCTAAAGAACCAAAACCTTGTGCAACAGTGTCAGACTGAACATCTCCGTCATAGTTTTTACATGCCCAAACAAAATTTCCATTCCATTTTAAGGCTGAAGCAACCATATCATCAATTAAACGGTGCTCATACGTAATTCCTGCAGCAACAAATTTGCTTTTGAATTCATTTTGGTAAACTTCTTCGAATATATCTTTAAAGCGACCATCGTATTTTTTTAGAATTGTATTTTTTGTTGAAAGGTATAAAGGCCAGCCTTTTGATAGTGCTTGATTGAAACATGCACGCGCAAAACCAAAAATACTTTCATCTGTATTGTACATGGCAAGAGCTACACCATCACTTTTGAAATTGTAAACTTCAAACGACTGAACATCACCACCATCTTCTGGACTGAATGTGATGGTTAATTTTCCTTTTCCCTTTGTTACAAAATCGGTTGCACGATACTGATCGCCAAAAGCATGACGACCGATACAGATTGGAGCAGTCCAGTTCGGTACCAAACGCGGAACATTGTTCATCACAATAGGCTCACGGAAAACAGTTCCATCAAGAATATTCCTGATCGTTCCATTGGGTGATTTCCACATTTGTTTC
>Ga0222713_10006508_pt1 | contig 11096 bp, 11 predicted proteins | sample C33_649DmetaG_FD_165061 | JGI IMG/M metagenome (GOLD analysis project Ga0222713, IMG submission 165061) | Estuarine water microbial communities from San Francisco Bay, California, United States - C33_649D | ecosystem: Environmental > Aquatic > Marine > Unclassified | place: USA: California... | reverse complement strand
GTGTCTTTGGCAAATGAGCCATTAAGGCCCTATGCGCTAATAAAAATCCAAGTTTCTGTCGGTATTCTATTCCCGTTTGAGCAATCGACTTAAAACTAAGCCCTAGAACTAAAAAAACAAATACCGCAATGCGCATAGTCAAAATTAATGAAAAGCTCAACGCATCTATTAACTTTGTAACATGGATTCAAGACTTATCGCTTTTGAACGTTTGCTAACCATCATGGACGAGCTAAGAGAGGGCTGCCCCTGGGATCAAAAACAAACTTTTGAAACGCTTCGAAATTTAACCATTGAAGAAACATACGAAATGGCTGATGCAATTACTAGCAAAGATTACAAAAGCCTCGAAGGAGAATTGGGGGATCTATTTTTACATCTTGTTTTCTACAGTAAAATTGGAAGTGAGCAAGGGATTTTTGATGTTAGCAGTGTAATCAATAAAATTTGCGACAAACTCATATACAGACACCCCCATATTTATGGCGATACGAAAGCTGTTGATGAACAAACGGTTAAAGCCAATTGGGAAAAATTAAAATTACTGGAAGGTAAAAAATCAGTACTAGAAGGTGTGCCTAAAGCGCTACCCGCCATAGTAAAAGCCACACGAATTCAAGAAAAAGTAAAAGGCGTTGGATTTGAATTTGAGAATACCGATCAAATATGGCAAAAGGTTCAAGAAGAATTAACAGAGTTCAAAAATGAAATGCAAAAACAAAGTGATCAAATTGAAGCTGAATTTGGAGATCTCTTGTTTTCATTGGTGAATTTGGCGCGATTTCTAAATATTTCTGCTGAAAATGCCTTGTCACTAACAAATCAAAAGTTTATTCAACGTTTTGAACACATGGAAAATCTTTTAATCCAGGATGGCTTGTTTATTGCCGATCAATCTCAAGATATACTAGATCAATATTGGGAAAAAGCCAAAAAGCAGCTAAAAAATTAGCGCGGATAACACAAGAAATATTTTTCTACTGGAGTGGCTAAGGCAGAAATATTCAAGTTATCAGAAGCTTTGGACAATTCCTGTATTTGCCCGTTTTTAAACAACAAATTGATATTGTGAAACTCTTCGTTATATGCTTTATTGGTTAGCACATCAGCATAAATGAAATAAGACAAATCCTTATCAGATAAATTGTGTTCAGACTTAATTCGATTTTGCTCTTTTGCAATTCTCTGGGCTGTAAATGGCGTTTTAGAAATTTCTATTTTGAAAAGTTGCCTATTTACTAACCCAGAACAAATGGTTGCCAAAATATAATCTGGCTCATATTGCCAAACTTTCATGGCTCCCCATATATCATAGTCATCAAGGCGTGCAAAATGGGTTAAAACCATTGGGTCTTGTTCAAAGTGTTCCGAGCGAATATCCTGCGAAAGGAAAAATTTTAATGCCGGACTGGCAAATAAGTCATGACCTTCTTTTGTGAGTTCTTTTGCCCTTCTCAATGCATGTATGAGCATGTGTTCGGCAGCTACAACCGTTTTGTGTAAATATACCTGCCAATACATGAGGCGTCTGGCTACCAAAAACTTTTCTACGGAATAAATTCCTTTTTGCTCAAGCACCAAATGACCATCATGCACATTAAGCATTTCAATAAGCCGCTCTGTTCCTATGACACCTTCAGAAACTCCAGAGTAAAAACTATCTCGATTGAGGTAATCCAACCTGTCCATATCCATTTGGGAACTTACAAGCTGGTGTAAAAATGGACGTGGGTAGGTATTGTTGAAAATTTGTAAGGCAATCTCTAAGTCATGACCGTATTCAACAGAAAGTTCCGCTATAAAAAAACCAGAGATTTTTTCATGACTTACACCGCAGACTATATCATATTCAAGGGCATGGCTAAAAGGGCCATGGCCAATGTCATGCAACAAAATAGCTAAACAAACTGCGCGTTCTTCATCTGGACTAATTGCATGGCCTTTCCTTCTTATACTTGCCACCGCCTGGATCATTAAATGCATCGCCCCTAAAACATGATTGAAACGCGTATGATTTGCACCAGGATAAACTAAATTACTCATGCCTAATTGCTGAATACGTCTTAGTCTTTGCAAATAAGGATGCTCGAGAATATCAAAAATAATTTCGTGTGGTAAGGTAATAAAACCGTAAACTGGATCGTTAATTATTTTCTTTTTGTTATGAAATAAGATATTCTCTGACAAGTTGCTAACTTTAATTATTCATCAAAGCTATAAAATTTAGATAAATGCAAGATAAAATTCTTTGGGCAGACGACGAAATTGAATTACTTAAACCGCATGTACTTTTCTTAGAATCAAAAGGATACTCAGTTGTAACAGCGACCAATGGCCAAGATGCTATTGAAAAAGTCCACAATGAGCACTTTGACATCATTTTTTTAGATGAAAATATGCCGGGTTTAAGTGGATTAGAAACCCTTGCACAAATCAAAGAACACAGTGCCTTGGTTCCCGTTGTGATGATTACCAAAAGTGAGGAGGAAAAAATTATGGAAGAGGCTATCGGATCAAAAATTGCCGATTATTTGATTAAGCCTGTTAATCCCAATCAGATTCTGCTGAGCATAAAAAAGAATTTAGATCAGAGCAAACTTGTGAGTCAAAAGACAAATGCAAGCTATCAGCAAGAATTTCGCCAATTAGGAATGCAATTATCCTCACGACTAAATGCAGAAGAATGGAAGGAGCTTTACACCAAACTCGTTTTTTGGGAATTGCAGCTCGATCAAATTGAAGATAGCGCCATGCGCGAAATATTTGAAATGCAAAAGAAAGAGGCCAATAAGCTATTTTGCGACTTTATCGAAAACAATTATTTAGAGTGGACAAGTGGTGAAAATGATCCACCAAGTATGATACATACGCTCATAAAAGAGCGAATTGCCCCACATATAGGCAATGAAAAATTAGCCGTTTTGGTTATAGATAATTTGAGGTTTGATCAGTGGAAAACTATTGAATCCATAGTAAGTCGGTATTTTCAAAAAGAGGAAGAGGACATTGTTTATTCAATTCTACCAACTGCCACCCATTATGCCCGCAATGCGCTATTTGCCGGATTGTTACCATCAGAAATCGAAAGGCGTTTCCCAACACTTTGGAAAAATGAAGAAGATGAAGGTGGAAAAAACATGCACGAAAAAGAATTTTTAGAGGCCCAGCTAAAGCGCTTAGGAAAGCATGTAAAATGGTCTTATAACAAAATCACCAACGTAGAAGCAGGTAAAAAACTAGCCGATCAATTTCATCAACTGAAACAAAATGATGTGAATTTCATTGTCTATAATTTTGTAGATATGCTCTCTCATGCGCGTACAGAAATGGAAGTAATTAGAGAGCTAGCAGACAATGAAGCTGCCTATCGCTCCATTACAACAAGTTGGCTAGAACATTCTCCACTATTGGATATACTTAAAAAAATCTCAGAGGCCAAACACAGATTAATCATCACCACAGACCACGGCACAATAAAGGTGAATAATCCTGTGCGCATTATTGGAGAACGCAATACCAATACTAATTTAAGATACAAGGCAGGTCGAGGACTAAGTTATGATGAAAAGAAAGTTTTTGTAGTTAAAAATCCACAAGAAGCCCAGCTTCCTAAATTGAAATTGTCTGCTGAATTTGTCTTTGCACGTGAACAAGACTTTTTTGTTTATCCCAACAACTACAATCATTTTGTAAATTATTACAGCCAAACATTTCAACACGGAGGGGTATCCTTGGAAGAAATTCTAATACCTTTTATAAATTTAAAAGCCAAGTAATAAATCTCAAAAATAGGATTTGATTGACTTTTTGCTTCTTTAGAACCATTCAAAATAAGGAAAAACCTTAATTTTGCTAAAAATTCTATTAATGGGTCTGCCTATATTTTCAGTTCATTCATTGCGCGAGGAATTTCCTGCTCTAAAACAGCAAGTTTTTGGCAAAGAGCTCATTTACTTTGACAATGCAGCGACTTCCCAGAAACCACGAATAGTTTTAGATACACTTTCTAAATTTTACGCCCTTGAGAATGCGAATATTCACCGCGGAGTTCATCACCTTAGTCAAGAAGCGACTATGGCATATGAAAACGCACGCATTTCAATTCAAAAATTTATTGGGGCGAAAACTAATCGAGAAATCATTTTCACTAAAGGTACTACTGATGGGATCAATTTAGTAGCCTTCTGCTTAGGAGAAGAACTAAAAACTGGGGATGAAATTTTAATTTCGGCGATGGAACACCATTCAAATATTGTTCCATGGCAAATGTTATGTGAGCGTAAAGGATGTAAATTAAAGGTAGTCCCAATTTCAAAAAAAGGCGAATTAGATCAAGAAGCGTTCGATAAAATGCTAAACGAACGCACTAAGCTATTGGCAATTACACATATTTCTAATACACTTGGAACAATCAATCCAATTAAAAAACTTATTGATAAAGCACATCATGTTGGTGCCAAGGTATTGATCGATGGAGCACAAAGTATTCAACATGTGCAAATTGATGTAAGCCAACTCAATTGTGATTTCTTTGTTTTTTCAGGACATAAAGTATTCGGACCTACAGGAATTGGAGTTCTTTACGGTAAAGAGGAAATTCTCGAACAACTTCCTCCTTATCAAGGTGGCGGTGACATGATTTCTAAAGTAACTTTTGAACAGACCACTTACAATACTTTGCCCCTGAAATTTGAAGCAGGAACGCCACACATAGCAGGTGCGATTGGTTTGGGTAGTGCTATCGAATTTTTGAAGTCCATTGATCTAGAGGGTGCCGCTATCTACGAACAGCAATTGACTCAATATGCCCAAAATAAGTTGGCGCAATTAAAAGGGATACAACTCATTGGCACAGCAGATGAAAAAACAAGTGTTGTTTCATTTATCATTGACAATTTGCATCCTTTTGATATTGGAACACTTTTAGACAAGCAAGGCATCGCTGTGCGAACAGGACACCATTGCACACAGCCACTTATGGATTTTTATCAAATTGTAGGAACCGTGCGTGCTTCATTTGCTTTTTATAACACACACCAAGAAATTGACACCTTTATTGATGCTTTAAAACGCAGTATGAAAATATTAGCATAATGAACATTAGAGAAAAACAGCTTCAAATCATCGATGAATTTGCCATTTTCGAAGACTGGATGGATAAGTACGAATATATCATTGAATTGGGTAAGGGTGTTCCTACTTTAGCACCAGACTTAAAGACAAAAGATCGCATCATTGAAGGATGCCAATCAAATGTTTGGCTTGAAACTCAATTTCGAGATGATAAATTGTATTTTTTTGCTGATTCAGATGCCATTATAACAAAAGGAATTATTGGTTTACTCATTCAAGTCTACAATGGGGAAAATCCAGCGTCAATTTTACAAAATGATTTATTCTTTATTCAAGAAATTGGCCTAACTGAGCATTTGTCGCCAACAAGAGCAAATGGCCTGTTGAGTATGGTCCAGAGAATTAAAAATGAAGCCTTAAAAAGCCTGTCCAAATGAATGATTTAGAAGACCGTATTGTCGAAATGTTAAAAACCATTTATGATCCGGAAATTCCGGTTGACATATTTGAACTCGGGCTGATTTATGAGGTAGACATACAAGAAGACAACCATGTTCTAATTGACATGACCCTTACCTCACCCAATTGCCCAGTTGCAGAATCTTTACCAAAAGAAGTAGAAGATAAAGTAGCAACTGTAGATGGCGTCAACAGCGCTAAAGTAAAAATCGTTTTTGACCCACCTTGGGACAAAGATATGATGAGCGAGGAAGCCAAACTTGAATTGGGCTTTTTATAATTATCAAAGGATTTTTTTATCTAGAGCAACTAAATCGTTTAAGTCTATATTGTAGATAATCGTAATATTCAAAAGTTAGTTGATGTTTGGTAAGCATAATAATTTTAGCCTGTAGGGTGTCTGTCAATCTTGCAATTGATAGTACCTCGCCATCAGCACTTAAGCTACATTGAGCTTGGTTAAAATTAACCGAATCACTTACCCAATACTGTCCAAAATAAGAATAGGTGTAGTTGGCCTTTCCATTGATTAAAGAACCATCAATCAAAAACCAACCTGAGGGCACGTAATCGTAAAATAAAAATCCTTCTCCGTCTTCTATACGCACCATGTCAATTGTCCATGAGCCGGGTAGTCTCCTATTATTTACCTTATTTTTACTGCAAGAAAATAAAAGTATAAGAACGAGAAATAAGTTTATTGTCTTCATGAAAGTGCAATTGCCACCATACTTCTAATACCAATTTCAAGCGCATGCTCATCAATATCAAAATTTGGATGATGCACAGCATGCACTATTCCTTTTTGCGTGTTTCCCGTACCTAATCTAAAAAAACAAATTGGACGATGTTGACCATAAAAGGAAAAGTCTTCTGCAGTCATGCGTAAAGGCAATTTCTCGATATTTTCTTGCCCTAATTCTCGACTTAGAATACCACTTACCCTCTGAGTTAAATCGGGATCATTTTTTAAGAAAGGATAACCTTCAGATAAATTAAGATGAATTTTTCCGCCAAACTTTTTAGCAATAATTTCTGCCTCTCTATGAAGAATTTTTTTGGCTTCAGTACGAAATGCTTCATTCATGGTGCGAAATGTTCCTTTGATGATTGCTGTATTACTAACTACATTTGTACTACCAAGCGCTTCGAAACGGCCAAAAGTCAGCACGTGTGGAAGCTCGTGTGGGCATGCCAATGCTATTTTATGCTTGCAAGTTTCCATCCAAGATATACCTATTTCTATTGGATTAATAAATCTTTCAACCAAAGCCCCGTGCCCCCCAATCCCTTCAACTTCAACATGTATTTCATCGCTTGAAGCCATGTACAATCCTTGCTTAAGCCCTACCTTTCCTACTTGTAACTCGGGATAAACATGTAATGCTACGAGTTCTTCAACAATTGGGTTGTCTAAAATACCTGCTTCAATCATTAGCGTTGCTCCGCCTGGATTTTTCTCTTCTCCGGGCTGAAAAATAAGTTTCACCGGTCGCTTTAATTTCTCGCGATTTGATTGTAAATAAACCGCAACACCCAATAAAATACTTGTGTGTACATCATGGCCACAGGCATGCATCCAACCCTTATTTTTGCTCCGATAGGAAACTTCATTCAATTCTTGGATTGGAAGGGCGTCTAAATCAGCACGCAAGGCCAAACATGGAGAATTAGCGCTATGTTTTGAACTAGCGATAAGTGCAACTACACCTGTACCAGCAACCCCTTTATGATGAACAATTTCATTCTTAGATAAAATTTGACTTACAAATTCCATCGTTTGTATTTCTTCAAAAGATGGTTCCGGATACATATGTAAATGCCGACGCCATAAGCGCACATCTTTAATTAAAGTCTCTGGAAGTGATATCTTCATTTTTTTCTAGACCTAATCATGTTTAATCCCTTGATAGCCAGCCAAAATAAGTTGGATAGAAACGTAGGCCATTAATAAGCCAAATAGCAATTTTACCCATGCCTCAGGTAGTTTCAATGTTAATTTTGAACCCAAAAAGGCTCCAACTATAAAGGTACTTGCAATTACTAATCCAAAACGCCAATTCACATTTCCTGTTTTCCAATAATTTACAACTGCTAATAATAAAACAGGAAGGGAAAGGATAAATAATGAAGTGCCTTGGGCTTCGTGCTGACTTAGGCCAAGTAGGAAAACCAACGCGGGAACAATGACCACACCTCCCCCTATTCCAACCATCCCGCTTAACATACCTGCGGCTAATCCAATTAGGCCAAGAATTAATATCGTTTGAACAGACATCCTAAACAAATTTAAAAAGAATTCCTTATGCGCTATTTTTAAGCTTTTAATTCTAAAGTAGATTCTGTATAATAAATATATTAATCAACAAGCAGATTACAACCCCTGATATCTGAGGCTGCAAGCCTTCCTTCTAAGCTAAATCCATCGCTATGCAATCTGCCAAGATCATCAGTTTGAATAAATGAACAACTGTTTTGATTGGCTAAATCGATGACATTAATCCCCCCTTTTTGTCCAATTGACACTTCTGAAAAAGGATCATATGCATCGCGCAAGCGAATCTGCATCCATGGTGGACACTTAAATAATGTTCCATCAATACAATAAGCCTGAGATAATAATTCAGTCATGCCATATTCAGAATAGATTCTTGGCACTTGCAATCCTTTTTGAAGTTTCTGATGTAAAACTGTTTTTGAAAGTTCTTGGCGCCTACCTTTCATGCCGCCTGTTTCTAAGATAATTGCTTCAGAAAGATTAATTTCTTGTTGTGATAAATCTAAAAGCGCATAGGATACGCCAAAAACAAATGGTTTTTTATGACTAAGCAGTGCCTTTTGATATACTTCTAACACGTTTTGCTTGTGATCGAGATAATACCCAGAAAGATCAGTGCCACTTTTTTTTATAAGACAATCCACCATATAGATGAGACTAGAATCGCCATTTTGAAGGTAGGATGGCAAGAGACCAATAAAAACAAAGTCTTTAACCGATCCAAAAATCCTTTCAAATCCCAAGATAAGTGAGGCCTCATAAAAACTTAGATCGCTTACATGGTGTTTGCTACGTATTTGCTGCGTTGTTCCGCTAGACAGAAAGGTGCTTTGTATTTGCGCATTTGTAGGTAAAACCTTGTGGCTTTTAAAAAATTCAATTGGCAAAAACGTAATTTGTGACAGCGTTTTTGGATTTGAACGACCCAAAGAATTAACATATTGATTATATATGGGGATTTGCTTATACTGACGCTCAAATGTCTGCAGTGCTATTTCTTCAAAATTCGCACTATTTATTTGCATTAAAAATTGATCTGCTAACACAAGACAAAGTTAAGTTATTGTGGGCGCATTAGCGAATTAATGGGTAATTTTGAACAAAGAAAAATCCAATTTGTTGGACACTTTGATATGAAAAAAACCGGCGTCTTACTCATTCAACTTGGTACACCAGACTCACCTCGTGTAGCTGATGTGCGAAGTTACTTGACAGAATTTTTAAATGACCCACGCGTTATTGATATTCCATATTTTTTAAGAACCATCTTGGTTAATGGAATCATCGTGCCTTTCAGAGCACCCAAATCAGCGAAAATTTATAAGGAACTTTGGCAATTAGGTGGCGGGGCCTCGCCTTTGCTTACCCACAGCCAAAAACTAAAAGAATTACTTCAAGAAGAATTCAAGGATTCGCAGGTTACATTTGAATTGGCCATGCGCTATAAAAACCCCTCGTTAAATGAGGTGTTAAATAGAATGAGCAAAGCCAATTACGATAGAATAATCATCCTCCCTCTTTTTCCGCAATATGCCTCGGCGTCATCTGGTTCTGCCATAGAAAAAGTAATGAAAATTATTAGTAAATGGTGGGTTATACCAGAATTAAAAATCGTAAGCCAATTTTATGACAATGAAGGTTATATAGATTCTATTGTTTCAAATGCCCAGCAATTTGATCTCAATGCGTATGACCACATATTATTCTCTTATCACGGCCTACCTGAAAGACAAGTCGATAAGGTGTATGAGGGGACAGACTTGTGTAATGAGCAGCCTTGCGAAAGCGAACTAAATGATTACAATAAGTTTTGCTATAAGGCTACTTGTTATGCTACTACGCGCATCATAGCCGAAAAATTAAAATTAAAAAAAGAGGACTACACGGTTTGTTTTCAATCGAGACTCGATAAAAAATGGCTTACGCCGTTTTCAGACAAAATAGTTGAAGAATGGGGAAAGAAAGGAGCAAAAAAAATATTGGTTTTTAGCCCTGCATTTGTTGCAGACTGCCTTGAAACGCTCATTGAAATTGGTGAAGAATACCAAGAGATTTTTGAAAGCCATGGTGGTGAAAAGGTCCAACTTGTACCGAGTTCAAATACGCATCCTTTATTTGTTAAAGGTTTAAAAGCATTGATAGAAAATCAGCTTCATTAATCCTTGAATAGCATTTAGAAACGACGTACATTTGCAAACAATTTTTGAATAAAGTTATGAATCAAACACAAAATCACACATACAAAGTCAAAGACATCAGTCTTGCAGACTGGGGTCGAAAAGAAATTAAATTAGCTGAAGCCGAAATGCCGGGTCTTATGGCTTTACGAGAAGAATATGGCAACAGCAAACCCTTGGCTGGAGCGCGAATTGCAGGCTGTCTTCACATGACCATTCAAACTGCTGTTTTAATTGAAACACTTGTCGAATTAGGAGCGCAAGTGTCTTGGTCTTCTTGTAATATTTTTTCAACCCAAGACCATGCAGCAGCAGCTATTGCAGCTGCTGGAATACCAGTTTTTGCATGGAAAGGGATGAATGAAGAGGAGTTTGATTGGTGTATTGAACAAACTTTATTTGCATTTGAGGACAATAAAGCGCTCAACATGATCCTCGATGATGGTGGCGATCTTACCAACATGGTTTTTGATCGTTTTCCAGAACTTACCGCAGATATAAAAGGACTCTCTGAAGAAACTACAACTGGTGTGCATCGTTTGTACGAACGAATGAAAAATGGCACTTTGGTAATGCCTGCCATCAACGTCAATGATTCTGTAACAAAATCTAAATTTGATAATAAATACGGATGTAAAGAATCATTAGTAGACGCCATCAGAAGAGCGACAGATGTAATGCTAGCTGGAAAAGTAGCTGTAGTTTGCGGATATGGGGACGTTGGAAAAGGCTCAGCTGCTTCACTTCAAGGAGCTGGTGCAAGGGTCATTGTGACTGAAATCGATCCTATATGTGCCTTGCAAGCTGCAATGGATGGCTTTGAAGTTAAACCACTTGATAAAGTAGTTCAACTTGCCGATATCGTGGTCACAGCGACTGGTAACAAAAGTATTGTCGTAGGGCGCCATTTTGAAGCTATGAAGGACAAAACTATCGTCTGTAATATTGGTCATTTTGATAATGAAATCGACATGGCTTGGTTAAATAGCCAATATGGAAAAGATAAAATGGAAATTAAACCACAAGTTGACCTTTATAACGTAAAGGGCAATGATATCATTGTGCTAGCCGAAGGACGCTTGGTAAATTTAGGATGTGCAACAGGGCAT
>Ga0222713_10006507_pt1 | contig 11097 bp, 10 predicted proteins | sample C33_649DmetaG_FD_165061 | JGI IMG/M metagenome (GOLD analysis project Ga0222713, IMG submission 165061) | Estuarine water microbial communities from San Francisco Bay, California, United States - C33_649D | ecosystem: Environmental > Aquatic > Marine > Unclassified | place: USA: California... | reverse complement strand
AAAATGATTTTGTAAGCATTTCGTAGTATACTGATCACTTCGTCCGTAAAACCATTTCTCCTGAGTCCTTCTTTATTGAGTCCACAAGCGCGTGCCTCATGTCCGCCCTCAACTAAAATATAAGGTAGAACATTTTGACGTACCATACTCGAGGCCGCAATAAAACTAAGTGCACCAATATGACAAAATTGGTGAACGGCACTGTAAGCACCTAAGATGGCATTATTTCCAATTTTCACATGTCCTGCTAAAGCCACGTTATTCACTAAAATAACATTATCACCAATGACGCAATCATGTGCAATATGAGTACCCACCATCAAAAGATTATAATGACCAATTGTTGTAATGCCCTTATCTTGTACCGTACCGCGATTGATTGTGCAATATTCACGAATAACGTTATAATCACCTATTTCTAAGTAAGTTTTTTCTCCTTGATATTTTTTGTCCTGTGGATCATCACCAATTGAAGAAAAAGAATGAATTTTATTATATGCGCCAATTCGCGTGGGACCTTTCAATACCACGTGGGATCCAATAATAGTCCCAGGACCTATCTCAACATCAGACCCGATTGTACTCCAAGGTCCAATTTGGACATCTGAACTTAATTTAGCCTGTGGATCAATAATCGCTTTTGTATCAATACCCGCCATTAGTTTTCGCTCCCTGCGCCTAAGAGCGTTGCCTCACACACTAATTCTCCCTCAACTTTAGCGGTAACATACGATTTCCAAAATTGTTTTTTTCTGTTGAGAACCTCTGCTTCAATTATTAATTGATCTCCGGGTACCACCCGTTTTTTAAATCGAGCCTTTTCAATACCCGCAAATAGGTATAAAAATTTTTCATTATTTTCTTTATTGGCATGTAAAGCCAGGATCCCAGTCGTTTGTGCCATGGTTTCAAGAATGAGTACACCTGGCATAATTGGGTTATCCGGAAAATGGCCTAAAAAATAAGGTTCATTCATAGTGACATTTTTTAAAGCCACGATCGATTTATCAGGTACTATTGAAATAACCTTATCAATCATTAAAAAAGGATAACGATGCGGTAAATAAGTGAGTATCTTTTGAATATCCATAACGTCGTTCATAATTCTTACCCAAGTTTACTATTTTTTCTATTATTTGATAATTTAGGACTTTTTTGTAGTTCAGTCCTTGCTTGCACTCTCTCAATTGAATTTGTGACACAAAAAAATCTTAATCTGAATAAATGCTTCTTTTTTTTCTTTTAATCTCTATCGAGAGATTTATTATTGACTAATGCTTCTATTTTTTGAAATCTTTTAATCCACTGATCCAACTGGCGAAATCGAACAATATTTTTTTTCCATGCTCGGTCAGGCTGAGCCAAATGTGTAGAAGAATAAATCCCTGGACTACGGATAGAATTCACTACACTCGACATTCCGGTAATATAAACATTATCTACAATTTCGATATGACCATTGATACAAACTCCACCTCCTATCATACAGTTTTTACCAATACGCGCACTTCCAGCAATGCCTGTACATCCTGCGATCGCCGTATTTTCACCAATTTGAACATTATGGCCCACTTGGATCTGATTATCTAATTTTACGCCATTGGCAATAATCGTATCATCGAGTGCCCCTCGATCGATGCTGACGTTCGCTCCAATTTCAACATCATCCCCTATTTTCACCTTTCCTAATTGAGGGATCTTAACCCATTTATTATTTTCTTTCGCCAAACCAAAACCATCGCTCCCAATCACAGCGCCATTATGAATAATCACGCGTTGACCCACTTGTGTATCAGCACACAAACTCACCTGCGAAGCTAAGCGAGTGTGAGCCCCAATCACGACATTGTCACCAATAACACAATGAGCACCGAGGACAACGCCCTCATCGATCCGTGTATTGGCGCCAATGACGACATAAGGTGCAATACTCACGCTAGGATGAATATGACAGCTTGGATCAAGGATAGCCGTGGCATGAATTTCAGGAATAACTTTCGATCTACGTTCAAATAATTTAGCGACTTTGGCAAAAGCAAGATAAGGATTAGCCACGACCAAGGCATTACTCGGAGCATGTTTTAAACATTCGGTGCGAAGAATGACAGCAGATGCTTGAGTAGTCGCCAGATATTTTAAATAGCGTTTATTATCTAAAAAAGAAATTTGTCCCTGCCGTGCATTTTGCAGTGTCATTATGCCACTGATTAAACAAGCGGAATCACCTTTCAGAACCGCACCAATTAAATGAGCAATTTCTTTGAGTGAATATTGATGCGACATGTCTAACTCCGGTTTTTATTTCAGTTGTAGTTAAAAATTTTTCGTAGGAGGGCACGAAGATCTAGTATACAAGGCAAGGTGTCGCGATAAAAAGCAAACCTAAATATACAACGACATACAAACTGCTCGTTCGCGACAACGCAAGCAAAAAAATCAAAAATAAAGCGTATTAAACTTTTTTTAAGGCGTCTAAAACTTGCTGCGTAATGTCAAAATCATTTTTAGCGTATAACGTACTGCCTTTTTGAATCACTAAATCAAACCCAGATTGCGCCGCTAATTGACTAACCACATTATTTAACTGCTGACTAAAGCCATGCAGCGATTGACTTTGCTGTTTAGATAAATCACTTTGAAAGGAAGCTATCATGGATTTAACTTTATTCTGATCAGTCATCAACTTGCTTTCTAAGCTGTTTCGTTCGTCAGGTTTCATAACAGATGCATTTTTTTCTAAATTGCTTGCTTCTTTCTGTAATTCACTTTGTGCTTTAACAATACTATCTTGCCGAGGTTTGAATTGACGCGTTAATGCTTCGTTAATTTTGGCAATTTGTGGAGCGTTTTTTAATATGGCTTGCATATCAACGACCGCTAATTTGACATCCGCATAAGCTGGCAGCGTCAGTAGACCCGTCATTAATGTAACAATAGAAATTAAACAAATTTTGTTCATTGTCAGCTCCTTAAAATAAGCTAAAATTAAAAACCCGTTCCAATGTTAAACTGGAAAACTTGGGTTTGATCACCGGGTTGAGGGTTTATGGCCTTCGCTAAACTAAAGCTTAATGTTACATTAAAAACCGGAACTCGCCAATCTACATCTATTCCGGCGGAATAACGCAGTGGCCCCGAGTCTGTCCCCCCTCTGACAACAGGAGGAGGTGGAGTTCTACGGGTAATACCTAAAGTTGAATAGGTATTACCTGCATCAACAAAAAAACTGGTTCTTAACTTATCCGATATGGGATTCGGTACAATTAAGGCTAAACTCCCTACCGTCATCACATTACCACCCAAAGGTAAACCGTTAGTATCTCTGGGACCTAGAGAACTAATTTCATAACCTCTCACCTGACCATCCGTACCAATACCACCTGCATAATAATTGGCAAAGAAAGGTAATCCGGTGGTTGAAGCAAAGCCATTCCCATAACCTAAGCTTAGACGACTTTCGAGAATCAAATGATGTTTGAAAGGTAAATAAGCATGTGCTGAGTAATTTCCCTTATAATAGTATAAGGGTTGACCGCCCACCGGCAAAGCAAGCTGAACATTTGCGAGTTGATTAATCCCACTTGTAGGAAATACGATTCGATCCAAGCTGTTTCTTCCCCAACCTACTGTCAATAAAAATTGGTTAAATTGTACGCCATGCTGCGCAACAAACTGTTGTATTTCCAAAGACTGTTGATCCTGAGGAGGGAAATTAAGTTGTAGCTTCTGTAATCCACCTTGAAGCTGTAAAGTATCTCCACGTTCGTCAAAAGGAATAATATAATGAAGGTCTGCACCGTAAGTGTTGGTATTATAGGTTGTGGTATTCAGATCACTCGGCGTCGATCGTTGATAAAAAAGATCATAGCCACGTTGCACTCCATTCAAGGTGTAAAAAGGATTGTTATAACTCACACTATAAACCGTTGCGGCGCGATTATTGTTGAAATTTAACGCTAATTGATTACCGGTTCCAAACACATTATTTTGATTCAACGAAGCACCGATGACCGGTCCATTGGTACCATACCCTAAACTAAACAACGCTTGTGCCGCATGCGCTTCATTTAAATCGATATCAAGATCCACTTGATCAGTATACCCTGCAATAGGAACGGGCGTTAATTGCGGCTCTCCCTGAAGAAAGCCGCTGAGATTAAGCTGTCTAATTGATGTTTTTATATCGGACTCTGAAATTAAACTGGCTTCTTGTTGACGTAGCAGACGTCGAAATACCTCATCCTGAGTTTTTAAATTACCTCTTATATTAATATGCCGTACATACACTCGATTGCCCGGATCCACATAAAATGTTAAAAAAACCGTTTTATTTTCTTGATCGATTTGAGGAGCGGTATTGACCGTCGCAAACATATAGCCAAAATCACCTAATGCTTTTTTGATACCTTGTTCCGCGGCTATCACATTTTTGCGTGAAAATATCTGACCACCTTGCAAAGGAACTAATAGTTTTTGCAATTTGGTTTGCGAAATAAGTGTATTTCCTAGAAATTGATAACCACTTAGCTTATAAACAGGTCCTTCGCTGACGCGGATAATAAGATAAACCTTTTTCCGATCTGGAGTTAACGTCGCCTGCGTCGAATCGACTTTAAATTTAAGATAACCTCGATCCATGTAATAAGATTGAAGTGCATCGAGTGTGGCTGATAGTCGATCAGGGTTATATTGATCACTATTCGTCAAAAATGACCAAAAATGGTGTACACCCAACGGCAAAGCGGCACGCAATGTCCTTTCACTAAACACCTGGTTACCCACTATCGAAATATCCGCTACCTCGACAGTGAGGCCCTCAGAAATTTGAATATGGATCGATACCCTGTTATTAGATAGCAATGTAATGACGGGAGTAACCTCTGCAGAATATTTACCCATATTGTCGTATTGAGTTCGTAATTGCGAAACAAAACGATCTAAAGTCGCTTTATCCAGCAAACGTCCGCGCACCAAACCAATCTTTTTTAGAATTTTCTTTAATTTATCCTTAGGGATTTCTTTATTGCCCGTAACATCAATGTGACTGATAGTCGGCCTTTCAACGACTTTTATAATCAAGACATTAGCTTGTTCCTCTAAGGTAACATTGCTAAAGAATCCCGTCGAAAAAAGTGCATTAATAATAGAGGTCGACTGATAGGGTAGAAAGCTTTGGCCTACTCTTACAGGTAAATAGCTAAGAACGGTATCGCGACTGATGCCTTGCAAACCCTCAACTTCAATTCGACTAATAGGAAAAGCAAAGGCGGGTAAAATGAGGAAAGGAGTAATCGAGAACAATCCTAACAAAAAAACTCTTAATAAAAGTCGCAACATAGACGTTATTTTTTAGCCTTATAAGACATAGTATGCTTCTTATCTAAAACTGGACTTAACGTGAAAAACGCTCTTTTGCAGTATGGCTTTGGTCCCTATTATTCGCGGTGATCATTTATCCTTGGATAAATCCCTTCCCTCGAAACGTCGTCGACGCCGTGCGCTTCTGAAAAAGAACATGTTTCACGTAACCCGTAAAAGTACATCACTTAAAACAAAAACTCTAACTGTAAAAATAATTTCAAAGAAACACCTTATCGTTTAATTTTTTATGAGCAAGGAGCAAATGACTAATCTTCTTGTGTCACAACATTCTTATTTCTGAATGCGCTATAATGCTTTAAAATCATCTCTTTAGCAATCTCCCGTGCTAAATTGTCATCCTCAAAGATAATATGAATATCTGTCATAGGACGCGAATGAATTTTTTCCAATACATCCTGATTGAGCCTAGTAATATCAGTAAAGCTGATTTTTCCATCTAAAAAGGCTTGTACAGCAATTTCATTAGCCGCATTCAATATCGTTGTCGCTGTCCCTCCAATACGCAATGCTTGATAAGCTAAATTTAAGCAAGGATAACGTTCGTGATCAAGCGCCAAAAAATCCAAACGCCCTATTTTTAATAGATCTAATGAGTCTACAGAATTATGGATACGCTCTGGAAAGGCTAAAACATAAGAAATAGGTATACGCATATCAGGATTGGCTAATTGCGCTAACACGGATCCATCGCGATATTCAACGAATGAATGCACAATACTCTGTGGATGCAACACTACCTCAATTTGATCCAACATGAGACCAAACAAAAAATAAGCTTCTATCACTTCAAAACCTTTATTCATTAATGTCGCTGAATCCACACTGATTTTAGGCCCCATACACCAATTGGGATGTTGACAGGCCTGCTGTGGTGTCGCATGAGATAATTCCTTGAGTGATTTATCTCGTAAAGCCCCACCTGATGCCGTTAAAATAATTTTTTTAAGGTTTTTACAGTGGCTACCAAGCGTCACTTGCCCATGCATACACTGAAAAATGGCATTATGCTCACTATCAACAGGCAACAAGCGAATGTTGGCTTGCTGCGCTTCTTTTATGAATAAAGGACCTGCCATAATTAAGGCTTCCTTATTCGCAAGTAGTACTTGTTTTTTAGCTTTAATGGCCGCTAAGGTAGGTAATAAGCCCGCAGCACCGACAATAGCCGCCATGACCATATCCACTTCAGGAAGGCTCGAAACACGCTCTAAAGCGTCTCTGCCAAATAATACTTCGGTCTTTAAAGATTCTGCACGCAAACGTCGTTGTAAACTCCCACTTAAAATTTTATTACTCACTACCGCATAAGTGGGCTTAAATTCAAGACACTGTTTAAATAGCAAGTCAATATTGTCATGTGCGGTTAAGGCGATTACTTTAAACCGTGTTGGATGTTCTCGAATAATTTCTAAGGTATTAATACCTATCGAGCCAGTCGCACCTAAAATAGTTAAAAATTTCATGTTATTAAACCTAGCAGTAATAAAGACGCTGTAAACACCGGTGCAGCAGCTAATAAACTATCTATCCGATCCAAAACTCCTCCGTGACCTGGCAATAATTGACCACTATCTTTTAATCCTTGAAGTCGCTTTAATTGACTTTCAAATAAATCTCCTGCCACTGCCGCTAAACTCGTTAATAATATTAATAAGCCTATTTGCCATGACGACAATTTAATCCCATGGAAAAAATAGACCAAAAGCATTACTGAAAAAAAAGTTAATATCAATCCGAAAATAAAACCTTCCCAAGTTTTTTTAGGGCTTAAGATCGGCGCTAAAAGATGCCGTCCCCAAAGACGACCACTGACATAAGCGGCCGTATCCGCTATCCAAATAATCAGCAACATAAACATCAAATAAACCGGTATCAATTGCAGTTTTTGTAATGCCACCCAACACAACGTCAGTATGATCCAACCTAAGACAGTGCTGACTATCGGATTAACATTCGGCAATTTAGATTTATTACGCGCCCAAATTAAATAAACGCTTAACATTGACCAGAATATTAAACCTAACTTTAACCATCCGTTGTAGATTAAATAAGGCGAAATGAGAAATAAGATGACGGCTTGCACGCCGACATATAAAATTCGCTTAGGGAAGTCCCGATAAGCACTCAAACCTGACCATTCCCAAGCAGCCAATAATAGAATACTTGCTGTAATCAGTTTAAAATAAAATTGCGATGTATAAAAAATCCCAGCAATAACCAAAGGAATCAATATCAGTGCGGTTAAAATTCTAAGTTTAAGCATTTATTTCTGCGAGTTGTTCGCTAATGAAACCAAATCGCCGTTCTCGTTGCGCATAAAATTGTAAGGCTTTATTCAACGCTTGCTCATCGAAATCAGGCCATAAAGTATCGGTAAAATACAATTCAGTATAAGCTAATTGCCAAAGAATAAAATTACTAATTCGATATTCGCCACTCGTGCGGATTAACAAATCGGCACCAGGAAAACCCGCTAAGCTTAAATAATTGGCAAATGTTTCGCGAGTTAATTTTTTTTCTTCCAACTCGCCCAACTTAAATTCTTCCATAATTTTTTGTGCGGCCTGAACAATATCCCATTGACCACTATAATTGACTGCAACGATCAACTTAAGGCCGGTATTTTCAGCCGTTAAAGCCTGAGATTTTATTATCCATTCGCGCAACAATGGATTAAAACCGTCCAAATTTCCTACTATTCTCAACTGGACATTATTCTTAATTAATTTATCCATTTCGTTTTTAAGCGTATTCAGAAAAAGTGTCATTAAATAATTGACCTCTTGTTCAGGACGCTGCCAATTTTCGCGGCTAAAGGCAAATAGAGTCAGTACTTCAATTCCTATTTCGCTACAATATTTAATTACTTTACGAACCGCTTTCACGCCTTCTTGATGACCTAACATCCGAGGTAAATGACGACGTTTTGCCCACCGACCATTTCCGTCCATAATGATCGCGATATGACGAGGACGTTTTAAGGCAAGAGCAGACTCTGGAATTGACATAGCATGGTGAGATTAAATTTGCATTAACTCTTCTTCTTTGGTTTTTGCTAGCTTTTCTATTTCAGCAATATTTTGATCCGTTATTTTCTGAATCATCTCTTTAGAACGGCGTTCTTCATCTTCAGTAATCTGTTTTTTCTTTACTAACTCTTTAAGTTGATGATTGGCATCTTGACGATAATTTCGAATGGATACACGTGCATCCTCGGCTTCTTGTTTAACTAATTTACTCATATCTCGACGACGTTCTTCGGTTAACACAGCCAAAGGAACGCGAATAACCTGACCTGCTGTTAAAGGATTTAAACCTAAATTAGATTGAATAATGGCTTTTTCAATGACGGGAATAGACGCTTTATCCCAAGGTGTAATCAATAAAGTTCGTGCGTCCGCTACGGTAATACTCGCCACATGATTCAAAGGGACTTCTTTACCGCCATACTGAGGAATCCGCAACTGTTCTAATAAACTTGGGTGAGCCCTACCCGTCCGCAACTTAGCGAGATTTGTTTTTAACGCTTCCAGTGCCTTTTTCATCCCCTGTTCAGTTGTTAGTTTTATCTGTCCTATCATACTTAATTCCTCTTACTCACTAAAGTACCTTTACTTTTACCTTGTAAAACATCTAATAGTGCATTTTTTCTTTTAATACTAAAGATAAATATTGGCAAATCATGATCACGACACTGTGTAAATGCCGCTAAATCCATAATACCTAATTCTTGTTCTAATGCTTTTTCATAACTGATATGGGAATATAACACCGCTTTCGGATCTTTTTTGGGATCCGCACTGTATACCCCATCAACATGCGTCGCCTTAAGCAATAAATCGGCCCCAATCTCTATGCCACGTAAACTCGCTGCAGAATCGGTACTCACTAGGGGATTTCCAGTACCTCCTGCAAAGATAACAATATAACCTTTCTCTAGATGGTCTATCGCTTTGTAACGTTCAAACATCGGCATAAAACCACTGATAGGAATAGCCGACATAATTTTAGCTGCCTTTTTGTGTGCCGCGAAGGAATCACGCAAGGCTAGCGCATTAATGACGGTACCTAACATACCCATCTGATCACCAGTTATTCTATTAATACCTGTACGTGCTAAAACTTCACCACGGAAAATATTACCTCCTCCTATGACGATGCCTATTTGTACTCCTAGATCCGCTACAGCGATAATATCCGTAACAATACGGTTAAGCTCCACAGGATCCAACATGTGCGAAGCTTCACCATGGAGAGCTTCGCCACTCAGCTTAAGCAAAATACGTCGATACTTTGAGCGTGCCATCATAAAATAACTTTCTATTAAAGAGATGGGATAATAACCTATGCAGCGCACTGTTTCTAGCCCAAATACAGGTTACCTAATAAGCAAAAATTGGCTACTTTACATAAGTTAATAAATAAGTTTCCTGTTATAGCCACTTGAAACTTAATGGCTTGTTTATTTATTCTTGAGGGTTAAGATTATTAGGCACAAAAACTCCTTTTATTTTTTGTTAATAAGTAAACTTAAAATTAAATCATTTTTTTATGATAAGCCTAATTGTTTAAGCAACCAGGCTTATTAAAGGAATTCAAGAAGAACTTTTAACTTGTGCCATAACTGCTTCGGCAAAATCTTCAGTAGGTTTTTCTATTCCTTCGCCTACCACAAACCGCACAAAACCAATCACTTTTGCACCTGTATTTTCTAAAAGTTGTCCCACACGAATAGTTGGATCCTTTACAAACGCTTGACCTAACAAACTCATTTCGTCACGGAATTTATTCAGTCGTCCTTCAACTATCTTATCGATAACAACTTGTGGTTTACCACTGCCCTGTGACTGGGTCATAAGAATCTCACGCTCTTTAGCTACAATTTGTTCAGCAATCTCATCCGTAGAAATAACCGTAGGATTATTAGCGGTAATATGTAACGCCAAATCTCTTGCGAGCGATTCATCGCCACCTTTTAACCGTACAATCGTACCGATACGTCCTGTATGAACATAGGTTCCAAGAATGATATCTGCCTGTACAGACACCCTATGCAAACGTCTTAATTGGATATTCTCTCCTAATTTGGCAACTAAGGTTTCACGCGCTTTTTCTAGGCTTTCACCGCTCTCAACAAACTTAGCGTTTAATAAGGATTCGATATCGGTAATTTGATGATCTAATGCGCATTGTGCCGCTTTCTCAGCAAATTGCTTGAAATTCTCATCGCGCGCGACAAAATCCGTCTCACAGTTGACCTCCAAGAGGATAGCAGGGCCCCTTCCGGATTGTGACTTAATCACAATTAAGCCTTCCGCTGTGATACGACCTGATTTTTTCTCTGCTTGAATTTGGCCTGATTTACGCATCGCTTCGGCAGCGACATCTGGATTTCCTTTGGCCGCTTCTAAAGCCCTTTTACAATCCATCATACCTGCCCCTGTTCGAGCACGTAATGCTTGAACCATTGCAGCCGTTATTGTTATTGTCATGTATTTATTCCTTTTTTTCTTCTATCGATTGCGTCGATTCTGCAATAGTTTCTTGAGTCTCGACTTTTTCGACTTCAACACGTGTTAAGTCAGTTGATTTTTTAGAAGCCGCGCGCGCTTCTAAAACAGTATCCGCGACCATCTGTGTATAAAGTGTAATCGCACGTGCCGCATCATCATTACCTGGAATAATATAATCAATCCCTTCGGGTGAGTGATTTGT
>Ga0222713_10006506_pt1 | contig 11097 bp, 9 predicted proteins | sample C33_649DmetaG_FD_165061 | JGI IMG/M metagenome (GOLD analysis project Ga0222713, IMG submission 165061) | Estuarine water microbial communities from San Francisco Bay, California, United States - C33_649D | ecosystem: Environmental > Aquatic > Marine > Unclassified | place: USA: California... | reverse complement strand
CCTTGAGCTCCTTGAGCCCCTTGAGCCCCTTGGGCACCTGTTTTTCCTTGAGCACCTTGTGTGGTACTGTCAGCTCCTTGAGCCCCTTGAGCCCCTTGGGCACCTGTTTTTCCTTGAGCACCTTGGACAGAACTCTGAGCACCTTGAGCACCTTGAGCTCCTTGAGCACCTTGAGCTCCTGTATTACCTTGGGCACCTGTACTAGCCCCTTGAGCACCCTGAGCACCTTGTGTGCCCTGAGCACCCTGAGCACCTGTATTCGCACCTTGTGCTCCTTGAGCACCTGTTGGTCCCTGAGCACCTTGTCCACCTTGAGCACCTTGAGCACCTTGAGCACCTTGGGTTCCTTGTGAACCTTGAGCACCTGTTGGTCCTTGAGTACCTTGAGCACCTTGAGCACCTTTAATATTGGCTTGTGAACCCACCCATTCTCCAAGGTGGTTAATAACCATAGTATAAGAAGAACTACCATCCCAAGAGTAAACACCCTCACCACTACTTAAATCATTTACAGAAAACCCTTTGGATGTTACGGCTTGTGTACCAACACTACCCATTGAAGAGTCTGTTGTTGATGAAAATGTTATATCACCATTAGCATTAACTTTTTGGACTAACTGATTACCAATTGAGTCCTCATAGATAGTAAAAGGAGCGTTACCTGAAAAGGTATTACCTGAAGGGTATATTATAATATCATTAGCCATTAGTAATTCTCAATATATTCTTCTAACATAGTTAATCTTTCGTCAACAGTTGCGATGTTGTTCTGATGTTCTTTAATACCTTCTACTAAATATGCATTAAGTTGGGGATAAAGGATATAGTAATATCCATTATCTCTCATTCTTACCACTTCAGGAATGTGTTCTCTAACTTGTTGAGCAATAAATCCTAAAGAGTGTGTTTTGTTATTTTCTAAATAGTAATTGTATTCAGGAGTATCTTCAGTCCAATCAAATTCAACAGGTTGTAACATCATCAACTTTGTTAATGAACCCTCAAGAGTAATAACTTCATTTTTTAATCTCAAGTCAGATGGATTACAACACATTAACATACAAGACACGTCAACCGAAGCTTCCCCAAACGACCTAAAAGCACCTCCAATAAATGGGTCACACGACATACAATCATTACCATCATAAACATAGTCTGGTGGTGACGAAAGACATTGTGGGTTGGAAACCGTAGAGTATACGGTATAATTTCCAACCTGATTTGTCAGTGTACAATCCATATACAACTCGTGCATTCCTAAGTTATAACATGTTGGTCCTGATGGCGGCCCTGAATTACCTTGAGCACCTTGAGCGCCTTGAGGTCCAGTGATTCCCGTTGCACCTTGTGAACCTTGAGCCCCTTGACCACCAGTTTGTCCTTGAGCACCTTGAGCTCCTTGTGAACCTGGAATACCCACACCTCCTTGAGCTCCTTGGGCACCTTGAGGTCCAGCCCCACCAGCAACTCCTTGTGCTCCTTGAGCACCCTGTTGTGGCAGTCCATCAGGACCTTGAGCACCTTGGGCACCTGTTGCACCTTGAGCGCCAGGACTAAGTCCTGTACCACCTTGAGCTCCTTGTCCTCCTGTTGGTCCGAAAGCACCTTGAGCACCTGTTGCACCAGTGCTACCTTGTGGACCCGGCGCACCTGTATTACCCGTAGGTCCTTTACCACCTTGAGCACCTTGAGAACCTGTTGCACCACCTCCACCAGTTGGTCCAACATTACCTGTTGCACCAGCTCCTCCTTGAGAACCCTGAGCTCCTGTGTCACCCGATGGTCCAAACATACCCTGAGCCCCTGTGTTACCTTGAGCACCTGTGTTACCTGTATTTCCTTGCGGACCTAAATTACCTTGAGCACCTGTATTTCCTTGAGCACCTGTGGGTCCCGTAGCACCTTGAGCGCCTGAGTGTCCTGTAGCTCCTTGAGCTCCTGTGGAACCACCACTACCAGTCGCTCCTTGGGCTCCTGAGTGTCCTGTAGCTCCTTGAGCTCCTGTAGAGCCTCCACCACCGGTTGCACCTTGTGAACCTGTATGACCTTGTGCTCCTGTATTACCTTGTGAACCCACAGGTCCTGTAGCACCTATTGGACCAATATTACCCTGAGCTCCGGTATTACCCTGAGCACCTGTATTTCCTGTGGCTCCCTGAGCACCTGTATGCCCTGTTGCACCTGTTCCACCTTGGGAACCTTGTGCTCCTGTGGCTCCTTGTGGTCCTATTGCACCTGTATTACCCTGAGCACCTGTTGAACCCTGAGGTCCTGTTGCACCTTGTGGACCAACGGCTCCTTGAGCACCTGCAAGTCCTACGACACCTGTAGGTCCTGTTGCACCTTGTGGTCCTATTGGTCCTTGAGCACCTGTAGCTCCCTGAGAACCTGTGGGGCCTGTATTACCTTGAGGTCCAATAGAACCTGTTCCTCCCTGAGCACCTTGAGCGCCAGTATTACCTGTTGCACCTTGTGGTCCTACGTTACCTTGAGCACCTGTAGGTCCTTGAGCACCCTGTGGTCCTGTTGCACCTTGTGGTCCAATCGCACCTTGAGCACCTGTTGCACCTTGAGAACCCGTGGGTCCTGTAGCACCTTGTGGTCCAACCGCTCCTTGAGCTCCTGTTGAACCTTGTGAACCTTGTGGTCCGATAGCACCTTGTGGCCCTATATTACCTTGAGCACCTGTAGGTCCTTGAGCTCCTTGTGGACCTGTTGGTCCTTGTGGGCCAATAGCTCCTTGAGCACCTGTCGCGCCTTGAGAACCCGTAGGTCCTGTGTTTCCTGTCGGTCCAAGGTTACCTTGAGCACCGGTATTACCTTGAGCTCCCTGTGGTCCTGTATTACCTTGAGCTCCTGTATGTCCTTGAGCACCTGTTGAACCTTGAGAACCTGTTGGTCCTGTATTACCTGTGGGTCCAAGATTACCTTGAGCACCTGTATTACCTTGAGCACCTGTTGGTCCTGTTGCACCTTGTGGTCCTACCGCTCCTTGAGCACCTTCACTACCAAAAGCACCTGTATTACCTGTAGCACCTTGAGCACCTGTGTGTCCTTGTGCCCCTTGAGGACCCTGAGCACCTTGTGGTCCTGTTGCACCTTGTGGTCCGACCGCTCCTTGAGCACCTGTTGAACCTTGTGAACCCGTGGGTCCTGTTGCACCTGTGGGTCCTATAGCACCTTGAGCACCTGTATTACCTTGTGCTCCTGTGTTACCTGTGGCTCCTTGGGCTCCTGTGTTACCTGTGGCTCCTTGAGCACCTTGAGCACCTGTATTACCCGTTGCTCCTTGGGCTCCTGTGTGTCCTACGGCTCCTTGTGTTCCTTGAGCACCTGTATTACCTGTCGCTCCTTGAGCACCTGTATTACCTTGAGCACCAACATTACCTTGAGCTCCTGTAGCACCTTGAGCTCCTGTAGGTCCAATAGTCCCTTGAGCACCTGTAGCACCTTGAGCACCTGTATTACCTGTCGCTCCTTGAGCACCTGTATTACCTGTAGCACCTTGTTTACCTTGTGCACCTGTATCTCCTTGAGCACCTTGGGTACCAACTTTACCTTGAGCACCCGTAGCACCTTGAGCCCCTGTGTTACCCGTTGCTCCTTGAGCTCCCGTATTACCTTGGGCTCCTGTATTACCTTGAGCACCTGTTGGTCCTGTATTACCTGTGGGTCCAAGATTACCTTGAGCACCTGTATTACCTTGAGCGCCTGTTGGTCCTGTTGCACCTGTTGGTCCAATATTACCTGTTGCACCCTGTGCTCCGGTATTACCTTGAGCACCAGTGTTTCCGATTGCTCCTTGAGCTCCTGTATTTCCGATTGCTCCTTGAGCACCTGTGTTACCTGTATTACCTTGAGCACCTGTGTGACCTGTATTACCTTGAGTACCTTGAGCACCAACGTTTCCTTGAGCCCCTGTATTACCAACATTACCCTGAGCACCTGTATTACCTGTATTACCCTGAGCGCCTGTATTACCCGTAGCACCTTGAGCACCAACAATATTTGTTGATGGTCCAATCCATCCTTTAGTACCATTTAATACCTGAGTACCATTAACAGATAAATTATCCGTAACGTTAAGGTTTCTAATAGTAAATTCGGTATCAGATAATTTGAATATTGTGTTGGCTCCGACAATCCATTGGAAACTTGTTGTTGCACCTCCTGTGGCAACCACACGACCTGTCATTGATGCTGTTCCACCATCAAAATAAAAATAAGGAACTGTTATACTTGACCCATCTCCATTAGGGTAAATAGTAATATTCTTAGGCATCTTTGGATTTTATACTCTCTATAAATACAAGGAGTTTTAAAACAAATCAAGAAAAAACCATTAAAATAAAAAAGGATGGTTACCCATCCTTCAATTATTTTATTAAATGTTTTTTTACTATGTCTAATGCCTCGGTGAGCTCATTATAATCTCTTTCGGGAGCATATAAAAATGATTTACGTTTTTCACCACCATCCTTAATAATCATAAGTGCAGGTATGTAATCATTTTCAGTCGCTTCAACAAACAAATTATATTCATCAGAGTATTTGTCAATGTCTCGGTCAATGAATCTAATTTTGTTTTCTTTGAGCATGTCCTTAAACTCCGTGCAGAAAGGACATCCCTTCATAGTATAAACAACAACCGTGGTCATTAATACTGTTCCATAAGTTCCATTATCTGTTGTTGTGTCAAAACTCCTGAGTTGGTTTTAACTACTTCACCATCTTTGAAAATTTTTACTGTGGGTACAGAACGGATTCCCATCTCTGATGTTAGTTCACGGTCTGAATCTACATCATATTTGAACATCTCCATTGGGAGTTCTTGACCACTGTCTGCAAGTTTTTGCATGTTACCCATTAATACTTTACATGGTCCACACCAAGTGGCATACATGTCCAAAAAGAAAGTCTCTTTGTTTGAAATCTTTTCTCTAATCTCTTCTGCTGTAAGTTGTTTCATAATTTTAAATATTTGTATTTTTTTTAGTTGTTAGACTTTTAATAAAGAAGTTTACGTCCGTTGTTTGTTCAGGATAAAAATAAATATCCATAGTATATGTTGGACCCCCACCTCTTTCGTAATGTAATATAAATCCGTTGATGGTCTTATAAACAATCTCACGATATTCATCTGAATTGTGAACCTTATCAAAATACAGACAGGTAATTTTACCACTGTCTGTTTTTGGTAAATCACAACCAATACCTCTTATCACCGAGAATATTTTACCGGTAGACTCTTCAATCTTTCGTACAACGAAATGGTGTTTTGGGAACATACGATAAAGTTACATTAAAAAATCAAAAAATGAAGATGTCGCCCTACTTAATTCCACATCATTCTCATCAACCCAAGTGAAACCAAACCCATTTTGATTTGGTTTTAGTTTATAGACGAATGTCTTGAATTTTGTTTCTTTTTTAAGTGTTATCACAAAAATAAACTTTCTCAAATTTTCATCAACCATTTTATCAAGAATATCTAATGGTTCCAACCAAGACTCTGATAAGGGTATGTTATGTTTACCCAAAGACTGAACTCGTCTCATACGGTATTTCCCTGATAAAATAGAAATTTCGTATTCAATAGTCGCCCTATCTTCCCCTTGTCTTAATGAAACAACAAATGATGATGTTCTATCAACATAACCTCTTACGCAGTTACGTTGATATGAACTCTCTTCATTATACTCATCAGAGGTTCTCAATACAATTGGAGTGTAATTAAGATTGTTTACACTAAACTCCTTAAATTCATTTATAAATCTATCGGAATAAATTCGTGTATACTTACCAACCATGTAAGATTGTTTCAATTCAGTTAAGAACTCATGTTCAGTAGCAAATGAAACTATATCTTTAGCCCCCCACTTAACATCCTCCCCAACATTCTTCAGATAGTTTATCATCTTAATATGGTCAATAAAAGTAGACATCAATGAATAACTCTCATTAATGAAATAGTGGAACATATTAAAACATTTTTTCTTCTCACCCAAACTCCATTCAAAAATATCGGTATCAGGTTGAGTTGAACTAACATGGTATTGATTGTCAAATAATTTCTTCATCAATTCAGAATCTTGGTGAACCCATTCAGTTCCAAACAAGTTTACCGCCAATCTATACCAACCAAGATTTACAAATTTTACCTCGTGAAGAATTTTTTTAACCTTGTCCCCCTTTAAATTATTTCGGAGCATAAAGGCATCAACATATTTCATGTTACACTTTTTAAACTCTTTCATCGTGGGTAGATAATTAAGGTTTCCCAATATCTGTGTGAATTGATATACGTTATTGGGATACTTAATACCTTTCTTAGTTAGGTAAAAAAGATAGATTAATTTAATTGGGCTTGAGGGTAAGAATATTTTTTTTTCCAAGTTAGTCATTAACTCATACTTGAAAATGTTCAATAGATAATTAACATGTTCATCTCTTTCATCTTTATTTTTTATTTTAAGACTGAAGAAATTATTGATAATATCTAACATGGTTAAAATTGTGACATCATAAAAACAATTACGACGAACAACTCGGGTTCGTTTTATCTTATTTTGATAGTTCAATAATTTACCGGCATAAAAATCTCCTGTGACAACATTCACAGTATAAAACCACATGTGGTTTCTTTGTTTAAAATATGATGTACCTCTTAAACGAGTTTTTGTTTTATCATAAATCTTAATTGATAACTTATCACCAGTCCGTTCAATATAAAAACTCATAAGATGATACGAAACACTTGCCATGGGGTTTGCAAAATTCTTCACATAACTCTCCTCATCATTGAGTTCGGTTTCCGCTCTGAATAATAACTTTTTATTATTGTACCTTCTACTATGTACAGGATAAGCGTTGGATGTATGGTGCATTCCAACCCAATAATCCTTATGTACTTCAGAATAAATAACTTTCCTATCCATGTTAAAAAAGTGTTGTATCTAACACCTAACAAAGATAATCAAAAAAATAAAACGAAAAACTTAATTCAGAAAAATATTTCCGAATTTTGTTTCAAGTATGAATGACTCAATTTTCGGTTTCTTCTTAGGACCACCGTTAATCATCACACAAATGTCAATAAGTTGTTTTTGAGTTAGAGGTATTTCTCTACCCTCTTCAGCATTGGAATCGGCAACCTCCCTAACCTTTTCATAAAAATCATCCTTTAGATTCAAAGGAATAAGATTTGCCAAGTCATCAGGGTTCTGATTAAAGAACCTTTTGAATTCTGATAAATAGATTTGAACATCAACGTTCATAGTAAAAAATCAATTATAAAGTTTCATCATCTTGTGAGAACTTGTCCCACATACCCGTTTCCATTTCAGACCAACCATTAGCTTCCAATGACTTAGGAGCCGATGATACTCCAGTATTCTTAAAGTTAATAAATTCTAAACTTTCCATAGTCGCCAAACATTCAGGTAAACTTGTCAATTTAGGGTTATCCATAACACCCAAAATGTTTAACTTACTTAACTGACAAACATAATCGGGTATAGAATCAACACAATTTACTAACACTAAATGTTTAAGGTTTTGAAATCTTGTAATTGAAGATGGAATATTAATGATAGTATCATTATCTCTATTTTTAATTTTAATTTGTTCCAAAGTTTCAGGTAAAGAATTAAATAATTCTTCTAATCCAAAAATACTCACAAATTTACCAACAATACCGGAATTAAAACCATCAATCTTTAGGTCCCTACCTGAACTAACAACTAAAGATTTTGCAAATTCAGGTTTAAAAAATTCTTTAAGTTCAGGATTTTCTTTGAAGAAAGGATATAAATTAATTTGGTCATCATCAGCATCCATAAATTGTTGGTCAGGAAAATGGAATTGGTATCTTTCCCCTGAAAGTCCACTTACTCTACCAACTTCATCTCTGAAACCACCAAAAATTCTTGGTTGGTTAGGAATAATAACAAAAAGTGGACCTTTACTAATATAATATTTAAAATTTCTATCATAACCCGGAGATGATGTGCACCAATCTGTTTCACCCTGACCAGGTCCTAACATATTTCCACCATAATAACATGCGGCATCTCGTCCTAATTCATCACCACGTGAAATTTTAACGATAGTCCACTTCGGTCCTCTATAAACAACATCAGCACCAGGATGTTCATATGTTCTTGAAGCAACTTTCTTTTCATCTCTTGTGGCTTTTTCTTTCTCTAAAGAAAAACCTGAGACTAAGTTTTCTAATGTATCTATAGATAACTTATCAATATTCCTAAATTCAACATCTAATCTATTTTTGAACCTATCAAACTTCCTCAAATTTTGTGTAACCTTTATTAAGTCCTCCCAAAATAATCGTTTAGTCTTTTTTAATTGTTCTTTATACAATTTACTATTTGGTTCAATAATTTGACCATCTTCATCTGTAGGTTTAAGGTTAAGATATTGTTTAATAATCCATTGAACATACGGACCCGTTTTTTTAAAACTTGACCAATCACCATCAAAATTGTCAATGTCAACACCTTCTTCAACTTTAGTCAAGGGGTCTGCCACGGCAAGTGCAAAAAGTTCTTCCGCTGTTAATAAAGATTCCTTTCCTTTTATGGGTTTCAAAAATTTATTAGATAAAACGTCTATTCTCGCATCTTCAAGAATAACGTTTTTTAAAATTTCATAGAATTTCATAAAATTGAAAGTTTACATTAATAAATAGTCAGATAAAACTAATCTAATTATTATACTTCATCGTCTTGTGAGAACTTATCCCACATACCTGTTTCCATTTCAGACCAACCATTAGCTTCTAATGATTTAGGTGCCGGAGCTCCAGTGTCTTTGAAGTTAATGAATTCTAAGTTTTCCATGGTACCTAAACATTCAGGTAAACTTGTTAATTGAGGGTTGTTCATAACACCCAAAATATTCAAATTGTTCAACTGACAAACATAATCAGGAATATTGTTAATACAATTCACCAACACCAAGTGTTTAAGATTTTTGAATCTTGTAATTGAAGGTGGTATATTGATAATAGTGTCTTTACTGTCTCTATTTTTGATTTTGATTTGTTCCAAAGTATCTGGTAACGCATTGAATAATTCTTCCAATCCATAAAGACCTACAAACTTACCAACCGAACCTGAACTAAATCCATCAATCTTCAAGTCCTTACCTGAGCCAGCAGTCAAACCTTTAGCAAACTCAGGTTTGAAGTATTGTTTAAGTTCTGCCATAGGACCATTCAATAAATCTACCAAGTTGACACTTCTATCATCTTTATCCATAAATTGGTTTGATGGGAAGTGGAACTGATATCTTTCAACCGGCAATCCTGTTTGTGGAGATACCTTAGGGTCATTTGGATTGTACACAACATATAAAGGTCCATCCTTAATATAGTTGTTAAACCAACTCAAACCAGGTGCAGAAGTACACCATCTTGTTTCTTGTTGGTTACCACCATAGAAACACGCAGCCTCTTTACCTCTCTCCCCTTTATCTTCAATTTTAACAACTTTCCAAGTTTCACCATCATAACTTGAGTCAGCACCAGGGTGAACAGGAAGACTCTTTCTTTCAGCCTTTGTTGTTGTTGCCAACGTTAAATCAAAGTCTTTAACCACATCATATAATGTATCTGTGGTCAATTTATTAATATCTCTTTGTTCAACAGGAAGTCTACCCTTGAATCTATTAAACTTCTTCAAGTCATCCGTAACTTTATAAAGGTCTTCCATGAAACGGTCTTTCATGACTTTTACTTCTTGGTCATATCCATAATCACCAAATGCACGTTCTGTTGTTGGATTTAAATATTGTTTGATTAACCATGGTGTATATTCACCAACTTTAACTTTTTCCAATTCTTCTTTAGTTGCGTTGTCCAAATCAACGTTATTCAATCTTGATGTTGGGTCGGCATTAATAAGTTTGTAAAGCTCCTCTTTTTTCATTTTTGGAGCAATAACCTTTTCCCCTTTTTTCTTTGGTTTTACAAATTTGTCCATCAAGACTTCAAATCTTGATTGTTCTAAAATAATCTCCTTTAATACAGACGTGAATTTCATCTTTATATGTTTATCTATAAATACACAATAACTCAAGAAATATTAATAATTCATTATCAATAACTCTTCACCCATGTTTTGGGTTTTACCTTTCTTAGCCGCAGCAGCTTTAACAAACTCTTTTTTAACCCATCTATATTGGTCCTCAGGAAACCACTGATGTAGTAATTCAAAATCATAATATGATAATGAAAACTTACCCGTCACATTATGTAACACGTTTGCAAGTCGTTCATGGTCCTCACGGTCAAAGTCGTGATTTGAATAATAGTTCTCAGTCTTCCAATATGGTGGGTCCAAATAAATGTATGTGGTTGGTGAGTCATACTTGGTAATCACTTCGGCAAAGTCCATGTTTTCAAAGTTAGTGATTCTAATGAACTTATCCAACCATTTTGGATTGAGTAGTTTATCACGGAATGTAAGGTACTTGGATTTATATTTACCCTTCAAGTCAATATAAGAACTTGTTTCAGGTTTAGAACCACTAAACACTTGAGTGAGGATGTAGGCATATTGTGCGGCAACCATATAGTCAGGTGCCTTCAAGTCTAACTCACCACTGAATAGATTCTGTTGAAAATTCTTGAATAGTACAGGGTATAACTCTGGTGTTTGTTCAACACCTAATTCTTGACACGGAATGGAATTTACCGCTCTAAGTAATTCAGTTGGATTTTGAAGACACTTAAATAGATTATGATTGAGTGGGTTGAAATCATTGTACACCACCGTCTTTAGATTTGGGAACTTACTCAAATCCATATTATAAAAACACCAAAACATTCCTCCGAATGTTTCTACATAAGTTTCCATGTCTTGCGGGTACTCCCCAACAATCCATTTACCTATCTTACTTTTTCCACCAATATATGATAACATTTTTTAAATATAAGAGATTTATTACTTCAATACAAATATAGTTCATAATAATCACAAAGCAAGTTTCCAATGTTAAATTTTTCATCTGACTTGTCTTATGTGTTCTAATTGTTATATTTATGTTAAGAGAGTGTTAACACTTTCCATAAACCAC
>Ga0222713_10006505_pt1 | contig 11097 bp, 6 predicted proteins | sample C33_649DmetaG_FD_165061 | JGI IMG/M metagenome (GOLD analysis project Ga0222713, IMG submission 165061) | Estuarine water microbial communities from San Francisco Bay, California, United States - C33_649D | ecosystem: Environmental > Aquatic > Marine > Unclassified | place: USA: California... | reverse complement strand
ATAACAACATCAAATGCCATTAGTGAAAATATTCTTCGTAACAACTCCAATATGTCAAACTATGTCTTCTTGAAAACAGAAGAACTATCAAACGATATCATAACAACATCAAATGCCATTAGTGAAAATATTCTTCGTAACAACTCCAATATGTCAAACTATGTCTTCTTGAAAACAGAAGAACTATCAAACGATATCATAACAACATCAAATGCCATTAGTGAAAATATTCTTCGTAACAACTCCAATATGTCAAACTATGTCTTCTTGAAAACAGAAGAACTATCAAACGATATCATAACAACATCAAATGCCATTAGTGAAACTATCCTTTATAATGACAATAATCTATCAAACTATGTCTTCTTGAAAACAGAAGAACTATCAAGTGATATCATAACAACATTAAATGCCATTAGCGAATCTATCCTTTATAATGACAATAATCTATCAAACTATGTATTCGTGAGAACAGAAGAACTATCAAACTATATCATAACAACATCAAATGCCATTAGTGAAAATATTCTTCGTAACAACTCCAATCTATCAAACTATGTATTCGTGAGAACAGAAGAACTATCAAACGATATCATAACAACATCAAATGCCATTAGTGAAACTATCCTTTATAATGACAATAATCTATCAAACTATGTATTCGTGAGAACAGAAGACCTAGCAAGTGATATCATAACAACATCAAATGCCATTAGCGAATCTATCCTTTATAATGACAATAATCTATCAAACTATGTAATAACGAGATCAGAAGAACTATCAAACGATATAATAGCTACATCAAATTCCATTAGTGAAATTATTTTCAGTAATGATAGCAACGTGTCAAACTATGTACTTTCCTTATCAGGAGCATCAGTTAGTGACCTTGAATCAACATCAAACACCATTAGTCAATATATTACATATACCGACAGCTATGTATCAAACTATGTACAGAATACATCAAACACATTATTACAATATATAGATACAAGACAGCCAAATATTACTGGTGCTGTTTCCACAGTCGTTAATAATAATTTGCCGACATTGAGGGTTGTCGTTTCTAGTTTTACTGGAAAAGTTACCACAAGTGATGTAAATACAAATGAACTATCTTATTTAAAAGGTACTTCAAATAATATACAATTTCAAATTGATAATATATCACAATATGTTGACAATCTAGATGCAGATGTAATTTCTAACGGAACATCAAATAAATTCATAGTGAATAATGAGTATGACAATGACTTATATGTAACAGGAACATTATACGCTTCAAATTTGAATATAATAGGAACATTAAATCAATATAACGTAAATGAATTTGAAACAGAAACGCTTCATCTTATGAATAATAGTGGTGATTCAACAACTTTTATAATATCACATAATTCACCCTTTCAAAATGTTATGGAAGTATACAATAACGATAATGATCCTGTATTTTTCATAACAAAGTTAGATTACATTGGTATAGGAACATCAAATCCAACAGAGGTATTGGATGTAATTGGAAATATTAAAGCAACAACTTTCCAAGGTAGTGGGATATCTTTATACGACGTTAATATATCAGATAAAAGCACTTCAGAGCTTAAAGAAGGATCAAACCTCTATTTTAAACCATATCTTGTAGGAGATATCATAGATGCTTCAAATATTGGTATGTCAAACTACATACATAACACAATTGATAATAGTATGCAAGATTCTATATCAAAATCATCAAACAATATGATAGAATATATTGACAATTTGAATATATATACAACGTGTTCAAACTATGTAGAATATACATCAAATATATTATTGAATACTATAAAAAGTTCATATTTAGATGCAATAACATATACGTCGTATATTACAAACACAATCACAAATAATGTTTTGAATGTAAGGGATGAGTTATTGTCAGGAGACGTTGATACATCCAATTACATTCGTTCGTTGATATCATCAACTAATGATGTGATAACTAATAATTCAAATACAATCACAAATAATGTTTTGAATGTAAGGGATGAGTTATTGTTAGGAGATGTTGATACATCCAATTACATTCGTTCGTTGATTTCATCTACCAATGCTGTGATAACTAATAATTCAAATACAATCACAAATAATGTTTTGAATGTAAGGGATGAGTTATTGTTAGGAGATGTTGATACATCCAATTACATTCGTTCGTTGATTTCATCAATAAACAACTACCAAACAACAGATCAAATAGGTGAGGGAACATCTAATAAGTTCATTGTAAATGATACATATAACGGAGATGTAAGTATTAATGGAGGAATAGATGTTAAATATATTGATATAGATGGCATACGATTTAATTCTTCAAATTACACACCTTTGTATGAAATAACACTTCATTCTGCAGATGATATATTGAACGGAACCAGCAATAAATTCATAGTTGATAATGTATATAATAATGACTTGAAAGTAGCTGGAACTTTAGAAGTTGATAATATCATTGTTCATAACAACATTTCTATAATAAACAATTCAGTATTTAGTTCAGAATGTCTTGATATAGTCAATTATACAGATAATACATCTTTGAAAGTATTACAAATAGGTAATGGTGATATCTTCCATGCAAGGAATGATTACGTTGATGTATTCGTAATGAACAAAGATGGATATATTGGTAACAAGACAACACCTCTGTTTAATATAGATATAGACGGCACCGTTAATTCTACGTTTTTCAAAGGAGATGGACATTTGCTAAGAAATGTTAATATAACTGATAATACTTCTTCTGAGTTAACTGAGGGAAGTAACTTATATTTTACAGACGACAGAGTTTATGATATTCTATATAGTAGTAACTACTTTTCATCAAATCCATTGATACCATTAATTGATGATTTACATTCTAATATTATGAACAATATTGATGTACTAAAGGAAGCTGTTTATTGTATAAATCTAGATAAAATCGTTCAAGGATCAATAAATCGTTTCATTGTCAATAACATTTACAACGATTCTCTTGTAATAAATGGCACATTAACTGTTCGCAATATTAATATAATAGACGTTGATGAAGATTTTTACTCAAACATTTATAACAGCAATTTACGTAGTTGTGCAAATCACGAACCATATGATTTAGGAATAAGCGATATGAACGTTTCTAATATAGTCTATGGTATCTTAGGAAATAATATTATAATAAACAATGAAAATATCACAAGTAACTTCGTATTTCAGCAAATAGATCCACTTGAACAAAATATAAGTAATATAAACTCTAATCTTATACAATTGAAGACTGAAATAGATGATGTAAAAGATTCTCTTAGTAAAGTAAATTTGGATGATGTTATTCAAGGAAGCAATAACAAGTATATTATCAATAATTTATACAATGATTCTCTATTTATCAATGGTACACTTACAGTAAGAAATATCAACATCGTAGATACACCTGATTATCCACATAGTATAAATACAAATGACCCTTCTACATCATTTATAAATAGCACGAATGTATCAAATATAATAACAGAATTCTTAGTTCAAAGAGACTACGAAAGCCTGATTAATGACAGTTATGAATTACTATCATATGCTCTAACAACAGAGACGACAATGCTTTCAAATAGATTAAATAAACAAGCTAATGAAATTAGACAGTTAAAAAATAATATTAATACTCTCACAAGCAATGTAACGTATTTGATGAGTCAAATAATGTAACATTTACTTTTTGCTTTGAGACCATTTCTTTCCAATTAGCTTCATTATCTCGGGTGCGCTCATAGAAGGATTTTGGGTTTTTAACACCTTATATTCTTTTTTCACGAATTTATTATAAGGAGTAAGTTTTCTCTTAGCACCACCTTTCTTACCGCAACTAGAGCAACCTCCATACTCACTCAACATTTGGGGACCAAATGAATTCATTCCATCAGCATTATTCATTGAAATATATTTATGCCTATTTATATAGAATATTAAAAATAAATTAACAATGACAAATATTGGGTATTTTTATATTGTTTTCTTCGTGATTCTGATTTATGTTGCTATAATATATTTCTTTATGCTAAGTCAAGATGATGTAAAAAGTAAAAATAATAAAGTGTCTTCTGGTTCATGTGGTATTTCATGTGGGGCTATAGATAAAGTTAGTGACCCAAAATATAATATGCAGCAAATTGTTAAACAATCCATACTATTAGAAGAACATTTGGCAAACAAGAATAAGCGGTGTAGAGATTGTATTACTAAACATTTTCTTCACATCATCGGATTAGCTGAAGAAGCACAAATGCTCGCTACAAATAGTATTGATAAATATCCATTAATAAATGAATGCGTTGAGTTATATAACAAGGTATTTCAAAAATGGTTAAAATATCATGATGCAGACATAAGTTATTTGAACTGTTGTGACGAGCTCAGAAATATGCGCAAGAGACTTATTGCGATATATTTTTTTGACAATGAATATAAGTTAAAAGATGAATAAACTACATATAAAAAGATAGTATGTATATATCATAACTAAACTTCGGAATGCGTGTCTTGAAGCGGAATGGCGAGTACGAGGATATTAGCTTCGACAAGGTGTTGATTCGTCTAAAGAATCTATCTACAGACTTACAAATTGATGTGTCAGAAATTACACAAAAGGTATGTACACGTATTTATGATGGTGTGAAAACATGTGAGTTAGATGAACTTGCTGCCTATCTCTGTACAAGTATGACAATTGAGAACCCTGAATATAGTACTCTGGCATCTAGAATCATTATTTCAAATCATCATAAAAACACTTCACCTTCATTTAGTGAGACTATTCAGATTCTATATAATAATAAAGACATTCATGGTAATCCATCACCACTCATCTCTGATGAACTATATGATATCGTCAACAAAAATAAGGAAAAACTTAACACATATATTGATTACCAGCGCGATTATCTATTTGATTACTTCGGATTCAAGACACTTGAACGAGCCTATTTGATTCGTGCGGACAAGAAGGTAGTTGAGAGACCACAGCATTTGTGGATGCGAGTTGCTCTTGGAATTCATGGATCAGATATCAAGGAAGTATTGAATACATATGATTTGATGAGTAAGAAGTATTTTACTCACGCCACACCAACTCTATTTAACGCAGGTACAAACCGCCCACAATTGAGTAGCTGCTTCCTTTGTAGTGTTAATGATGACAGTGTCGCAGGTATTTTTGATTCTCTAAAAGAAATCGCTTTGATTTCAAAGTATGCCGGTGGCATCGGGTTGCATATTCATCAAATTCGCGCAAAAGGAAGTCATATTCGTGGTACAAATGGTACGTCAAATGGTATTATTCCCATGTTGCGTGTGTTTAACAATACAGCAAGATACATTGATCAGGCGGGGAAGCGTCTAGGAAGCATTGCTGTATATCTTGAAACTTGGCATAGTGATATTGAGGCATTCCTTGAGTTGAAGAAGAATCATGGAAGTGAAGAGGATAGGTGTCGTGATCTTTTCTTGGCACTTTGGGTATCTGACCTCTTCATGGAACGCGTGAAGACTAATCAGAAATGGTCTCTCATGTGTCCTGATCAATGTCGTGGATTATGTGACGTATATGGTGATGAATTTGTCGCACTATACGAGAAATATGAAAGTGAAGGAAAATATATCAAGCAGATAAATGCTCAGGATCTATGGTTCAAGATTTTGGAAGCACAAATTGAACAAGGTGTACCATATATTCTGTATAAGGATGCTTCTAATAGGAAGAGCAATCAGAAGAATTTAGGAACAATTAAGTCAAGTAATCTTTGTGCTGAAGTTCTAATCTATTCATCTGCTGAGGAAACAGGTGTATGTAATCTGGCATCTATTTGTCTTCCGTCATATTTGGAAGATGGTGTCTTTAATTTTGAAAAACTACATGAAGTTACAAAGGTCATTACAAAGAATCTTAACAAAGTAATTGATAGAAATTTCTATCCAGTTGAAAAGGCTCGTGTGTCTAATTTGAGACACAGGCCTATCGGTATTGGTGTTCAGGGTCTTGCTGATGTTTTCATGATGTTGCGTCATCCATTTGAGAGCACAGAGGCTAAACAACTCAATAAGGACATATTTGAGACAATTTATCACGCAGCAACAGAGGCATCTATGGAATTGTCTAAGAAACGCGCATCTGTCATTAATGATATCAAATCAGGAACTAGTGACGAAGATATCAGCAAATATGTGAATGAGTTTGAGAAGGATATTATTAACACAGCATATAGTGGTGCGTATAGTTCATTTGAAGGAAGTCCAATGTCACAAGGACTATTTCAATTTGATATGTGGGATGCTAAACCAAGTGACAGGTACGACTGGGAATCTCTAAGAAATGATATCAAAACACATGGTATTCGTAATAGTCTCTTAATTTCTCCTATGCCAACAGCATCAACTTCGCAGATTATGGGATTCAATGAGAGCTTTGAACCATTTACTAACAATATCTTTCAACGCAAGACACTTAGTGGTGAGTTTATCGTTATCAATAAATATCTAATTACTGATCTCATTGAAAAAGGTTTGTGGAATAAAGAAATGAAGGACACAATTATCTTACATGAAGGCAGTATTCAGAATATCGCTGAGATCAGCGACGAAATGAAAGCAATTTACAAGACTACTTGGGAAATTAAACAACGTGTCGTAGTAGATATGTCAGCAGACCGCGGGCAATATATTTGTCAAACACAGAGCTTGAATATTTTTATGGAAGAACCAGATTTTCAGAAGTTATCGTCTATGCATTTCTACGCACATTCAAAGGGGTTGAAAACAGGTTCATATTATCTCCGCACAAGACCACGCGCAAAGACACAGCAATTCACGATTGATCCCGAATTTGCTAAAAAAAAGAAGAGATGTATTGAGGAAAATGGTGACGTATGTACTATGTGTTCGGCATAGATTATCTTAATTTTTGTAATGATATAAAAATAATTTCATATTATAGTATATCATGACGGATACCGGCGAATACCTCTTGCGACCTACTAACAGACTTACCATTTTCCCCATACATCACGATGATATGTGGGATATGTATAAGAAGGCCTTGAGTAGTTTCTGGACACCAGAAGAATTGGATCTCAGTAAGGATATAGATGACTTCAATAAACTAAATGACAATGAAAAGTTCTTTATTAAACAGATATTGGCTTTTTTTAGTTCAAGTGATACAATTGTAAACATCAATTTAGGGGAAAGATTTCTCAATGATGTTCAGGTTCTAGAAGCGAAGTTCTTTTATGCCTTTCAAATGTCTATTGAAAATATCCACTCAGAGACTTATTCTCTTTTGATTGATACTTATTTCAAAGAACCAAAAGATAAACACGAAGCCCTTGAAGCGATCAACTATATGCCTTGTATTAAAAAGAAAGCCGATTGGTGTTTCAAATGGATCAATGACGAAGCTGCTCCTTTTTCACAACGCCTTCTAGCATTCGCCCTTGTCGAGGGAGTATTCTTTAGTGGGGCATTTTGTAGTATCTTTTGGCTCAAAGAAAGAGGCATTATGCAAGGACTCTCATTCTCAAATGAGCTCATCAGTCGTGATGAAGGAATGCATGTTGAATTTGCTGTTTTGCTATATTCAAAGATTGAGAATCGTTTGTCACAGGATATCGTTCATAAAATTGTGAAAGAGGCCGTTGAGGTTGAAAAGAACTTTATTATTGAAAGTATTCCTTGTTCAATGCTAGGGATGAATGCAGAACTAATGACATTGTATATTGAGTTTGTTGCTGATAGATTGCTCACACAATTGAATTATGATAAAATATGGAATTCTAAGAATCCCTTTCCATTTATGGAAAGAATATCCATAGAGTCAAAATCCAACTTCTTTGAAAGTAGGGTATCTCAATACAGTAAAGCCAACGTTGGTGGAAATCAAGATCATTCTGAATTGAGAAAATTCACAATTGATGCTGACTTCTAATGAATCACGAATTATATGGTAACATATGAGATGGATAAAATGTTATATATATACTGTAAATATATGAGATTAGATAATGAAATTTAATTAAATCTACAATGGGATAAAATATTTTGTATAAATATTCAGATCCGTCATTTGTTTCTATTGTAGATTCAAATGAACGTTTTTGTTCAAACATCATAGGTATAATACAATAACATTTTAGATTTATTTTACCACATATAAAATCGTCATATGCACTTATACCTATGTAATCATGATATTCATCTAAAATCTTTTTCATTGCTTTTCTGTTATAACATAAGGCATGTGTTGCATATGGATTAAACTCTATTATGTTATTTGATATTTGATGAGATGAAAGAATTGTTTTGACATCACAGCAATAATTATCAGCTGATCCTAAAACTATCCAACCTAAATAAAAAATTTCCCAATCTTTGTTATTTTTCATGAATTCTATAGCTTCAATTAATAATTTGTCAGAATATGAATTAGTTGGAATCATATCATCTTCAAATACTAAAACACATTCTTTTTTATTTTCATAAGCTTCTTTAATGATATTTATATGTGAATCAAAACATCCATATAATCCTCCAAGGGGTGTTTTTTGAGCAGTGTAAAAACGTCCGGGTATTTTGTATTCACTGTATACATTTTCAATATGTTTTCTTCTATCTGTGCTTTGTGCTAAATTAATACATACAATATCATCAAAAAATTCATATAGGTTTTGTGACATCAATTTTACACTTATAATATGTACATACATAAAATAAGGGTCAAACATAACGTAATAAAGTACATTGTATATCTTCTATAGTATATAACATTTACAACATATTACAAAACATATTACTAAACATATAAAATGGACACTTTATCTGACTATGAAGTAGTATTGGAAAATAATGTTTATAATTTGAAAGAGTTCTCTAAAATACATCCAGGTGGCGCAACTGTACTAAATATTTTTGGAGGAAAAGATGCTACGATACACTACTATATGTTACATAACCATGAAAAAATAAGGGGCATACTAAATAAATACAAATTACGCGAGTTTAAGAATACTATCAATGGTATCAATACAAAACAATTCTATGAACTTAAAACAGCTGTCAAAAACACTGTCGGGTATCCGTATGCGACAATGGAATGGTATTTGAAAGCAATATGTATATTATCTACTTGTATTTATATAGAATACTCCAATATCACATATGGTTTTACTATAATGAAAAGTATATTTCAAGGATATATGATGGCACTTATAGGATTGTGTGTACAACATGACGCCAATCATGGTGCTATTTCTCCTAATGGTTGGGTTAATGTTTTGTGGGGATATACACAGGATTTAATAGGCGGCAGTGCGTTATTGTGGAAACATCATCATGTTTTGTTACATCATGCTTATACAAATGATGTAGACACTGACCCTGATTTTTCAATAGAAATTATTCGCCTTCACAGATATATGAAATTGATGCCATTTCATAAGTGGCAATGTATTTACATATGGTTTTTATTGCCTCTTTTGCCATTTTCTTGGCATTTCAAAGAAATATATGATTTGGTATATATGAATCATTGTAATGTAAGTATATCAAAAATGGCCAATACTGATGCCACTATCGCAATATTAATGCGATTACTTTTCATTTTGCGATTCTATTGTATCCCTTTATACTATTATCCATCAATGAACACAATCTTATATATGACAGTGATATTGCTATCAGGTGGATTATATTTGGGCGTGAACTTTATCATATCACATGTTTTTGAAGGAGTAACATACCATAATGTCAATGAAAAGGATGATAAGGAAAACGATTGGTGTAAAATACAAATAGAGTCATCGTCGTCAACTGGTGGAAGACTTTTAGGTTTTTTTCACGGTGGTTTGAATTATCAAATAGAACATCATTTATTTCCAAGGATTTGCCATGTTCATTATCACAAAATACAACCGATCGTAATGGAATGGTGTGAAAAAAATAATGTAAAATATGCATACTTCCCTAGTATTTTCGATAATATAAGGAGTTGTTATAAGTATATGAAGAAAATGGGAAATTACTACTAGACATTGAAAATGAGTACATATGTAACGTAATATCATAACTTCATAAATAATTTATTTTTTTATAGAAATATCACACATATGTACTCTTGTTTACTTGCGCTTTCTAACAACACGTTTTTTTTCGTTACCGCCTTCAAATAAATTTGCTACACCATTGATTACTCCCTCTTTGTTTTGGGAAGGCAATTGTGAAGAAATGAAACTAATGAACCCATCCATATTCTTGGATTGAATATATATATCACAAGGTCCTGTAAACTTCATAGCAAACCCTTCTTTGTTTATTAGTGCTGAAAAATATGATTTCCCTATCTTAATAACGTCGTATTGCCTTCTATCATCGCATGCTAAAAAAAGCCCATTATCCACGATGAATGATTGTCCATTTGTGAGCCTTTTCATTTGAAATGTACCATATGCACATAACCATATATATCCAGGTTTATTACTTATGTTTTCTGCGACAGGTAATATAAACCCTTCGCTTTGGCCTATCCCAAAAATACCTTTCATTTGCGTAGTAGCGGATATTTTGATATTTACAGTAGATGCCAAATATGAATACCTTGATAGCCTATATTTTACACCAGGTAATATTTCAATTCTAATGATGTCATTTGGGAAATCTAACCCAAATGCTATTGTTCCAGAGCCAGTTGCTGTATATTCCTGATGAACTATATGTTCGCCAGCAAATAGTTTACCTATTCCATCAAATTTTGATTCAGGCATATCTATAGCACCAGTCATGAATAACATTGATCCACTTGAAGCATGTATTTTTTGACCGTTCGTAAGATTTACTTCAAGATAACTTGAACCACTATTGCCTATTCTTTTAGCATTTTTAGCAATATTAACTGTATCAATTTGTGAACCAACATTAACAGGTTTTACAGCTTGAACAGGTTTTACAGCTTGAACAGGTTTTACAGCTTGATCTGGTTTTACAAGTTGAACAGGTTTTTCTACATTTTCTTGTTCGGGAAACAATAATCCCTTA
>Ga0222713_10006504_pt1 | contig 11098 bp, 6 predicted proteins | sample C33_649DmetaG_FD_165061 | JGI IMG/M metagenome (GOLD analysis project Ga0222713, IMG submission 165061) | Estuarine water microbial communities from San Francisco Bay, California, United States - C33_649D | ecosystem: Environmental > Aquatic > Marine > Unclassified | place: USA: California... | reverse complement strand
GAGATCCTGCTCATCACCACGCCCCACGACGCGCCACTCTTTCACAAGCTGCTGGGCGACGGGTCACAGCTGGGATGCCGCTTTGAGTACACGGTGCAGCACGAACCCAACGGCCTCGCACAGGCCTTTGTGCTGGGTCGCGACTTTATCGGCGACGACGCGGTGGCCCTCGTTTTGGGCGACAATATTTTTTACGGAACCCAGATGCCCAGCATCCTCCAGGCCTCGGCCAATCCTCAGGGGGGCGTCGTGTTTGCCTACCCCGTGAGCGACCCCGAGCGCTACGGCGTGGTCGAGTTTGACGCCCAGGGCAAGGCCCTCTCGATCGAAGAAAAGCCCGCGCAGCCCAAGAGCAACTACGCGGTGCCCGGCCTGTACTTCTACGACAACCAAGTCGTCGACATCGCCGCCAACCTCAAGCCCTCGCCCCGCGGCGAGTACGAAATCACCGACGTCAACCGCGAATACCTGCGGCGCGGCGAGCTCAGCGTCCAGATTATGGACCGAGGCACGGCCTGGCTCGACACCGGAACCTTTGAAAGCCTCATGGAGGCTGCCCAGTTCGTACAAATCATCGAACGCCGCCAGGGGTTGAAGGTGGGTTGTATTGAAGAGGTCGCTTACCGCCAAGGTTTTATTGACGCGGCGCAGCTCGAGGCCCTTGCGGCTCCATTGGTCAAAAGCGGCTACGGAGCGTACCTTCAATCCCTGCTCTGATTCCAGAGCACGAGCAACCCCGATTATGCAGTCCGTCGAACGTTTACAGCGCTTTTTTCTTCAGTCCCTAGAGGCGTCCATGGGTGAACCCGAATGGAGTCGCCAGCCCGACCGGCTGTACGCCCCCCAGCGCTACATTTTGGCAATGGGCGGTAAGCGCCTGCGTCCAGTTCTCTCTCTGATGGGAGCCGAGGCGGTCGGAGCCAAAGCAGATCTTGCGCTGCCCGCGGCGCATGCAGTAGAGCGGTTTCACAACTTTTCGCTGATTCACGACGACATCATGGATGCGGCTCCGCTTCGCCGCGGTCAGGCCACTGTGCACGAGCGCTGGGGAGTGAATACGGCAATATTGAGCGGTGACGCGATGTTTGCCTTGGCGTTTAAGGCACTTGAATCCGCGCCGAAGCAGGTGCTGCCCGACCTCTACCGGGTGTTTACCCAAACTGCCCTCGAAGTCTGCGAAGGCCAACAGTGGGACATGGATTTTGAGCACGAGGACCGCGTCGAAGAGGGAGCCTACCTGCGCATGATTCGCTACAAAACCAGCGTTTTGCTTGGCTGTGCACTTGAAATGGGCGTGCTGAGCGGTGGCGGTTCGGTCGAGATGGCTAAGGCGCTGTATTCGTTTGGCCTTGAACTTGGAACTTCGTTTCAAATCCACGACGACCTGCTCGACGCCTTTGGGGATTCCGATAAAACGGGAAAGCAATCAGGCGGAGACCTCATTCAAGGCAAAAAGACACTGCTTTGGATCGAACTGGAGCGCCGAAGCCCCGAACACATTCACGAAGCGCTCGCGCTTCGCGGCGAAGAACGCGTTGCGTACCTCACTGAGGCACTCGAAACCACAGGTGTTCGCGCCTACGTCGAAGAGCGCCGCCGGGCCCACTTTGACTTAGCACTTGAAGCCCTCGAGTATGCGGGTTCGCTCGGTGCCCGAACCCAAGATCTTCACGAGCTCGCCGATTGGCTTTTTTCCCGCGAATCCTAGGCGTTTTGGCCGTAATTTTGCAGGGAATTTAGCCTGTATGGACCGCTTTTCTTTTCTCGGCAGTGCGCACGTAGCGTACTTAGATGACCTCTACCAACAGTACGTCGAGAATCCCGATTCTGTAGAGCCTTCGTGGAAGGCGTTCTTTCAAGGCTATGACTTCGCGCGCAGTCCCTACGGCGACGACCTCGAGGCCCTAGTGGCTCCGGTGGGCCCCGAAGTGCCCGAAGAACTCCGCAAAGAGTTCATGGTGCTCAACCTGATCAACGGATACCGCAGCCGCGGCCACCTGTTCACGCAGACCAATCCGGTTCGCGAGCGCCGCACCTACAAGCCCACGCTGGACCTTGAGAATTTTGGTCTTTCAGCGGCCGACCTCGACATCGTCTTTCAAGCGGCGGTAGAAGTTGGATTGCCCGGCCCGGCTCCGCTTCGCGAAATCGTCGAGCACCTCAAGGCCATTTATTGCCGGTCTATCGGGGTGGAGTACATGTACATTCGTGATCCACAGGTAATTAAGTGGATTCAAAACTACATTCATCCGAACGACAACTACCCGGTTCTTGCCGCAGACGACAAAAAGCACATTCTGCACAAGCTGAACGAAGCAGTTGCGTTTGAGAACTTTTTGAACACCAAGTTTGTCGGACAAAAGCGCTTCTCGATTGAAGGGGCCGAGGCGCTGATTCCAGGCCTCGACTTTATGATGCAGCGCGCCGCAGAACTCGGCGTTGAAGAGGTCGTGCTCGGCATGGCCCACCGCGGACGCCTCAACGTGCTGACCAATATTTTTGGCAAGCCTGCCCGCCAAATCTTTAGCGAATTCGAGGGCAAAGAATTCGACGACGAAGAGGGCTTTGACGGCGACGTGAAGTACCACTTGGGCTACACGGCGGTGCGCCAGCTCCGCAACGGACGCCAACTGAAGTTAAACATTTCGCCGAACCCCTCGCACCTTGAAGCCGTAGATGCAGTCGTAGAGGGCATCGCCCGCGCCAAGGGCAATACCAACTACGGAATGGACCGTTCCAAGGTGCTTCCGATTCAAATTCACGGCGACGCGGCGGTGGCCGGCCAGGGCATCGTCTATGAAGTCGTGCAGATGGAGCGTCTCGACGGCTACGGCACCGGCGGAACCATTCACCTCGTCATCAACAACCAGGTCGGATTCACGACCAACTACCTCGACGCGCGCTCGTCGACGTACTCCACAGATGTGGCCAAGGTGGTGCTGGCTCCGGTACTGCACGTGAACGGCGACGACGTCGAGGCCGTGGTGCACGCCATGCGCTTTGCGATGGAGTACCGTCAGCACTTTGGACGCGACGTATTTATCGACCTTCTTTGCTACCGCAAGTACGGCCACAACGAGGGCGACGAGCCCCGCTTCACCCAGCCGCTGCTGTATAAGGCGATTGCACGCCATCCGAATCCGCGCGAAATCTACCACGCCAAGTTGCTCGCCCAGGGCGCGGCCCACGCCAACTTGGTCAAAGAGTTAGAAGTCGAGTTCAAGGACATGCTCGAGGGCCACTTTGGCGAAGCCAAGCAGATTGCCAAAAACGTGATTGTTCCGTTTATGGAAGACGAGTGGGCGCCCTACCCTGCGGCCAAGCGCGGGCAAATTTTTGAGCTTCCGAACACGGGGGTCGAGCGCAGCCAGCTTGAATCGGCGGCTACGGCACTCACGACGCTTCCAGAGGGCAAGAAATTCCTCAACAAAGCCGCACGCCTTATCGCCGACCGCCACGACATGGTCTTTGGCCGCAACGCGATGGACTGGGGCATGGCCGAGAACTTGGCCTACGCCACTTTGCTCCAAGATGGCTTCAACGTGCGCATCTCAGGTGAAGACGTCGAGCGCGGAACCTTTAGCCACCGCCACGCCGTGCTTAAACTCGAGGACAGCGAAGAGGAGTACATCCCGATGAATTCGGTTCCGGGCAAAAAAGGCCGGTTTGCCATCTACAATTCGCACCTGTCAGAGTACGCGGTGCTCGGATTTGACTACGGCTATGCCATGGCCAGCCCCGAGACCCTCGTAATCTGGGAGGCCCAGTTCGGAGACTTCGCCAACGGAGCCCAAATCATCATCGACCAGTTCATCAGCGCCGCCGAAGACAAGTGGAAGACTCAGAACGGCTTGGTGATGCTGCTTCCGCACGGCTACGAAGGCCAGGGCGCCGAGCACTCCTCGGCACGCCTAGAGCGCTTTTTGCAGCTCTGCGCCGAAGACAACATGGTCGTCTGCAACCCGACCACGCCAGCCAACCACTTTCACTTGCTGCGCCGCAGCATGCACTGGAGCTTCCGCAAGCCGCTGGTGGTGATGAGCCCCAAGAGCCTCTTGCGCCACCCCAAGGCCGTGTCGGCGGTCGAGGAACTCACTCAGGGCAGCTTTCAGCCGCTCATTGGTGACACGACCGTCAATCCCGCCGACGTGCGCAAGGTGGTGTTCTGCTCAGGCAAGCTCTACTACGAACTCGAAGAGGCCCGTGCAGAGCGCGGGTTCACCGACACCGCCATCGTGCGTTTGGAGCAGCTTTACCCGATTCCGGCCGCACAAATGGAGGCCGAACTCGCCAAGTACCCCGCGGACGCCAAGCTCGTGTGGGCCCAAGAAGAGCCCGCCAACATGGGCGCCTGGACCTTCTTGCTCGCGAACTGCGACCTTAAGCTGCACCGCGTGTCGCCGGCGGCCTCGGCTGCACCGGCCAGCGGATCGCACCAAGCCGCTCACCACATTCAGCACCGCCTGATCGCCCAAACTTTTGACTGCTAAAACCACGTACTCATGATCCTCGATATGAAGGTGCCCTCTCCGGGCGAATCGATTAGCGAAGTAGAAATCGCCACCTGGCTCGTCAGCACGGGCGACTACGTCGAAAAGGACCAGGCCATTGCCGAGGTGGATTCAGACAAAGCCACCCTCGAGCTTCCGGCTGAGGCTGCTGGGGTCATCGAAATTTTGGTCGAGCCCGGAACCACCGTGGCCGTAGGTCAAGTGGTATGCCGCATTGACACCTCGGCCGCCGCGCCCGAAGGCGGATCCAAGCCTGCTGCTGCCGTGAGCTCAACCCCCAACCCGATGCCGGTAGCAGCTTCTCAGGCTCCGGCCGCCGCGACCTACGCGACCGGAACCGCTTCTCCCGCCGCCAAAAAGATCCTCGCTGAAAAAGGCATGGACGCCACACAGGTTGCCGGAACCGGCAAGGACGGACGCATCACCAAAGAAGACGCGGTGAATGCCAAGGTTTCGATGGGTTCCGCCCCCGTATCGGGACGCGGCGAAACCCGCACCCGCATGAGCGCACTGCGCCGCAAACTCGCCACCCGCCTCGTAAGCGTGAAGAACGAGACGGCGATGCTGACCACCTTTAATGAGGTCGACATGAAGCCCATCATGGACCTCCGCAAGGAATACAAGGATGCTTTTGCCGCCAAGCATGGCGTCGGACTGGGATTCATGAGCTTTTTCACCTTGGCAACGGTGCGCGCGCTCAAGATGTACCCGGCCGTGGCCAGCATGATCGACGGAGACGACATGGTTTCGTTTGACACCACCGACATTTCGGTGGCGGTTAGCGGCCCGAAGGGACTGATGGTTCCGGTGCTGCGCAACGCCGACCAAATGAGCTTCGCCGACGTCGAGGCCGGAATCAAGGACCTCGCGACCAAAGTGCGCGACGGCAAAATCAGCGTCGACGAGATGACGGGCGGATGCTTCACCATCACCAACGGCGGCGTGTTCGGCTCGATGCTTTCGACTCCGATCATCAATCCACCGCAGAGCGCGATCCTCGGAATGCACAACATCGTCGAGCGCCCTGTGGTGCGCGACGGCCAAATCGTGGTGCGTCCCATTATGTACGTGGCCATGAGCTACGACCACCGCATTATTGACGGCCGCGAGTCGGTCGGAACCTTGGTCGCCATCAAAGAAGCCCTCGAAAATCCCGTGGAGCTCCTGATGGGCGGCGATGTGAAGTCGGGTCTGGGACTCTAGGGTTTCGGCCAGGGTTCAGCGCGTTTCTGGTTTCTTGGTTTTGGCTTATTGCGACTCGTCGCTTGCTAAACGCATGTTTAGCAGCAATTTACAAAACCATCGCTGCGTGTTTCTTCATGCAGATTTAAGAAACAGGTAACATTGAGGGTCTAGGTTTGCATCAAACAAACACGCAAACAACAACATGACCAATTTCGCCAAATTCGGAGCCTTTGTACTCGCCGCTGCTGCTGTAGCTGCGTGTGGAGGTGACCCCATTGACCCGATTCCAACGCCTGCAACAAACAAGATCGTTTCGACCAACATTACGTCGAACACTACGTGGTACGCCGACACGGTGTACCAACTCGGAGGCCGAATCACCGTAACGAGTGGAGCTACGCTGACGATCCAGCCTGGAACCGTCATCAAAGGCGAAGCCGGAACCGGCTCAAACGCTACAGCACTTTTGATCGCCCGCGGCGGTAAGCTGATGGCTGAAGGTACCGCTAGCTTGCCCATCATCTTCACTTCAGTTGCTGACGAACTCACTCCAGTGCAAGTAGCTGCAGGCAACATTTCTTCGCCCAACCTCGATCCGACCGTAAACGGTTTGTGGGGTGGTGTGCTGGTCCTCGGCAACGCCAAAGTGTCTCCAAAGCCTGGAACTGCAGGTGAACTACTTGAGGTTCAGATTGAAGGAATTCCGACTTCGGATCCCAACGGCCTCTACGGTGGCAACGACGACGCCGACAACAGCGGTGTAATTAAGTACGTTTCAATCCGCCACGGCGGTGCCAACATCGGCAGCGGCAACGAGATCAACGGCCTAACCCTTGGCGGCGTAGGTAGCGGAACCGTTGTTGAAAACATCGAGATTGTAGCCAACCAAGACGACGGTATTGAGTACTTCGGCGGAACCGTGACCACGAAAAACGTGGTGGTGTGGAACACCGGCGACGACGGCCTCGATACCGACCAGTCTTTTGGAGGAACCATTGACAACTTCGTAGTAATCACCACTGCCGACCACGCCATGGAACTTGACGGGCCCGAAGGTTCGTACGCAGCTGGCCACATTATCAAGAACGGAAACGTAATCATGTCGAACGCCGACGTTATTTCGCACGACCTGATCAACACCGACGCCAACTCGATCGTTGACCTCATCGACATCTACTTCACCGATTTGGTGAACGGCCACGGCACCATCAACCGCGTATCAGGAAACCCTGGCGTGACCTACACCGGAATTGTTCTCGACGTAGCAGCAGGCGATTCTCTTCAAGCCTACGTAAACGGTGCAATCCCAGCAGGCGTAACTGCCGGAAGCACAGGCAAAGCCAACATCAGCGTATTCGGCTGGACGTGGGCCAATGCTGCTAACGTAATCAAGTAATTCTTGAATCTGATATAAACTCCAACCAAAGAGGTGCCCGCGGAATCAGTTCCGTGGGCACTTTCTTTTACCCACACTCAACGCACTATATCCTCATGAAATCCTTCTTATCCTTTGTTTTGGCTCTTGGTTTCACGCTTGTGGCTTCGGCTCAGGCGACCTACATCCGCGGTTCCGTCGTCGACGGCAGCACGGGAGAGAGCATCATTGGCGCAGCGGTGAAAATTGAGGGTAGCACGGTGGCGGGAATGACCGACCTCGACGGCAACTTTAGCCTTAAGGCGGCTCCGGGTACCTACACGGTGAGTGTGGCCTACTTTACGTTCAAGACCAAGAAGATCGCCGGTGTGGTGGTAAAGCCCGGCGACGCGACGGTGCTTGGAACCATCGTACTCGAAAGCGAGGACGACGTCAAGCTTGAAGAGGTCGTGATTACGGCTGAAGCAACCCGCAACAGCGAAGCTTCGCTCCTGACCCTCAAGAAAAAATCTACCGTCATCATGGACGGAATCTCGGCCGCCAAAATCGGCCTAACGGGCGACGCTACGGCCGTTGAAGCTGCCAAGCGCGTCACGGGCGTTTCCATCGAAGGCGGCAAGTACATTTTTGTGCGCGGCCTCGGCGACCGCTACTCAAAGACTACGCTCAACGGCATGGACATTCCGGGACTCGACCCCGACCGAAACACGATCCAGATGGACATCTTTCCGACCGATTTGATCAGCAACATCGTAGTGAGTAAAGCATTTACCGCGGATATGCCTGCAGACTTCACGGGCGGCCTTTTGAACGTCGAAACCAAGGCCTTCCCGGAGCGCAAAATTTTCAACGTCAACGTGTCGGGCGGCTACACGCCGAGTATGCACTTTCGCTCGGACTACTTGAGCTACCGCGGCAGTGCAACCGACTTTTTGGGTTTTGATGGCGGAACCCGCCGCTTGCCCGCCGGAGCAGATGCTCAAGTCATCCCGACCCCGATTTCAGGCCTCGGGTCCCAGGCTACCAACAACTTTGTGAATTCGTTCAACAAAACGCTTGCGGCGACTGAAACGTTTATTCCGATGGACTTCAGCTTTGGGGTGTCCAAAGGCAACCAGTGGGAGGCCAAGAAGGCCAACAAGCTTGGGGAGGTTCCGAAATTGGGGTACATCTTTTCGGCCACCTACAAGTCGTCGTTCACCAACTACCGCGACGTATTCTATGGTGAATACCAGCGCTATGCGGATCCGTCGATTAACGAACTTCGCTACGCCACCACTCAAGATGGCGCATTGGGCGAGCACAATGTACTGGTCGGACTCCTCGGAGGCTTTGCCAAAAAGACGAGCAACCGCAAGTTCCGCATGACGCTCATGCACCTGCAAAATGGTGAGAAGCGCGCCGGCCAATTCTTGGTTGAGAACGACGGAGCTGCTGTGGGTCAGTCGGGCTACATCGCCCGTTCGAACAACCTCGAGTACAACCAACGCTCGCTGACCAACCTACTGCTCAACGGTACCCGCGTGTGGAACGATGCCAACCAAGAGCTCGACTGGCGCATCGCTCCAACTGTGTCGCTTTCGTACGACCCGGATATGCGCCGTAGCGCCTTTACCATTGCAGGGGGGCAGCAGTCGTTCAATGCCGGGGCAGGGGGCAATCCGTCGCGCATTTGGCGCTCGCTCGCTGAGGTGAACCTTCCGCTGCGCGTGGACTACACTAAAAAGTTTCTGTTCAACCGCGCTCCAGGCAAGCTTCAGTACGGGGCGAGCAACACCTTTAAACTTCGCAGCTACGAGGTGCTGTTTTACGACATGCAGTTCTTTGGGCTTCAGCCCCGCTGGCAGGCTCCGTACGATTTAAATGACGTGCTAAATCCCAAAAACATTTACGGCAACGGTCAGGGTGGCACCATTTACTACCAATCAGGCAACCGCAAGCCCAATCCCAATCAGTACCAGTCAAACTCGAACACCGCTGCTGCGTATGTGTCGACTGAGCTCGCATTCAGCGTGCGCCTCAAGGCCGTACTTGGTCTGCGTGCAGAGCACTTCATTCAGCGCCACACGGGTCGCGACCAGGCCTATGCTTCGGGCGACGTGATCAACGGGCGCAACCTCGACAACGACGTGGTGCTGAATTCGCTGGACCTTTTTCCGTCAGCCAACCTCATCTATTCGGTGAACGAGAACACCAACCTGCGCTTGGTTGCCACCCGCACCATCGCCCGCCCGTCGTTCAAGGAACTGTCTTTTGCGCAGATCCTAGATCCGCTCACCAACCGCATTTTTAACGGAAGCTTCTTCCCGTACTCCTCATGGGACGGCAACCTCGTAGAAACGCGTGTAAGCAACGCCGACTTGCGCTGGGAGCGCTTCTTCAAAGACGGCCAAGTGTTCTCTGTGAGCGGATTCTACAAGCAGTTCCAGAACCCCATCGAACTTGTGCGCATCGCCGAGCAGCAGACTTCGACTGAGTTCCAGCCCCGCAACGTGGGTACCGGCACCATGTTGGGTACCGAGATCGAGTGGAACAAGAACTTCGCCTTCATCAGTCCCAAGCTTCGCCCGCTGTCGTTCAACGGAAACATCACCTTGATTCAGTCGCAAATCACCATGACCTCGCAAGAATTCAACGACCGCAAGGCCTTTGAACGCACTGGACAGACCATAGTGAATACCCGCCAGATGGCCGGCCAGTCGCCCTACGTACTCAACGGTGGCCTTACATACACTGCCGCGCAGAACAGCTTCGGAATCTTCTACAACGTCAAGGGCCCGACCCTTCAGATTGTAGGCCTTGGCCTTTTTCCGGACGTGTACACGATGCCCTTCCACAGCCTGAACGCCAGCTTCAACCGCACGGTGGGCAAGGACGACCGCGGGAGCCTCAAGTTTCGCGTCAGCAACCTGATGAACGACGACGTGCTGTCGGTCTACAAGTCCTACCAAGCCGAGGACCAGGTCTTCAGCCGACTGGTTCCGGGCGTGAGCTTTAGCGTGGGCTACAGCTACAAGCTTTAGTCCGGTCTGCACTCCGGGCCTTCGGCCTATTTTTGCGGAATGCAGTTCATCGACACCCACACGCACCTCGACAACCCCCAGCTCGAGGCCGACCGGGCCGAGGTGTTCGCGCGGATGCGCGAAGCAGGCATTCGCCTAGCGCTGATTCCGAACGTCGATGACGAGAGCTGGCCGCGCATGCAGGCGCTGCAGGCGCAGTACCCTGAGGCGGTGCGCTTGATGGTCGGACTCCATCCCTGCCACGTGGGCGCGGACTGGGCCGAGGTCCTCGACCGCTATGAAGCCCTTTGGACGGCAACGCCCGAGGCCTTTGTAGCCGTGGGCGAACTCGGGCTCGACCTCTACTGGGACAAAACCACCCTCGATTGGCAAGTAGCCGCGCTCGAGCGCCAGCTCGAATGGTGCCTGCGCTGGGACAAGCCGTTCAGCATGCACGTGCGTGAGGCCTGGGGCCCCACCATGGACGTGCTTCGGGCCTGGAAGGGTCGGGGACTGCGCGGCGTGCTGCACTGCTTCACGGGCTCGCGCGAAATCGCGGCGGAACTGACCGACATGGGCCTTCACCTCGGAATCGGGGGCGTCGCCACCTTCCCTAAGGCGGGCGTGGTCGACGTGCTGCGCGAAACCGGCCTCGACCGCGTGGTCCTCGAGACCGATTCGCCATATTTGGCGCCCGTACCGTTTCGCGGCAAGCGCAACGAGAGCGCCTACGTGCGGCGCGTGGCCGAGCATTTGGCGGCTGAGCTCGAAATTCCGCTCGCCGAAGTGGCTGCGGTGACCACCCGCAACGCACAGCATATCTTCGGGCTGTGAAACTCCTGATCCTTTACACCGGCGGCACCATCGGCATGGTGGCCCAGCGCGACGGAAGCCTGGTCCCGTTCCACGCCGACGCCCTGCGCGCCAACGTGCCCGACTTGGCTCGCCTTCAGGCTGAGGTCGACTGCCGCTCGCTGGGTCAGCCCAAGGACTCGTCAGATATGGGCCCCGACGACTGGGTTGCG
>Ga0222713_10006502_pt1 | contig 11099 bp, 12 predicted proteins | sample C33_649DmetaG_FD_165061 | JGI IMG/M metagenome (GOLD analysis project Ga0222713, IMG submission 165061) | Estuarine water microbial communities from San Francisco Bay, California, United States - C33_649D | ecosystem: Environmental > Aquatic > Marine > Unclassified | place: USA: California... | reverse complement strand
ATTCGCCCACAGCTCTCGATTGGTGGCACCGCGAAGGGAGCCGCGCCTAGGAAGTCGTCGGGGAAGTCATTGAAGAAGTCATCGAAGAAGACGTCGAGAAAGTCCTCTCGCTGACGTGCGATTCCTCATTGCCGTGCTCGACAGCGGTACTGCCACTGCAGTGCCGGGCGAGATGCAGGCCATCGACGCCTTCAACGACAAATTGCGGGCCAACGGCCACTGGATTTTGGCGGCGGGCTTGGCTGCGCCGAACGATGCAACGGTGATCGACAATCGTGGTGACATTCCTCGGGTGACTGCTGGTGCATTCAACGACACGGCGGTGTACATGGCCGGATTCTGGATCATCGATGCTCCCGATGTCGCAACTGCACATGAGTTGGCAACGGAAGGTTCCAAGTGTTGCAACCGTGCCGTTGAAGTGCGTCAGTTTCTCGGCGGCTAATCCGAGAGTGGTAACTTTGACAGAACGATGATGCTTTCATCGGCCATCGTGGCTCAAGTTGCCCTCGTTGCATCGTCCGTTCTCGATGAGTCCTCCAATGCGGTTCTGTTCGTATCCGTAGTTGGCACCATCGCGTTCACACTGTCCGGTGTCGTGGCGGCCGCCGATGCGGGTATGGACTGGCTCGGAGGCATCGTGCTGGGTGCAGTGGCAGCCATTGGAGGTGGAACCATCCGCGACCTACTCATCGATGAACCGGTCGCATGGACGGTGGATTCGTGGCCGTTGGTTGTCGCACTGGTGACCGCGCTCTTGGCGATCGTCGTACTCCGAGTAAATCCTGCAACCGATCCACGCAGAGCCACGTGGTACGTGGCGAGTGACGCAGTTGGCCTCGGAGCTTTCGTGGTCGTTGGAGTTTCCGTGGCTCTGGAGTCTGGAACGTCAAATTTCATCGCGGCCTTCATGGGTGTTGTTTCCGGCGTTGGTGGTGGAATCATCCGTGATGTGTTTGCACGTCGTACTCCCATTGTCTTCGTCGGCGAAATCTACGCGGTTGCTGGCATCGTTGGTGCACTCATGTATCTAACCCTCGTGGAGACGAATGCACCCGATCTCGCAAGGCTCTCGATTCCTCTAGCGGTGGTGGTTGCCGTACGTGGGGTCGCTGTGCGTCGGTCCTTGCGTTTACCCGGATTGAATCGGTAGTCGGACATGACGACTCCACCCGAGATTCCCGACGAAATCCGATCGCGCGCATCGTCGAGGCTCGGCGAGTTTCTTCGTGCTGAGTCGGCCGGAGCAAGTCTGCTCGCACTTGGCGCACTCGTTGCACTGGTGTGGGCCAATTCTCCGTGGGCGGCGTCGTATGACGAAGTGTGGACGACTCGTCTCAATCTTGGGTTGCCTGGTGTCGGGCTCGACTTGGACCTGCGACATTGGATAAACGACGGCCTGATGACGTTGTTCTTCTTCGTCGTGGGGCTGGAGATCAAACGCGAGCTGACCACGGGACACCTCAACTCCCGTCGAGCCGCCATCCTCCCGGGAGTCGCAGCCCTCGGCGGAATGATCATCCCCGCGCTCGTCTACCTCGCAATTGCAGGAACAACCGAGCCCCGAGGCTGGGCGATACCGATGGCAACCGATATCGCTCTCGCGGTTGGTGTGCTCTCGGTGGTCGGCTCGCGAGTGCCAGCATCACTTCGGGCATTTCTGCTGGCCCTTGCAATCGTGGACGACATCGGGGCGATTGTGGTCATCGCGGTCGTGTATTCGTCGGGACTCAAGCTCTCGTGGCTGGGCGGAGCTGCGGCAGCCGTACTTCTAACGCTCCTCATGCGACGAGCAAAACTTCGTTCACCGTTGGTGTACGTCATCATCGGCGCATGGATGTGGTTTGCACTTCACGAGGCTGGAGTGCATCCGACGATTGCTGGAGTGGCGATGGGCTTGTTGGCACCTGTATTGCAGTACCGCAACTCGAGTCTGATCGAATGGCTGCAACACGCGTTGCATCCGTGGACGAGCTTCATCATCGTTCCACTCTTTGCCTTGGCCAATTGCGGCATCGATGTTTCACTGACGGGAATTCGCGATGCAATGTCGTCTCCGATCACGTGGGGCGTCGGGTTCGGGCTCCTCATAGGAAAGCCGCTCGGTATCGTCCTGGCATCGAGATTGGCAGTTGGCTTGCGCGTGGCCGATGTGCCTGCCGGCGGACGCAATCGCCAACTATTGGGAGTCAGCTCGGCCGCCGGAATCGGATTCACCGTTGCGATCTTCATCACCGAGCTGGCACTTGAGGCTCCAAGTGATCAGGCCAACGCAAAGTTGGCGATTCTCATCGCGTCGATCTTGTCAGGTGCCGTGTCATTGGCATTGTTGTCGCACAGGAGACCAACCAGCGAAACGACAATTCATCCGCATTAGGAAGTGACGCTCATTGCGACGTCCACGAGCGGTTGAGCCTGCGATAGGTTGCGGAGGAACGTTGCGTTGATGCTGATCCACACGTCGTCAACCAGCAGGTTCAGCGCCCACAGGTGTTGTTCTTCGCCGTTCGTCTCCTCGAGGGCCCAGGCTTCGTCGGCGCCGGCTACTTCAACCTTGCGGTGTCCATCAATCTGCCATTGCACGCGACGATCAGCGAACGCATCCTTGCTGGGTGTCCACAAAATGGCCGCACCCACTTCGGCTTCTTGGACACCGTACGCACACGCCACACCGCCAGCGTTGATAGCAGCGGCAAGGTCCGTATCGGGTGCAGGCTCCCACGGTGTGTCGATGAATACAGAACCTTCGACGTACCGATTCATGGTTGGCAAGACCTCATCGGTGGGGCAGCTGGTGGGGGCGGCGGCCGAATTCCCGCAGGCAGTGAGGATCCCCGTGATCATTGCGGTTGCAACGAGAACACATCGATTTACGTTCACAGTCTCAAGTGTGTCAGGAGTATGAGGCGCCGAACCATGGCGCCGAAAATCTCGGACCATGCCGCCGAAAATGGTGGAGCTGGGGGGAATCGAACCCCCGTCCATCAGCCGTTGAGCGCCCGTGATACGACCATCCCCACTGTGGTGCTGTCGCAACACCGTCGGCGGGTCGACTACTTAGTTACCTAAGTCGCGTTCCGTCTTTCCGAAATGTCATCAGTCTTTCCTGACGTCAGCGTGCTTTCCCGCTGTCATCCTCCGCTTCTGTTGCCGGGCTGCGGTGGATCGGCCCCGTGCGACCTTGCGGCTCACGAGTGCTCTCCGACACCTAATGAATTAGGCGGCGAGAGCGAACTGCTTGTTGGCAGTTGTATGGGTGCCCCGTTTTTCGAGTCTGAGCAACTCGGGTCGCACGCTCGACCAGCGACACTGACGTCGAAACCTGTCAGCCCCGTTGAACTTGCGTAACGACATCAGTGTACGCACGCTTGCAACACGGTTGTGTACGGCGGTGACGCGTGTCCCTCTGCGCGGTGGTTACTCGGGCTTGCCGCGGCGCTGGCGGCCGAGAGCGCGGCGCATCTCGATCTTGGATTCCTTCTCGGCGATTGCAGCCCGACGGTCTTCCTTCTTGCGACCCTTGGCGAGTGCCAAATCGACTTTCACTCGACCGCCACGCAAGTGAACGTCGAGTGGAACGAGTGTGAGGCGCTCCTTGTTCATTCGTTCGGAAAGTCGACGGATTTCGCTGCGGTTGAGGAGCAGTTTTCGCGGGTACACCGGTTCGTGTGCGCCGACGCCATGGCTGAATTTGTAGGTGGAAATGTGCATGTTTTCCAGCCACATTTCACCGCGAGACACGTGTGCGTACGCCTCGGCGATCTGCACGAGACCCTCGCGAACGCTCTTCACCTCGCTTCCGTGCAGCACGATGCCAGCCTCGACCACGTCGAGGATGGTGTAGTCGTGTCTGGCGCGGCGATTGCTTGCCAGCACGGTGGTGTCGTCGTTTTTTGCGGCCATTGCGGTGAGTTGAGCCTAGGTAGCGTTCCACCTGATGGGTTCGCAGCGTCTCGTGATTACCGATGCAATCGAGCAACAGATTGCCGATCATGCGCGTGCGTGCAAGCCCCACGAGATGTGTGGTCTCTTGGTTGGTGCGCCGGGTGGTGACGAGGTGTTGGAGTTTCATCCGTGTCGCAACGCAGCCGCCTCGGCGATCGTCTACACGCTCGACCCGAAGGACTACATGAAAGTGGAGCAGTCGGCCGACGATCGTGGTCTTGTCGTCATCGGGGTGGTGCACAGCCATACCCAAACCGAGGCGTACCCCAGCGCCACGGATGTGGCACAGGCACCCGACCCCAACTGGAACTATGCGATTCTCAGCTTGAAGTACGACCCTCCGCGATTGCGCAATTTCCGCATCGTTGCGGGCGAAATCAGCGAGACGGCCATCGAAAAGCGCCCCTAAACCGGGGCAGCAGAGTGGCGCAACGAGCCATTCGGGGCGCTGGCGCAGCGAGCCATTCGGGGCACTGGTGCAACCCCGCACCTGTGACTGCTGACGCTCGATTCGACTCGTTTCTCGGCGCAGCCGCCAGATAGATTGTTGACAACTCCTATCGGGATTTATCCCTTTCTGGTGGGAGTCCACCCACGACGTTCACCCCCTGGAGCACGACATGAGCGACATCAACGCAGTGAATCTTGCGGAGCGGTCGCACGCGAACGTGCTCGAACTCATCGGCAACACGCCATTGGTGGAAGTGAGCCAGTTGTCGCCGAGCGCCAATGTGCGACTGTTCGCCAAACTCGAGAGCCAGAATCCGTTCGGTTCGGTGAAGGACCGCATCGCCAACGCGATGATTACGCGCGCGTATGCAACGGGGCGACTCGTGAAGGGTCAGCGAATTCTCGAACCGTCGTCGGGCAACACCGGCATTGCACTCGCGGCGATTGCACGAATCACCGGCAATCCCATCACCATTCTCATGCCCGAGAGTGTTTCGATCGAGCGCCGTCAAATGCTGGAAGTCTTCGGTGCAGAAATCATCCTCACGCCAGGGCCCGAGGGTTCCAACGGTGCGGTGCGACGTGCGGAAGCACTCGCCGCCGATCATCCGGAGTGGTGCTTTTTGCATCAGTACAGCAACGAAGCCAACCCGCGTGCGCACTACGAAACCACCGGCCCGGAAATCCTGCGTGACTGCCCACAGATCACCCACTTCGTTGCAGGGCTCGGCACGAGCGGCACCCTGATGGGAGTTGGGCGGTTCCTGAAAGAACAGAACCAGGACATTCAGGTGGTAGCGGTGGAGCCTCCACTGGGCGAATTGGTGGAAGGTTTGCGCAACCTGGACGAGGGGTACATCCCGCCGGTGTTCGAGTTGTGGAACGGTCGCAGCATCCTCGACCGGAAACGAATCGTGCGTCCGCGCGAGAGCATCGAGATGACACGTCGGTTGGTGCTGGAGTGTGGAATCTTCGCGGGGATTTCCTCCGGAGCATCACTTGCCGGTGCGTTGAAGGTGGCCAACGAGCTCGCCGAGCGCGGCGAGAGTGCCAACATCGTCTTCATCGTCTGTGACGGTGGTTGGAAGTACCTCTCCACCGGTGCATACACGGTGGATCTCGATACGGCAGCGGCCAACGCCGAAAAAGTCATCTACTTTTAGCCGCCGGCGACGAGCGCCACCAACCCCACGAGCACCACGACCGCACCGCTGATGCGGCGTCGATGGTCTCGTTCGCCGAGCAACTTCCAGCCGATGAACGCGGCGATCACCACGCTGGACTCGCGCAGGACCGCCACGTAGCCAACCGGCGCCAGGCGCATCGCTAGAAGTGTGAGGCTGTAGCTGCCAACCGTGCCGAGTGCTGCAAAACCGAACTGCTTCCACTGCCTGTGCAACGCCCCGAGAGCCTCGCGTCGGCGAGTTATGAAGGTCCATGCGGACACCGACATTCCGGTCGTGACGAAGATGCTCAGCGCATACGCCGCCGGGTCGGCCGATTCTCGCACGCCGGTTGCATCGATTGCGGTGTACACGCCGATGATTCCGGCGGTGGCGAGTGCGAATCTCATCTGTCGCAACGAACCGCGCGACAATAAAAAGAACCCGACGGAAGCGATGACGATGCCGACCACCGTGATGGGCGACAACACGTCATCGAGCAGCAACACGCCAAGGAGTGCGGCTCCGACGGCGCCGCCGCCGCGCGCGATCGGGTACGACATCGAGAAATCGCCCGTGTTGTAGGCGCGTACCAGCAGCACCGAGTACGGCAGGTGGGTAATTCCCGAGAGCAGCGTGTAGCGCCAAGCAAAATTGGGCACGTCGTCCACGATCCACCACACCCCGAGTGCGCCGCCGGCGAGGAACATCGCGATGAAGAACTGTCCCCACAGCGCAAGACCCGAGTCGACGTTGCGCTTGACGGCGAGGTTCCAGCCAGCGTGCAGACACGCGGCGCCGAGCGCCATGAACGTGGCGGTCAGCACGGGAGTGGACTCGCCATCATCGTTGCAGCGAGCACGGCGCAATAGCCTACGAATCGCATGGTGGTGAATCGCGACTCACCAATCGGTGTATTCGACTCCGGCTTCGGAGGCCTCACTGTGATGCGCTCACTCATCGACCTGATGCCCAACGAGTCGATCGTCTACATCGGCGATACCGGCCGGTACCCCTACGGCAACAAACCCGCCGACGAGGTGCGTGGCTATGCGTTGGAGCTGGCAGAGAGTCTCGTGCACGACCATGGCGCGAAGCTGATCGTGGTGGCCTGCAACACTGCGGCATCGGTGGCACTCGACCTGCTGACCGCGACGTTGCCCGTACCGGTGATCGGGGTGATCGAGCCCGGTGCGCGCGCATTGGTGCGCGTAACGCACAACGGCAAGGTTGGTGTCATCGGCACCGTGGGCACGATTGCTTCGCAGGCGTACGACACCGCGGTAGGGGCCACCGGCGCCGAGGTGCGGTTGACGTCGGCGGCATGCCCGGGGTTCGTGGAGTTCGTCGAGCGTGACCAAACCGACGGCGAGGAAGTGACCCTGCTGGCCACCCGCCTGCTTTCTCCGATGAAGGAAGCGGGTGTGGACGCCTTGCTGTTGGGCTGCACGCACTATCCGTTTCTTGCGCCGGTCATTCAGCGGGTGATGGGCGACGGGGTGGTGTTGGTGAGCAGCGCCAACGAAACGGCCTTTGCCGTTCGTGACGTGCTCGAAACTCGGGGAGTCGAAGCTCCGTCCGATGCGCAGGGGAGCCGACGTTTTCTTTCTTCCGGCGATGTCGAGTGGTTCGCCACGCTCGGGCGTCGGCTGCTTGGTCCAGAACTCGGCGAGGTGTCAGCATGGATGTCGGGAGCCTCATCATGAACACGTCCAAGAGCAGTAACGGCAATCGTCCGGATGGCCGGCTGCCGCACGAACTACGCCCGATCTCGTTCCAGCGCGACTTCACGGAGATGGCCAGTGGCAGCGTGTTGGTGTCGTTCGGCCGCACGCGGGTGTTGTGCACGGCATCCGTGGACGAGGATGTTCCACGTTGGATGAAGGGCTCCGGCAAGGGGTGGGTCACCGCCGAGTACTCGATGTTGCCGGGGTCGTCACCCGAACGAGTGGATCGCGAAGCCGCAAAGGGCAAGCAGTCGAGCCGCACGGTGGAAATTCAGCGTCTCATCGGGCGCTCGTTGCGTTCGGCGTGCGACATGAAACTGCTCGGTGAACGTCAGATACTGCTCGACTGCGACGTGCTGCAGGCCGACGGTGGAACGCGGACCGCGAGCATCTGTGGCGCCTACCTTGCGTTGCATGATGCCGTAACGAGACTGGTGCAGGGCGGGGCATTGAAGCAGAATCCGCTCCACTCGCTGTGTGCCGCGGTGAGCGTTGGAATTCACTCCGGCACGCCGATCATCGATCTGCCGTACGTGGAGGACAGCACGGCCGAGGTGGACATGAACGTGGTGATGTTGGCTCCGCTCGCGGGGGGGCCAGCCAAGTTCGTCGAGGTGCAGGGCACCGCGGAGGGCCAGGCGTTCTCACGCGAACAGCTCGACGTGTTGCTCGGCCTGGCCGAGCAGGGGTTGTCGAACGTGTTCGAGCAACAGCGCGCGGTCATTGCCGTACCACCTGCATCGCGCGCGTGAAGACGTTTCGATTGCTCACCGCGCCGAGTACGTGAAGCAACTCGTCTGTGCGTCGGCGAATCCCGACAAGGTTGCAGAAATCCAGGACCTGCTTCGCGGAGTTGTCGAGCTTCTACCCCGACCGGACTCCGTTGGCGACATCGTGGAGGACGCCGACACCTTGTTGGGTAACGCGCGGTTGAAGGCCCGCGCCATCTGCAATGCCACGGGTATGCCGGCGGTTGCCGACGATACGGGGCTGGAAGTCGATGCGCTCGGTGGTGCGCCGGGCGTGCACACCGCTCGCTTTGCCGGACCCGATGCCAACTACGCCGACAATCGACGCAAGCTGCTCGACGAATTGCAGGGTGTGGCGGTCGAGCGGCGTGGCGGACGTTTTCGCACCGTTGCCTTGGTGGCGTATCCCGACGGCTCGGAGGTGTGGGCCGAGGGTGTGTGCGAGGGGCACATCGCCGAGGGTGAACGTGGTGCGCGGGGGTTCGGATACGACGCGGTGTTCGTGCCGCACCCCGACGCGGAGCCGACAGATGTCAACGCCCACTCGGGTTTGCCAACGTTCGCCGAAATGAGTGTGGAGGCAAAGCACGCACTCGGCCATCGAGGCGCCGCACTTCGTGCGTTAGCTGCGCTGTTGCGAGCCGAGCAACTACCAGCCGCGCAGGTCGATGGGTAGGCGGTCGAGCACGTCGTCGCCGCGCACCAAATAGAACGAGTCGTGCATCGCCATGGTGGGGTCGACGTGGGCGGGAATCACGCGAACACGCGTACCTACCGCAGGTTGCGGGGCGCGAATCGAAGATGCTGTCGGACCGGTGTGGTCGGTTCGGGCGTCATCGGGTTTCTCCGTGGCGAAGGTGACGTGCTCGTCGGAGCAGAACCACACCTTGTGGTTGGCGATGCTCGGGTTGCCGTGGTCCATCCCCAGACTCTTCAACCCCACGTCGGCAACGGCCCATTTTTCGTGCGTGGCGATCACAGTGCCGAGAATGGTGAGCGCCTGGCGAAACGGTAGACCGAGTGCGGAATAATACGTGTCCATCAGCGCATACGAACCGGCCTGCACCTCGGTTACACCGGTGCGGGCGCGGTGTGCGGCGTGCACGTCGTGGTTTCCCGTACCGCCGGCCGAGATGATGTCGCCACCAACCTCACGCGCCGCCTCGCGAAGTTGATCCATTGCCGCCAACGTGTCGCGCTGTTGGGTGCCGCGATCGTCGACAGCCATCAGGTGTCCCTCGTAGCCCATCACGCCACGCACCACCATCCCATGGTCGCGTGCCCGCTGTGCCAAGCGACCGGCTTCGCCGGGAGCGCACCCGCATCGCGGGAGACCGATGTTCACGTCGATGAGCACGTGGCGAATTCCCGCGCGAGCCGCTGCGTCGACGGTGGCATCGGAGTCCACCGCGACGGTGATCATCGCGCGGTCTTGGAGCATGGCCAACTCGTGCAGGCGATCGGGATCGACCACTTCGTTGGCCAACAACAAGTCCTCACCCAACCCGGCACGTACCATGCCCACCATCTCGCGCACCGTTGCACACGTGAAGTGGTGATGCCCGTGTCGCCGCTGCATGGCGGCCAGGGCGGTGCTCTTGTGCGCCTTGACATGCGGGCGCAGTAGCGCACCGGGAAGCACCGCTGCCATCGTCGACAGGTTGTGCTCCAGCGCGTCGATATCCACCACGACCGCGGGGGTGGAAAGTTCGTGCACCGTCGCGGCATAGGGGCTGGGCTTAGGGTGCATGGCTCGTCACTTTCGTGCCGGCGGAGAGACTCGAACTCTCACTGGCGGCGTCCTAAGCGCCGTGCCTCTGCCATTGGGCTACGCCGGCCCGCGTTCGTTCAGGGTAGTCGTGCCACCGGGCGTTTGACAGAATGTAAAGGTGACGACGAGCGCTTCCACCTCATCCCTGCGTGATACCGCGATGGTGGAGCAACTCGGTCTTGCCGACACGGTGGTGAATGCCGAGGCACTCGAGCACAGCGTTGCGCGTTGTCGCGAACGCAAGGTGGTGTTGCCGACGTTCGCGCAACTCTCCGATCCGCGATCGATCGACGTCTCGCTCACCACGGACGTGGACAAGAACGCACCCGATGCACGCAACTTGTTCCGTGTGCACTGGTACAACGACATGGCCGGCAACCGGGTTGCCGTTCCCGATCACATCGTGCTGCCGTCGTCGCTCACGGGAATCGAGAGCCCCATCATCGTGATGTTCGGTGATCGGTTCCCGATGATCACCGCCCACAAGGTGTTGGCCGCCTACGCGTGTTTGGCGCCACGCATCATCACCGGGCAATTCGACCCCACTCACCACCGAGCCATCTGGCCGTCCACCGGAAACTACGCCCGCGGTGGAGTGGCCATCAGCAAGATCATGGGCGCTCGCGGCGTGGCGGTGTTGCCGGCAGGTATGTCGCAGGAACGCTTCGATTGGCTCGATCATTGGACGAGCGATCCGAGCGACATCATTCGTACGCCCGGCACCGAGAGCAACGTGAAGGAGATTTACGACGCGTGCAACGACATGCGCAAGGACCCGCGCAACTTCATCTTCAATCAGTTCTGCGAATTCGCCAACCACTTGGTGCACTGGCAGGTGACCGGTAACGCGCTCGCGCACGTGTTCGACACCGTTCGTGCGCGCACCGGCAACGACCAGTTGCGCTTGGCGGCGTTCACCAGCGCAACGGGATCCGCCGGCACCATCGCCGCCGGTGACCGCTTGAAGGATTTGTTCGGTACGTCCATTGGTGCGGTCGAGGCGCTCGAGTGCCCGACCATGTTGGAGAACGGCTACGGCGAACACAACATCCAGGGCATCGGCGACAAACACATTCCTCTCATCCACAACGTGATGAACACCGACCTGGTGGTCGACGTTTCCGATCGTGCCACCGACGAGCTCGACGTGTTGTTCAACACCGACGAAGGCCTTCGCTACCTGCACGAGCGAAAGGGAGTGCCCGAGGACATCCTGCAAACCCTCAAGCACTTCGGCTTCTCGGCGATCGCCAACGTGATTGCGGCAATCAAGGTCGCCAAGTTGCGTGGCTAC
>Ga0222713_10006498_pt1 | contig 11103 bp, 8 predicted proteins | sample C33_649DmetaG_FD_165061 | JGI IMG/M metagenome (GOLD analysis project Ga0222713, IMG submission 165061) | Estuarine water microbial communities from San Francisco Bay, California, United States - C33_649D | ecosystem: Environmental > Aquatic > Marine > Unclassified | place: USA: California... | reverse complement strand
GCCAAGCTCCTGTGCAAAAGTGCAAAGGTAGAACCACCTTCAGGTGACGGGCACGGGCGTCGGCAACTCAGGCGTCGGCATCTCGGCCATCAGCCGCGGGAACCCGGAGCCGGCTGCCGAAGGCTGATGCCCCGATGGCTGGCACCCGTCACCTGAAAAAGTCTTGGGCTTTTGCTTTCCCAACCGCCAACCGCTAACCGCCAACACCTCACTTTTGCACCTTTGCACAGGCCGCAGGCCAATTTGCACTTTTGCACGAGCGCGAGGCGGCGAGCATCATTTACTCTTCCGCCCCAGCTGAGCGCTCCTAAGGTAAACGCATGTCCCAACGCCCTCTTGGTTTCGGCATCTGGGGAACCGGCATGATCGCCGAGTTCCATGCGAAGGCGCTCGCTGAGATCGCCGGCGCGCAGCTCGTCGCGGCCTATAACCGCTCGCCGGCCAAGGGTCGCGAGTTCGCCGCGAAGCATGGCATCACCTTCGCCGAGACGCCGGAAGCGCTCCTGGCGAACCCCGCCGTCGACATCGTCTGCCTGTGCACGCCGAGCGGCGATCACCTCGCACCCGCCCTCGCCTGCGCCCGGGCCGGCAAACACGTCGTCGTCGAGAAGCCGCTCGAGGTCACTCTCGCCCGTTGCGACGAACTCACCGCCGCCTGCGCGAAGGCCGGCGTGACGGTCGCGGGAATCCTACCCCGACGTTTCGGCGCCGGCGCCGTCGCGCTCAAGGCCGCCCTCGACGCCGGCCGTTTCGGCAAGCTGACCATGGCCGGCGCGCTCATCCCATGGTGGCGCACGCAGGCCTATTATGATTCCGCCGCCTGGCGTGGCACGTTCGCCCTCGACGGCGGAGGCGCGGTCATGAACCAAGGCATCCATACCATAGACCTGCTCCTCTGGTTCCTCGGAGCGCCCAAGCGCGTCTCCGCCACCGCGGGCCTCGTGGCCCACGATGGCATCGAAGTCGAAGATATCGCGACGGGCTGGATCGAATTCGCCAACGGCTGCCGCGCCACGCTCGCCAGCTCGACCGCCTGCTGGTCCGCGACCGGCTTCCCGGCCGAAATCCGCATCCACGGCACGACCGGCGCCGCCGTCCTGCGCGACGACAAGCTGACCGCCTTCGAATTCGAGAAAGCGCTGCCGGCCGACGCGTCCGTCGTGGCCTCCGCCACCGAAGGCGGCGGAGCCGGAGCCAACGATCCCAAGGCCATCGGACATGCCTGGCATCGGGCCAATCTCGAAGAAGCCATCGCCGCGATTCGCGCGGGGACGCAGCCCGCCGTCAACGGCGCCGAAGGCCGCAAGGCGGTTGAATTGATCCTCGCCCTCTATCAGTCCGCGCAGGCCGGCGGAGAGCCGGTGGAACTGCCGCTCGCGCGTGATCCTGACCTGAAAGCGCTCGGGGCTAAATGTTAGAGGCCCGCACCTGGTGCAAAGGTGCAAATCGGAGCGAAGCTCCTGTGCAAAAGTGCAAAGTTGAGTTTAGGGGCTAGGGGGTGGGGGTAGGAAACTACTAAGGTGTCTCGAGGTAGGGACGTGATCACTATCGCGTCCGCCCCGGTGCCTGACGGATGCGACGTCATCGCATCCCTGCCGGTTGAGCGGGCCGCTCAATCCTACCCAAGGCAATCACTCCTCTGATACTTTATACTCGGTACTCAATACTCTCACTGCACATTTGCACCTTTGCACAGGCCGTAGGCCGTTTTGCACTTTTGCACCGAATCAGCGCCTAGTCTTTCTTGGGTCCAGTAAACTCCTCCATCGTCTTCCCCTCCCCGGCGTCGATCCCCGCCCGGGCGAAGACCTTGAAGAAGGTCCGGACGACGATCTTCATATCGAGCCAGAAGGTGCGGTGATCGACATACCAGACGTCGAGGGCGAACTTCTCCTCCCAGCTCAGCAGGTTGCGTCCGTTGACCTGCGCCCAGCCGGTGACGCCGGGCTTCACTTCCATGCGCCTCGCCTGGAAGGCGTCGTAGCGCGGGACGTAGCGCATGAGCAGCGGACGCGGGCCGACGACGCTCATGTCGCCGACGAGGACGTTCCACATCTCGGGGAATTCGTCGAGCGTGGTGGAGCGGAGGAATCGGCCGAACGAGGTCAGGCGCTGCGCGTCCGGCAGCAGCTCGCCGTCCGGCCCGCGCTCATCCGTCATGGTGCGGAACTTGACCATGCGGAACGGCCGGGCACGGAGGCCGGGGCGCTCCTGGATGAAGAGCACCGGAGAGCCGAGCCTGAGGCGCACGAGGAGCGCGACGACGAGCAGCAGGGGCGCGAAGCCGAGGAGCCAGCACGCCGCGAAGACGATATCGAACGCTCGCTTGAGCATCAGCGGGCCGCGGCGGCAGGCAGGTCGATCAGCTGCACGGTGGCTTCCTGCGGGAACGCTCCGCCGGTGAAGGTGATCTCATATTCCAGTCCGGTGGCCCAGGCCGGCACGATGGCGGGCACGACCGTCTGGCGGGCCTGGCAGACCTGTGTGACTTCGGAGCGGGCGTCGGGCCCGAGGAAGCGGAGCGTCACGACCTGCTGCGCGTCGGCGACCGGCAGGTCGTCGGTCCAATCCCACAGCTGCAGGCGGACGAGCTGGCCGCCCTTGAGCGCGACCGGCGCGGAGACGGGGCCGATCTTGCCCGCCGGCGCGATGAGGCGCAGGCCGGAGGAAATCCGGTCCTGACGGTTGAAGGAAGCCGGCGCGACTTCGACCGCGGTCTCGGCCTCGGCGAAATCATGGCGATGCGCGACCGGGGCGGTCTCGGCCTGCTGCGCGACGCGGTAGGCGAGCCAGCCCTTCGGCTGGTCGGTCGCGGCCCAGGCGGCGAGCGCGGCGTCGGCGCCTTCGACGAGGAAGCGCTCCGACCACTGCGCGCGAGGGTTCTGCCCCGGGAAATCGCTCCACTTCACCGGGCGTCCATACGCGCCCCAGCGGCGGTTGAAGGCGGACTCCTTCGCGAGGTAGCCCGCTTCCACCTCGGTCAGGCGGCGGAGGGCAGTGATCCGGGCTTCGGCGGAAGGGGTGACGCGGCGAGCCTGCACGAGTTCGCGGTAACCGACGTAGAGATCCCAGGCTTCGGCGAACTGACCGAGACGCCAGGCCTGCCGGCGCCGGGCGGCGGCGTCGCGGGTCGGCGCGAGCAGCTGCTGCTGGGCGGCCGAGAGATGATAGCCCACGGCGGCGATCTCCGGCGCGGAGAGCACGAGCGCCCCGCGCTGGTCGTGGAAATGACGGAGGAACTGGTCCTTGCCGCCGGCGACGGCGTCGCGCCGCCAGGCCGATTCGATCTGCGCGTAGACGGCGATCATGTCGTCGGCCGCCGGACCATAGGCGCGCTCGAACCAGGTGCGGCGCAGCATCTCGGTGTTCGCCATCCGGTCCTCGAGCAGCTTCGCCGCGACCCACAGCTTGGGGGCGTCGAAGGCCCACACGGGATAGGCCTCGGCATACCAGCCGCGCGCGCCGGCGGCGTAGGTGGCGTGGATGGATTGGATGAGCGCGGAGAGGTTGACGCGCGGCGCGGCGACTTCGGCGCCATAGAGGTAATCATAGACGCCAAGACGACGGACGCCCGATTTGGCCCAGGCGGCGAGGTTCGCGCGATCCTGCGCGGCGAAGCCGGGATCGGCGTAGGCGGTGCGATCCGCGCACACCCACGGGAAGATCGACGGGCGGAGCGCGATCGAGGGAGCCCGCGTGGTCTGGAGATAGGCCAGCGCGCCGATGGCATGCCTCTCGCCCTTGAGATCGCCGTCCGGAGCCCAGGCGGAATCGGCGACGGCGTTGTAGAAGCCGAAGACGTAATCGGTGCGCACCGGGCGCTCGCGATACCAGCCCTCGGAAGCCGCGGCGTCGTCGAACTTCAGCGTGTCGTTGACGCCGAAGGGCACCGAGAACGCGTCCGGATTCTGCTGGAAGAACGCGCGGGCATATTTGGCGCCGACCTCCGGGGCGCGCGGGTTGTCGAGGTGGGGATTCGGATCCGAGGCGTCGCCCTTGGGCACGGTCGGTTTACCGCCGACCATCGGGAAGAGCAGCGGCTCCTTCTGCCAGAGCTTGCGGTCGAAGATCCGGTAGAGGCCATGGGAGAATTCCGGTGCGCGGCCGAAGCCGACGGAGAAGGCCCAGTCTTCGGAAAGTTCGTTGAGCCCGCTCAGTTGGCGCCAGCGGAAATCCGGACGGAACTCGTCGGGGCCCGGGAAGCCGAGCTGGTAGCGCGGCTGCCAGTCGGCGCCGAGTTCACCGGGGAAGGCGAAGAAGACCCCGAGATGCTGTTCGCAGAAACGGCCGACGGCGATGCGCGTGGCGGCGGGGTTGTTGCCGATCAGGAAGACCGACTGGCCGACGACCGCGCGACGGGCGGAGTCGCCCTCTTCGGCCGGAGCCTTGACGCCGGCGGAGCGGGCGGCGGCGGTGCGACCGACGTAGATCGCCAGGGCCGGGCTACGCACGCCCTTGGCTTCGTAACGGGTCTCGGGACGCACGCCGGTGACGCGCTCGCACCAATCCGCCAGGACGCGGGCGGCGTGGAGCTCATCGACCTCCGGTTCGGCCGGGAGGACGATCGGGGCCCAGACGCCGGCGTCGAACAGACCGCCCGCGCGCGCGGTGACGGAGAGCAGCAGAAGGCAGGTGAGGGCCAGGAGGCGGGGCATGGCTGGAGTTAGGGGATAAGTGGGCAAGGGGGCAAGATGAGTTGACCCGTTGATCGGTTGGCCAGAGGGCCAGAACGAGACACAACTGGTTGATTGGCTGGCAAGTTGGCCCGTTGGCCAGAGATGCAAGGTAGGGTCGGCACTGCGTGCCGACCTAGGTGCATCGTAACCGTTCGCCGAATGGTGAACGGAAGGCAGGGATGCGATGACATCGCATCGGTCGTGGGGCGGGAGGGAGGGCGCGGCGTAGCCACGCCCCTACCCTCGGCCACCCTTCGGCGGCCGGTAGATGAAGGTGGAGACACCTATGTCGTGACGCGGTCCCGACCCTACCCATTAAAGGCCATTACTCCACCGATACTCCATACTCTCGCGCCACTTTTGCACCTTTGCACAGGCCGCAGGCCGATTTGCACTTTTGCACGTAGGACAGCACGTGGTGCTGTCCCTACCTCCGTCACTTCCCCACCAACGCATCCTTGAGCTCCGGCCTCCACTCCTTCGCCCTGGGATCCCAGACGCCGAAGCCGGCCTGGTATTCCCAATACGCCCAGGCGAAGCCGGACTCCTCGGCGGCCTGGCGGATGAAGCGGGTCCAGCGGACTCGTGCCGGATAATTGGGATTGGTGCCGGAGGCTCCGAACTCGCCGAGGAAGATCGGGCGGCCTTCGGCCTTGGCCCATTCACGGGCGGTGGCGAAGTCCTTGCGCACGGCGGCCTGCTCGGGCTCGGTGCCGTCCCAGGTGTCTCCGTCCTGCCACTCCTTGGAGCCTTTCACCCACGAGGCGTTCTTATGGGTGAAGTGGAAGGGCGAGTAATAATGGATGTGCGCGATGAGGTGGCGGTCCTCCTTCGGGAGGTCCAGCGCCTTGAGCATCGCGATCTGGTTCCACTGGGCGCTGCCGACATGGACCGCGCGGTCCGGGTGCAGGCGACGGATCTCCGCGAGGGCGACGCGCAGGTTGGCGTTCCACTCGGCAGCGCCGTGCTTGCCGTGGGGCTCGTTGCTGAGTTCGAACTGCAAGGCGTCGGGATAACCCGCGAAACGTTCGGCGAGCTGCTTCCAGAGCGCCGCGAAGCGCGGCCGCTGTCCGACCGGGTCCTGGTCGAGTTCGTCGAAGTGATGGATGTTGAGCACCACCTGGAGGTCGGCCTTGAGCGCCGCCTTCACGAGCGCTTCGACCTTGTCGGCGAAAGCCGGCTCGATCGCATACGGGGCTTCCTTCGCCGCGTAGTCGGCCCAACGGACCGGGATGCGCACGGAAGAAAACCCGGCGGCCTTGATGCGGGGGAAATCCTCGTCACCGATCGCCCGGCCCCAGGAGGCGCCCTTCGGAGCCTCAAGCGAGTTGCCCATGTTCAGGCCTCGGCCGAGGCGCTTCTGCTGCTCGAAGACATCGGCGGCGGGAAGCGCTGCCACGCAGAGGAAGAGGAGGAGAAGGGAGCGGAACATGATTGGAGCGTAGGCGAAGAGTATGGAGTATCGAGTATGGAGTATAGGGGCGGATAACGGAAAGAGGCATCGAGGTAGGGTCGGCACTGCGTGCCGACCTAGCTGCCTTGATGCGTTCCCAACCGCCAAACGCTAACCGCTAATACCCGTCACGGGTAGGGTCGGGACCGCGTCACGTCATAGCCGCATCGTAACCGTTCGCCGAATGGCGAACGCCAGGTAGGAGGGCATGATAAATCGTGCCCTACCTTCGGCCATCGTACGGCGGCCGGAAAACAGGCACAAAAAAGCCGCGCATGCGGCGCGGCTTCAGGGAGCTTAATGTCTAATCAACGGATCTATCAGCCTAAGGATAAAGCTGCTTCACCAACGACCGGGCGACCGCGGGAGCGTCGAATTGGGTGCGGGCGAGTTCGGCCGACCGTGCCCCCATTTCAGCTAGCTGGACTTCGGAGGCATTGAGCACGGCACGGAGTGCTTCCGAGGGGTCGGCGGCATCTCTGATGACGAAGCCTGTTTGCGGAACTTCGACGACCTCGCGGACATTGCCCGCAGCCGCAGAGAGAACGACGGGGAGACCAGCGGCGGCGGCCTCGATAGCCGAGAGCGGATTAGGGTCGAGGCGGGTGTTGAGCACGAACGCATCCGCGGCCCACAGCACTCGGCGTACTTCCTCAGGAGGCAGCTGTCCGAGCACCCGAACCGCTCCGTCTGATCCAACCGCCAGAGTCTCAAGCTGGGAACGCAGGTCCCCTTCGCCGACGAGGAGCAGCTTAGCGCCACGGCGTTCGGCGGCAGAAAGCCCCAGGAAAGCATTCGCCAGCTCGAGCACTCCCTTGCGGGCGGTGAGGGCAGAAACTTGGACGAGCACCCTACCCTCGCCCTCCAACCCTAAATGGCGGCGGGCTTCCTGACGTGACGCCGCCGACGGACGAGCGAAGAACTTGGCGTCGATGGCATTGGGCAACGTCACCACCTGGCGCGGGCTGCCGGCTTGAGCCACGGCCCATTCCGCGCTCTTGGCGTTAGGGACGGCAAAGCCATCGAAGGTGCGGTAGACGCGGCGGCGCAACCAGGCGATCAGGCCGGACTTATGAAGGACCGCGTCGGCATGCCCCTCGCTCCAGAAGAAACGGCGCGGAGGCGGAGAATAGATATTCAGGCCGGCGACGAGCATCGTCGGCGTGTTCCAAGATCCGGCCAAGATGAGCGTGTCCGGCTTCAGCAGGTTAAGTTCGGCGAGCACTCCCGGATTCAGGTGAGCATGGATACCAGTCAGCGAAGGATGGAAGCCACGGAGGACCGTATGGGCGTGGCGCATCTTGGAGGCGACATACGGCCAATGCCTACCCGGCTCCGTCTTGGCGCAATACAACACATGGAAGCGCCTCCCCGCCCGCGCCGCTTCCTCCGCCAAGGCGTCGAAGAACGCCGTGCGGTAAGGAGTCGGAATGTTGGTGAGGACGACGAGGCTCATGGCTGCGCTTGTCGATTTGTGCGAACGGCCACAGTCAGCGATCCGTGGTGACTTATGCTGAATCCAGCAAATTTCAGTTGCGCCGGAATCTCCGCCTTCGCCCTTTCCCCATGCAGTTCAATTGTGATGCAATCGACAAAGGGGAGCCATTCGGCTGAAGACTGGAAGAGGGCAACCTCAGCCCCCTCAATGTCTACCTTCAAGATGTCGATCCTGCCGTGCGGACTTGAGGCGAGAATCTCCAGCACCGTGATGGCCTTGATCGTGCCATTGATATCGGCATGGGCCTCGCTCCCGGTGTCTGCTTCCTGGACGCGGCAGAAACCTGGGGAACTCATCAGGGCCGCCTGATGCAAAACCGCGCGCGCCCCATAACGCTCAAGGTTAAGGGCCGCCCATGAATACGCTATGCCTGGCTCGAGTACCACGCATCGTGCGTTCGGATACCGGCTCAGGAAAAGTGCGGCGCTGTCGCCGATGTAACCACCCGCGTCGACAATGAAGCGAGCCTCAGCAGGCAATGGGCCCTCCAAGACCTCGCCTTTGATAATATTGCCAAAGACGACATTTTTGTCCTCGGAAGTCAGACGGAACGTGAACGGCCTGCTCAGGGCTCGAAACTGGTGAGTGTGTTCACCCGATCCGAAAGCCATCACCCACAAGAAGGCCGGGCCTTCCCGCCATGCCAAGAGATAGGCGTAAAGCCGGGCAAGCCTACGATAGAGCCACATAGGCAGCATGGTGCGCGCTAGTTGCTTCATTGGCTAATATTGGCGACGAAATGCCCGGACTTTAAGCCAGTCGAGGAATGCTCCTATGGGCCCGGGCCGGGCGGCGCCGGAAGCAAGAAAATCTTCGCAGGTATAATCTCCTCGGAGCATAACTTGGGCGAGTCGATCGGCAATAGAGTCCGGATGATGATGGTGCGCCCAATGTCTGTAATCAGCCAAAGCAAGCGCGCGCGGATCAGCGACAAATTCGCGCAGGCAATCTTCAGGAGAACGGCCTATGAGATCGTCTGCTGACGTGATTTTCCCGACATAGCCGCCCGGGCATCGGTGCAACCATTCGCTCCTAATTTGGCTTGATGAAACCTTATCGTAAGAACCATCGACCAACAGCGAAGGAATGCCCAGCTTCGCCCCCTCGAGCAAGGCGGTGGCATGGCCGTAGACGAGGTCAGCGCCGGTGAGCAGCTCTTCGTTGAGTCTGGTCGGCTCTACGTAACCCATCCAGGTGACAGGCAATCCAGCCAGTCTCGCCTTGGCCGCCGGGATATCGGCGCCATCTCCGATCACAACTACCTCCCTGACCGGGGAGCCGGCCCGAAACAGCGCTTTCGTCATGGCGATGAACGGCTCCGTCTTGAAATCCGTCACCCTGCCAACCCAGTAGGCTTTGCCGCTTCTCTTCACGTCCATACGCGGGCCTGAGACAGGCACGCCAGTACAAATAGGCACGATGGCCGGGAGGATTCCTGGGCCGAAAAGGGTTTCGTTTACTTCATGGCAATGGTTATCCATGAACACGACGCCCCCTCGGGCCGCGCCGGTTATCAGAAAACCTCGGATCCTCTCGCGCTGAGACGTGAACAGCCATCGAGCAACTACGCGCTTGGCGGCCCAACTCCACCCATTGAAGAAATATGCCGGCGGCAGGAATTTGAAAGGGTCCTGAGGCGCCGTGCACCATGCCATCAATCTGGCGCGCATGTTTCCTTTGAGCCGCGCAGGGAAGAGTTTCGCGCCAAGCAGGCTCACCATCACGACATCCGCCGTGCCGATATTGATATCACCACCGAGGTCATACCGATTAAACTCGAAGTCGACCCCCTCGGCCAGCCACATAGAACGCGTAGCACCATCTTCGTAATCAACCAGGGAAAGATGGAAGCCATGCCTGCGCGCCAGAAAAACTGCCGTTCTTGCTAGCAGGAGGTTGGCCCCGCCCGCCTGACGTCCAGGCGCGATGACTAGGAGCCGGAGACTCATGGGCGGCGAAGCAGGCGGAGATAAAGAGCGGCTGCCGCGATGGCCGAGAGTACGGCGGGCGCGAAGCGCAGCACGCCGGAGGGAAGCATCGGCGCGAAATACTGCGACGACGCGCACACGGCCGCGCAGATAAGTACCCAACCTATGGTGCGGAAGCAGAGCCACTTGCCAGAGCGGCGAAGGACGACCAGAAGCAGGAATGCTGCATAAAGTACCTGACCAAATGCGAAACCCATCGCACAGCCGACCAATCCATAGAAACTGAGCAACACAGCCGAGAGTAAGGTCAGGAGAAGCGCTGAGACGCTTTCGGTCAGAATCATCGTGCTGCTTGATCCTCGAGCCAGAAGCCAGAACGCCATCGGCCACGCGACCAGACGCACAAACACTCCCCACGCCATCCATGAGAGCAAAGGCAAAGACTCAGCAAAGCCATCGGCGTAAAGGAACCGGATGCAAAAATCGCCTAATGAGAGTAGTGTCACGATCAATGGCGTACCCATGAGCAAACCCGCTTGAATCTGCTGCTCTGTAATGGCATGCGCTTCAGATTCGTCTTTCGCGGCGACGACACGTGGCAGGAAGTCGGCGCCCATGGCGGCGAAGATGAATCCGGGCAGACTACCTGAGATCGCATATGCAGCCTGGTAATAGCCCGCCGCTTCTAATCCCTCCTGCCGTATGATGGCAAACCGCACAAGATAGGCGGTGAGCTGCCCCATCCAGGCGACGAGCATCAGCGCCCCGCCGATCTTTGCGAGTTGACGGAGATCGGACGTCTGGACCTTTGCTACGCCTGCATCACCTCCAGCGTCATTGGCCGCCCTCCAGAGCACACACGCCGGGACAGCGGCTGCTAAAAAAATGCTGAGCGCAATACCGAACGTACCCCATAGATAGATCGCGGGCAACCCGAGCAAAAGGCCGGCCAACGCTCCTGCCATCTGGACCTTGGCCAGAGAGTCGATCTTTCCGGACGCTTGGAGCAACGCCGCCCAAGCTGACGATGCGATCACACAAGGCACCGCCATAGCGACGATAGCCATCTCAGTCGCGTATTCCGAAGATGCGAATGTCAGATAGGTAGTCGGCCAGAACATCATGATGCCCAGACCAAGGCCTAACAGGCTGAGGATCCATCCCATGCGACGAACTGCTGCGATCTTGGCAGCCTTGTCGTTCTCATTGGCGCCAGCAATCAGACGAACACCTGAAGTGCCCAACCCCCACCCCGCAAGCGAGGAGACGTTGCCGCTGAAAGCGTTAAAGATTCCGATGAGCCCCACGCCAGAGGCCCCAAGAACTATGGCGATGAGTTTCGTGCGAACGAAAGCCGCAGCCAAAACGACGACCTGAGCTCCGCCCATGAGGGCGCTGGAGCGGAGGATGCGGGCGAAGGACATGTGTTACGAGGACAGGAGGCCTTGAGGGCCGGAGGATAATAGAGCCGAAAGTTGTGCAAAGGTGCAACCAGAGCGGAGCTCCTGTGCAAAGGTGCAAAAGTGGAATTAAGCCGGGGTAGAGGCA
>Ga0222713_10006497_pt1 | contig 11104 bp, 6 predicted proteins | sample C33_649DmetaG_FD_165061 | JGI IMG/M metagenome (GOLD analysis project Ga0222713, IMG submission 165061) | Estuarine water microbial communities from San Francisco Bay, California, United States - C33_649D | ecosystem: Environmental > Aquatic > Marine > Unclassified | place: USA: California... | reverse complement strand
AGTATAGATAATTAAACCTTGTTTAACGGAGTTGAATGCAAAAAATAACAGTATAAATATTAATAGCAGCGATATAGGTACGGCAACCATTAACCTTTCTTTTGCAGCATTTAGATTTTCAAATGCTCCCCCATAAGTTATATAATAACCCGTTGGTAACTTGACTCGTTCGTTTATTTTCATTTGCAATTCATTAACTATACTTTGAACATCACGGCCACGTACATTAAATCCAACCACAATTCTACGCTTAGCATCCTCACGCTGTATTTGATTTGGTCCATTTTTTATGTCAACTAATGCCAATTGGTTTAATGGAATAGTGGTCCCTTGAGGAGTTGGAATCAATAAATTTTTAACATCCTCCAGATTCTTTCTTTTATCCATGTTTAATTTGACTATCAAATCAAAGCGCTTTTCACCTTCAAATACAAGACCTGAGCTTTGTCCTGCGAACGCCGTATTAACTACTCTGTTGATGTCAGCAATATTTAAATTGTATTGAGCGATCGCATCCCGGTTATAATCAATTACAATCTGTGGCATCCCGGTCACTGGTTCAACGAAAAGATCCTGGCTACCTTCAACTTCATTCACAATTTTACCTAATGATTCGGCATAATGCGCTAGAGTGTCTAAGTCTTCACCAAAAATTTTCAATACAACATCCTGCCTAGCACCAGTCATTAATTCATTGAAACGCATTTGTACAGGATATTGGAAGCCCGCAGTTATGCCCGGTACATCCTCTAATGCTTTACCCATTTTCATAGCCATTTCATCAAAAGTTTTGGCAGTAGTCCATTCGCTTTTATCTTTCATAATCACCATCATATCACTCGCCTCCATAGGCATTGGGTCGGTTGGAACTTCACCGCTTCCTATTTTTGTAATCACCTTAATAACTTCTGGAAATTGAGTTTTAAGAATATGGGCTGCTTGGGTCGTGCTCTCAATAGTGGTATTTAAGTTACTACCGGTCAATACTCGCGTATCGACGGCAAAATCGCCTTCTTCCAAGGCCGGAATAAATTCACCGCCTAAATTTGAAAGAATAACAAGCGCGGTAATAAACAATCCTATTACCGTTCCTAAAACTATTTTAGGAAAATTCAGTACTCTTGAGAGTTGATGTTGGTAAAAAGCTTCAACCTTGAACATGATTTTATCTGAAAAATTCGGTTCATGCTTTATTTTTTTACTTAAAAACCAGGCACTCATCATTGGTATATAAGTTAAGGAAAGAATAAACGCTCCTAATAGTGCAAAAGCAACGGTCTGTGCCATTGGTTTAAACATTTTACCTTCTATTCCTTCAAGCGTAAATATGGGCAGGTATACAATAAGAATGATGATCTGACCAAATACTGCACTATTCATCATTTTACTTGCCGAACTTTTCACCTCTCCATCCATGTCTTTTTGCGACAAACGATTGACCAGTCCGAATCGTTTGCCATGCGTTATTTGATGCATGACCGCTTCAACAATGATTACTGCACCATCAACTATCAATCCGAAATCAAGAGCACCTAAACTCATTAAATTGCCACTTACCTTGAAAAAATTCATAAGGATTATGGCAAAAAGCATGGCCAAGGGAATTACAGAAGCAACCAATAAACCTGCTCTAAAATTTCCCAAAAATAAAACCAAAATAAATACAACAATCAGAGCACCCTCAATTAGGTTTTTTTCAACCGTAAATATGGCATTATTAACCATTTTGGTTCGGTCTAGAAATGGTTCGATAATAACACCTTCAGGCAATGTTTTTTGAATTAATTCAATTCTTTCTTTTACGTTTTTTATGACGTCACTACTATTCGCATCTTTTAGCATCATCACTATGGCTCCTGATACTTCGCCCTTGTCATTATAGGTCATTGCTCCATATCGTGTTGCATAGCCAATATTGATTTGTGCTACATCACGAATAAAAATAGGAGTGCCATTTTCACTGCTTTTAATAGTAATTTTTTCTATATCTGATGTATTTCCAATTAATCCTTCAGTCCTAACAAATAATACGGTGGGTCCTTTTTCAATATAGGCGCCCCCAGTATTTTCATTGTTTCGTTCTAAAGCCGTAAAAACATCATTAATTGTGATATTGAAAGATTTAAGTTTATTGGGATCAACAGAAATTTCATACTGTTTTAATTTTCCTCCAAAACTACTAACCTCAGCAACTCCATCAACGCCAAGTAATTGCCGCCTTACTATCCAGTCTTGTATAGTTCTTAGTTCTGTGGCATCGTATTTAGCCTCATAGCCTTTTTTAGGCCTTACAACATATTGATAGATTTCGCCTAAACCGGTTGAAATTGGACCTAATTCTGGAATGCCAATTCCGGGAGGTATCTCTGTTTTAACTTTTTGAAGACGCTCAGTAACTTGTTGCCTTGCCCAGTAAATATCAATCCCATCTTCAAAAACGATGGTAACTAAAGACAATCCAAATCTTGAGAAGCTCCTGATCTCCTTTAGGCCCTTGATATTACTATTTGCCTGTTCAACTGGAAAGGTAACCAGCCTTTCAATGTCTGTTGCTCCAAATGAAGGAGCTACAGTTATCACCTGAACCTGGTTATTGGTAATGTCGGGAACTGCATCGATTGGTAGTTTGCTTGCTTGATATGAACCATATCCAATCAATGCTATCACAAATAGCCCAATAATGAGTTTATTCTTTACAGAAAACTCTATAATAGCATTTAGCATAAAATTTTAGTTTAACAATTTATCTTAATAAATAGTATGATTGCTGGGAAAGACATGGGCTTGACCAGATTTAAGACCTTTAAATAAAGATTAAGAAAATTTTGGCGGTTGCCAGATAGTTGATAGGAAAGTAGAATTGAATAAATGATCATTATGTATCCTATAGATATTCAACTCTCTCTCGAATGGATTACCAAGTTTAATGGAGGTAAAATTTTGAATAAATGATAAACTTAGACTATTTAAAGATCCTTCTTTCGATTTGAAAGGCAATTGCATATCCTTATCATGATCTGCATATTTCACATCATTATTGGTATAATGCATGATCATAAAACTCCATAAGGTAGTACCCTCATTCCAGGTTTTATGTTCATTAAAATGCTCCAAAAGCAGCGGTAATTTCAGCATCTGACTAAACTCAGTTGAAGAGATCAGATAAGCTGAAAGAAGCAATATGGAAAGCATTTTTTTCACAAGTTAAAGGTATGGAAATATTACCTGATTTTAAGATTATAATCTATGCGAGACGGTATTCCCTTTGAGGAGTTGAAATCTCAATTTTGAATACAATTTTACTGCTTATTGATATTGATCTTGTTTATTAGATTTTCAACTTTTAATCTAAGCTCATTGGCCTTTATTGTATTTGCTTGAGAATCATACATACTAATGAGGTTTTGGAGTGCTTTTAAATTATATGGATTATAGTTTATAGCCTTTTCATAACATTCTATAGATCCTGATTTATTGAATTTAGAATCCAGAATAATACCCTTTGAATAATAGTAATCTGACATGAAAAAGAAGTCGCCCTTGGGTGCAATTTGTTGAAATACTTCATCGGCAGCTTCTGGAGTCCTGCTTGAATTCAATAATCGTACAAATCTTAGTTTATCTGCTTCTCTTAGCTTTTTCAAGCTGGTTTTAGTTAGAACCTTAAGATGAAAGTCTAAACTATCTTTTTGACCCAATGCATGGTAAAGATCTGCAATTCTTAACGTAAAATCTGATCTTGAATTTCCTGATGCAGCAAGAATTCGCTGGGCTTCTTTTATGGTCGTAATAGCTAGCTCAAACTGCTTGCTTTCAACTAGTGCATCTGCAAACATCGTTCTATATTCATAGTTCTGAGGCTTCTGCTCAACAAGATTTTTCAAAATCTTCACAGCTCTTGCATCGCCTAAGCTTGACCTTAATTCAGCTGAAAATGCAATGGCATCATTCCTCTGGTCTCTCAAATAGGTAGAAATAATGGCACCATTTTTACCATATTTATCAGCACTCTCAATAGCTTCAGCAATCATCCCATTGCTTTTGTATAGTGCTCTTAGTAATCTATTAATATCTGCCAGTTCCTGATAATCATCTTCTAGTTCAAAGGCTTTATTCAAGTATTTAGCTTGTTCCTGTACAGCAGTTTTCTGGTCAATATCGCCTGCTGTTTGCTGTGCTAACCGAAGTTCCGAATAGGCAACATAAATTGGAGCATAATTAGGATTGATCCTTTCAGCTTTCTTTATCCATTCTTCTGCTGCCTTGAAATTTTGTGCTTCCTGATTTATTGTTGCCTGGGCAAGATATACAGGCAAATATTTTTGATCAAAACTCAATGCGGTGTCAAGGTATGCAAGACCTAGGTTCTTGTTTTTTTGCTTTACACTATTACTCAGGTTTAAATAGACTTGAGACCAATTAGTAGCCATTGCTTGTTGATCTCCATTAAGAAAAGCTGTTTCTTTTTTCACAAGCTGATCAATAAAGCGATACATATCAGGATCTTTCTTTTTAAGATCTGAAGTAGTATTCATTGATTTAAAATCAAGAGGATGGACTTTAATAGGCTCAAAATAAGCCGGGTAGGTTTGAGCAAAATACTCGCTTTCATTATTTTGAGAATAGTAATCTAGTGTGCGTTTCTCCTTCATTGCCTTGTAATACAGGGCTCTTATCGTACGATTTTCAAAATCGGTTAATACACGGCCATGGAATAGGTGAACATATTCATGAAGGATCACATTTCGCTCCATGAATGCTCCTCGTTCTACATATTCAATGGCCGCAGCTCCACTTCCAACTCCTCTAATGTCCATCCACTGTCTATTGTCAAAAGTGGTCATAAATCGAAAAGAAGGCGAATTCATGGTTATAGCCAAATCTTTATGAAGAGGTGGAATCCGAAAAGAATTATTTTGCTTGGATAAAAAGGGAAAATATACCACAGATGTGTAAAGCTGGTTCCATGCCATTGCTTTTATCGCATCGCCGGGATAATAATTAATATCAGGAAATACCTTTTTAAAGTTTTCAATATCGCTGATTCGAGTGTTATTTAATTCATTTGTAATTGAATCAAAGGTTGAAAGATAGGCAATGCGCTTTGACTTTAATACTGCTGATAAACCATTGTGGGCTGGTCCATAATGCTTTTTTGTGTTCAATATATCTCTGAAAATATGTTCAGCAGAATCCAAACGGGTTTTCCTGTCAATATTATACGCGATATAAAAAATTGAAGCTTTATGTAATTTAGGTAATACCGAGCTAGGGTATTGTTTCTCTATTTTAGTTATCAAATCGATTGCCTGTGTAATTAATCTGTTCTTTACCAGATCGTCACATTTTTCTAATTCTTTTCGAATCAGATCATCGTCTTTTTCAGCATAATCAGCATAAGTTAAATTGGTATGTCCATTACCCCAATGCCAATGAGTTTGATAATGAAGTGGATTTATGGTTAATGCTAGATCCCATTGTTTGGCCATCTCATTTAATAACCTTGCATCAATTTTTCTCCAAATGGCATACCCATAACTAAATCGAGCATCTGCATTGAAGGGTTCTATTTCTAGTGATTTCCGTAATGGTGCAAGTGCAAGTTCTGGTTGCTGATCCCAAAAATAGGCATCCGCTTCAAGCAAATATGCGCCGGCACTTTGCTTGTTTACTTTTAAAACATCCTTTGCAATGCTTAATGCCTCCGGATATTTTTTTTCTAATAGTCTGATCCTGCCCAACATTAATTGTAATTTTTCGGATCGTAGGTTTTTCAATGCCTTTTCTAATATTGAAGCCGCTTCAGGTAATCGCCAGGCGTGCATCTCCAAAACCGATTTTAATAAAATTGCCTTTTCTTCTTGCCCATTTTTAACTAATATTTTGTTGACAATTACTTCAGCCTCTTTAAATTCATTATTCAGTATAAGGTATTCAGCTGCTAGTAGCTGATGCTCTAATGATCCTGATTTTAATTCTGACATGGCTTTTAAGGCCTCTTGCCACATTCCAAGTTCAAGCATGCTCTGAATGATCTGACCTGAATTCGAGTTTTCCTTACCAAGGTTCTCAATGAGACCTTTTTTGACACTAGTTAATTGTTTTTTTACCAATTCTATGCTGTCTGGATCAATGGTCTGTGCAAATGATCCCAAAGCGTTTAGGCAAAATACAAGTGCAATAAGAAATGCAGTACTTTTCATTTTTTGGGATGAATAGCCGTTTAGTAAAAGGATGTTATTAATGTTTTAATAATTATTTTTTTACAATCGCTCCTTTAATATTCAGGTCTTTGATACGTTCTCTGATCTTTTTCATGAATTCATCTCCCGGATCACTTTTTACGGTTAAATAATTTGGGTCTGTCTCCTTAAAGAGCGGATGTCCTATAAATGATTGGTATTCATGATGTCCGATTACGTATTCAATTTGGTATTTATTTTTTAAATAGCGGATTAGGGCTTCATTGGCATCTAATTGTGCTTCAGTTAAAAGGGCATTACTGCCACCTACATTCTCAACGCCAATTGCACAATAATTAAGTCCAATAACATGGCGTGCAAAGGCAGTTTCAGGAAGCTGTCTGAAGATCATGCCATCCCGGTCAACCAAGAATTGTGCGGCAACATTCAGGCTGCTTGCTCCGGCAATTCCTTTTCGGGCTCCAGGCAAAACAGCAGGATTCATCACATCAAATGATTGTTCAAGGGTTGGAATGGCAGTCCAGTGTAGAACGATCATTTTGGGTACAATGGTTGCTGAGTCCTGGACAATACCATGCCGAACTTTTAAGTACTCAATTGAAAGTTGTTTTCTTTCTTCATCAAAAACTACTGGTTTGTTAAATGTTCTGAATGTTTGCGAGAAAACAGGCCCGCTAAACAATACTATTCCGCAAAGGCAAATTAATTTAAAATTGAATTTCATATGTATATTGATTCTTCTAGGTAAGTAAAATGATTTTCGATAAATGTAACTATTCTTACAAATAAGAATAAGATTGAAAATTTAATCTATTCTATTTTTTTTTATTGTATTTATCAAATTTAGTGCCTGTAAAACGTAACGATTTCATGTTTTTTTAAAAGATTAATCAGGATTGTGTAATAATTCATTTTTTTTTCATAAAATTATGAACTGTTAAATTCAGTTTTATTATTATTTTTTTCAACTCATATATCGAATAGTTTATAAAATTTTTAAAAAACCTCAAAAACAATTTATATTAATTATGGATAGTTCAAAAACACATGAAATTCTTCAAAGTGCCGAGTTTAAAAAGCTGGTAAAAACAAGGTGGAATATTTCCCTGTCATTCACTTTTGTTATGTTATTTGTTTACATCGGTTTTTTGCTTTTAATAGCATATAATAAAGACTTTTTGAAAATGCCATTAGGCGATTCATTAAATCTTGCTATTGTTGTAGGATTGGGGATTATATTCTTTTCATGGCTGATAACCGGCCTCTATGTTTACTGGGCAAATAATTACTATGATTCTGACGTTCATGAGATCAAAAAAAAATTATAACATATTTTAACTCTACGCAATAATATTATGTCTTTGAATTTACTTCTTCAAATTAGCCCTTCTGGACCAGCTTCCACTTTGGGTACTGCAAATCCGGTATCAATAGCAATATTCTTCCTGTTTGTGGCTGTTACCCTTTACATCACGTACTGGGCGGCTAAAAAAACTAAAACCGGTTCAGAATTTTATGCTGCCGGTCGAAATATTTCTGGTTTTCAAAATGGATTAGCCCTAGCTGGCGATTATATGAGTGCAGCTTCATTTCTTGGAATTGCAGGTATGGTTGCAACAAAAGGATATGATGGCCTTATTTATTCAATTGGCTTCCTTGTTGGATGGCCTTTGATTATGTTTCTCGTTGCAGAGCCATTAAGGAATCTTGGAAAATATACTTTTGCCGATGTTGTTGCTTTTCGTCTTAAACAAAGGCCAATTCGCATCGCTGCATCAGTTGGGTCATTATTAACCATTTCTTTTTATTTGATTGCACAAATGGTTGGAGCAGGTAGTTTGATCAAAACTCTTTTCGGATTAAATTATGAAATTGCAGTGGTTGTTGTTGGTTTAGTAATGACTATGTATGTACTCTTTGGAGGTATGCTTGCAACCACATGGGTACAGATTATCAAGGCAGTTTTGCTGTTGTCGGGTGCTACTATTCTAGTTTTATTAGCACTTTCTAAATTTAATTTCAGCCCATCTGAACTTTTCATGTCAGTAAAAACTCAGTATGGTTCAGATATGCTTGCACCGGGTGGCTTCATTACTAATCCATTAGATGCCTTGTCACTTGGTTTAGCATTGATGTTGGGTACTGCTGGCTTACCCCATATTTTAATGCGTTTTTACACAGTTCCTGATGATAAAGCCGCAAGAAAATCTGTTTTCGTAGCAACCGGATTTATCGGTTATTTCTACATCCTTACATTCTTTATTGGATTTGCTGCCTTAGCTCTTGTTGGTAAAGATGCAATCATCAGTCTAGATAAAGGGGGGAATATGGCAGCCCTTCTTCTAGCCGAAAATACAGGTGGAAGTGCATTCCTGGGCTTTATTGCATCAGTAGCCTTTGCTACCATTTTAGCTGTTGTAGCTGGATTAACTCTTTCAGGTGCTTCAACTATTTCACATGACCTTTATGTTCATGTTATTAAAAAAGGCGTTTCTGATGAAAAAGGAGAAATGAAAGTGGCAAAAAGAGCAACTATCTTCCTCGGTATTCTTGCAGTTACTCTAGGCTTGTTATTTAAAGGTCAAAACGTTGCATTTATGGTGGGTCTCGCATTTTCTATTGCAGCTAGTGCTAATTTCCCGGCATTACTCATGTCAATTATTTGGAAAGGTTTCACTACAAAAGGAGCAGTTTATTGTATGGTAACTGGTGCTGTTTTATCATTAGTCTTAATCGTTATCAGTCCTACGGTATGGGTTGATATTCTAGGAAATACTGAGGCAATATTCCCACTAAAAAATCCAACTATTGTTTCAATGACCTCTGCATTTATTGTAGGTATTATTGTCTCACTTGCAAAACCTGAGAAGGAAGCCGCTGATTTATTTGAAAGCGAAAAATTGAGAACGTACCTTGGTCATGGATCTGAAAAATAACCTATTGCTGATCTGTTTAAGGCAGATCAGTTTTTTTTAAATATATATTATAAAATTATGAAACGTAGAGACCTACTTAAGGGTTTATCAGTTCTTCCGCTTGCAGGGGGAATTTTGTCAGTTGAAAGTGCAACAGGTGCAGAGCTAAAAGCAGTTGTAACAACTGCAGCAAAAAGAGATTTATTCAAGGAATTAGGAGTGCGGACCTTCATCAATGCGAAAGCTACATTAACGATGATGACCGGGTCTTTAATGCAGGATGAAGTTCTTGAAGCAATAAAGAATTCATCCAGAAGATATTGTATGCTGGATGAACTCCAGGATAAAGTAGGTGCTAAAATAGCTGAATTGTGTCATGCTGAAGCTGCAACAGTTACTTCAGGAGCATTTTCTGCACTTATGCTTGGAACTGCCGGAGTATTGTCAGGTATGGATGCAAAAAAAGCTGCAATGATTCCTCATCTGGAAGGAAGTGGCATGAAAACAGAGGTTATCTTGCAGAAAGGCCATAATATTGGTTATTATCAGGCCATAAAAAATTGCGGTGTAACAATGGTTTGGGTTGAAACACGCGAGGAATTAGATCGTGCAATTAATAGTAAAACTGCCATGATGGCTTTCATGAACTGCAATACTAATACTGGACAGATCAAACATAAAGAATGGCTTGAAGTAGCTAAGAAAAACAATATTCCAACATTAATTGATATCGCCGCCGATGTGCCTCCAATTGAAAATTTCTGGAAATTCAACGATATGGGATTTGATTTGGTTTGTTTATCAGGTGGTAAAGCCATTCGTGGTCCGCAAAGTTCAGGAGTATTAATGGGAAGAAAAGATTTGATTGCAGCAGCCCGTATCAGTGCTTCTCCTAGGGGTAGTACAATAGGTAGAGGTCATAAAGTTAACAAAGAAGAAATTCTTGGTCTTTACGTTGCTATTGAGAAATTTATTCGTACTGGTGACGAAGAATGGAAATTTTGGTTAAAGCAGATTGCACATATTGAAAGTGCAGTAAAAAATATCAAGAGTGTTAAAACCAGAGTTTTTGTTCCCGAACTGGCAAACTCAACTCCTAACCTTGAAATTTCATGGGATCCGGCTATTCTACCTGTTACAGGAAAGGAAATTCAGGAAAGATTAAGTAAAGGTGAACCTGGGATTGAATTGAATGCAGGTAAAAACAATATTTCATTAGTTACTTTTATTATGGTACCTGGCGAAGAAAAAATTGTTGCTACGCGTATCAGAGAGGAATTATCAAAAGTCTGATCCAAGATACTTACCAAAAATTAAGGCTGACAGGTTTCAAAACCCTGTCAGCCTTTTTTATTACTTCACTACCATGTCCGAGAACGGTATGACATAAGCCTGCAGGAAAACCAATAATCCTACCAATGCTGCTAATGCGATACTATGAAAAAATACATAACGCAGAATCTGTCCTTCATGCCCGTACCAGTTGGTAGCTGTACTTGCCACTACAATACTCTGAGCGTCTACCATTTTACCCATTACGCCACCTGAACTGTTAGCCGCTGCCATTAAAATTGGACTTACATCGGTTTGTTTTGCTGTAATAGTTTGCAGACTTCCGAACAATACATTTGAAGCAGTATCCGAACCGGTGAGTGCTACACCCAACCAGCCAAGCATAGTTCCAAAAAATGGATATAATACACCTGTTTTAGCTAATGCGAGCCCTAGGGTTGCGTCAGCTCCTGAATATTTGGTAACATAACCCAAAGCAAGCATCGCCGCAATGGTGATCAATGAAAACCGTACTTTCCAAAGGGTTTGCATATACACTTTAAACATTTCTTTTATAGAATAGCCTATGGCAAATCCAGCAATTATGGCCGAAAGCAATATTCCTGTTCCCGTTGCCGAAATCCAGTTTAATTTAAATACAGCTTCTTCAGTTTTTGCAGGTTTGTCTAAAGTTGGTACCGGTGCAATAGGGGC
>Ga0222713_10006495_pt1 | contig 11105 bp, 8 predicted proteins | sample C33_649DmetaG_FD_165061 | JGI IMG/M metagenome (GOLD analysis project Ga0222713, IMG submission 165061) | Estuarine water microbial communities from San Francisco Bay, California, United States - C33_649D | ecosystem: Environmental > Aquatic > Marine > Unclassified | place: USA: California... | reverse complement strand
GCCTGAGCTTCAAATTTTGTGTGTGGTTTAATTGAACCTGGTTTTGCAAGAACCTGTCCTCTCTCAACCTGCGTTCTTTCAATACCTCTTAAAAGAACTCCCACGTTATCACCAGCTTCACCCGAGTCTAAAAGTTTTCTAAACATTTCAACACCAGTACAAACTGTTTTTTGTGTATCTCTGATTCCAACAATTTCTAAATCCTCACCGGTTTTAACTTGTCCTAATTCAATTCTTCCAGTCACAACCGTTCCTCTTCCTGAAATTGAAAAAACATCTTCAATTGGCATTAAGAAAGGTTTGTCAATTGGTCTTGCTGGTTGAGGAATAGTTTCATCAACAGCTTTCATTAGAGCAAGAATAGGTTTTACTCCCATTTCCACGTCCCCTTCTAAAGCTTTTGTAGCAGAGCCTTTGATGATTGGAATTGTGTCACCAGGAAATTTATAAGAAGTAAGGAGTTCTCTAATTTCCATTTCAACTAAATCTAAAAGTTCTTTGTCATTTACTGTGTCACATTTATTTAAAAATACCACAAGCGCAGGAACTCCAACTTGTCTTGCAAGAAGAATATGCTCTCTAGTTTGCGGCATTGGACCATCAGCTGCATTCACAACTAAAATAGCTCCATCCATTTGCGCGGCACCTGTGATCATATTTTTTACATAGTCAGCATGGCCAGGGCAATCAACGTGGGCGTAATGTCTTTTAGCTGTTTCATACTCAACATGAGCAGTTGAAATTGTAATTCCTCTAGCTTTTTCTTCAGGAGATTTGTCAATTTGATCATAAGCGGTAAAAGTTGCTGCTGATCCTTCTCCAGCTGTAGATAAAACTTTTGTTATAGCGGCAGTTAAAGTTGTTTTTCCATGATCCACATGTCCGATTGTTCCAATATTACAATGCGGCTTAGTACGGTTAAATTTCTCTTTAGACATTATTTTTTTTAATCCTTATTTTTTTGTTAGTTTTTTTTTGGAGCGGGTGAAGAGAATCGAACTCTCACAACCAGCTTGGAAGGCTGGAGTTCTACCATTGAACTACACCCGCAGTACCAAACTGTTATACCCACAACAGCCAAGTGCTTATAACATTAAAGTCTAAATAATCAACTATTAGCAAGATCAAGAAAACTTAAGAAATAAGGGGTTTATTTTTGGTGGAGGGAGAAGGATTCGCACCTTCGAAGGCCGGAGCCAGCGGGTTTACAGCCCGCCCCATTTGACTGCTTTGGTATCCCTCCATTTAGATAACAATTAATAAAATTGAAAAAGCATTTATACAGATATTTGTTTTTAATAAAAGATCATAATGCAAATAACAACTATTATGGTTAATATTAAAAATTATTTATAGATGAAAAAAACACAATCAAAATCAACATTTTGGATTGGAGGCAAACACAGTGTTTTAGCCACTATCCAAAATCCACAACGAAAAATACACAAAATTGTTTTACATGAAAAATTATCTAACGATAATCTAGAATATATAAATAATCACAAAGTAAAAATAATTTATCAAGGAGATAAGTTTTTTAATAAAATATTTAAATCTGAAATTCCACACCAAGGATATGCAGCGGAAATTGAAGAGCTACCCTATGTTGATTTTAAAGAATTTATCAAGCAACTAAAAAAAAATAAAAAATTTATTAATATTATTGCTTTAGATGGAATCAACGACCCTAGAAATATCGGATCCATAATAAGATCAAGCTTAGCATTTAATATAGACGGGTTATTGATTAACAAAAAAGACTGCAACTCCAAAAGTTACACATTATATAAAGCAGCAAGTGGCGCTATAGAAACTATACCAGTATTCAAAGTCTCTAATATTATTCATGAGATCAATTTTTTAAAATCAGAAAATTTTTGGCTATTAGCTTTAGAGTCGAACGCTAAGCATAGTCTTTATGATTATAAAGTAGAACAAAACAACGTAATTATATTTGGATCAGAAGAAAATGGAATTAGAAATATTGTCAAAGATACTGCTGATTATATTTGTAAAATTCCCATGAACCCAAAAGCTAACAGTCTTAACGTTTCTAACGCATGTTCAGCGACATTGGCAATTATTAATTATCTGCAAAAACAAAAAACCCACTCACATTTTGTGTGAGTGGGTTTAATGGTTATTAATTTAATACTAAATTAAAACTTAGTTCCTAAATAGATACCAACTTCTTGGCCATCTACACCAGCAGAAGCACCTAAGTTATCTACAGTTTTGTACTGAGCTTGAACGCTAACTGCTCCAAGATTATAACCAACTGCAATCATAGTTGTCTCTTCAGTAACTGAGCTACTTTTTGTTTCAGCTTCACCGTAAGTTAAACCTATTGTAACAGCATCAGACACTGCATATGCTACACCAATTGATTTGTTATCAACTGAAGTAGAAGCAGTCTTTGTGTCATACTCAATATCTTCAACTGCAATTTTAAATTTTCCAGTTGTGTATGCAACAGCTAATTGTGTTCTCTCTATTTTGTTAGTTGTTCCATCTTTTGCTAATGTGTCTCTACCGATTAAAGCAGCAACTCCAGGGATACCTAGGTCACCTTTAATAACTGCAGATGTAGCAGATGCTCCACTGTACACAGAAGCAGTGTCGTTATTTTGAGCGTCATGAGTGTCATTAGCTGCTAAATTACTGTTAACGTGTGGGATCGCAGACAATGTAATGTTAGTTCCACCAACTTTTTGAACTAATGAAAGACTGTAATTACCGCCTACGTAACCAGTACCTGTTGTGTACTTACCATTAGCAGCTTGAAGGTATCCAAAACCTACAAGGTTAGTTGTGTTAGCATTTAAGTTATCAACGTGGTCAGCACTAACAGAAATTGTTGTATTTCCATTGATGAAATCAATGTAAGTGTTTTCACCAGTTGATGCTCCACCGATAGATTCACCACCGTCAGCTTCCCAAGAGAAACCAGCAGCATATTTCATGCCGTTGCTTAAAGTACCTGAGTTACTAATGTTGATTTGTGATTCTCTTCCAAATCCGTCGAAAGATTTTTCAGATGTACCACTAGCAGGATCGTAAGAGTGTGCTAAGTAGGATAGACCTAAACTACCACTGATTTTAGTTTCTGCATGAGCAGCTGACATAGCTGCTATAGAAACCAAAGCAGTTGTTGCTATTAGTTTTTTCATATTTATTTTCCTTTATTTAAAGTTAAGCTAAGATTTAAAATTAAAGATCTTAACAGAAACCTTAATACTTGTTTATTTGATTATAATTAAGTAAATTTGGCATTATGATAAAAATTATTATAAAAATGTTGCATATTAGCAACAGTGGCATACTATGAAAAAAAACCACTAAATTTATGATTTTTAGCTTAATATTTGTTAACTTCAAAAAAAAACAATATCCTTTATTAATCAAAGAGTCTAATTAGCATTATAATTAACCATGAATTTAATTTCTAAAATTACAGCGATAGCTTTTTTGGGCCTTTTGTTAGGGTGCTCATCTAAAGACAAAGAAAAAGAAAAAGAACAGATATTTGAAAAAAAAAAAATAGAATTTGATCCTCAAAAAAGAGCCAGAGATTTCGCAGATAAAGGCGGGGGTATACTTGGAACCTTTAATAAAAGGGGCGGCGATACAACGTACAATTTTGCTACATCCAACATTTTATGGAGAGCCAGCTTAAATAGTCTAAAATCCATACCTCTTCAGGCAATTGATTACGGGGGAGGTATTATAACTACCGACTGGTATTCAGCTAATGATTCTGATTCTAGGGAAAGTATAAAAATTACCGTAAGGTTCTTATCTGACAAAGTATCTGCGAATTCTATTGAAATTATTTCTCATAAAAAAATATGCGATCAGACATATTCCAAATGCAATATTTCAACATTAAAAGACACGTTTAATGAAAAAATAAAAGAGAAAATTATGCAAGAAGTTATTGCGCTAAATATTGAAGAAAAGAAAAAAGAGAGATCTAAATAATTTTTGGCGGGAGTGACGGGACTCGAACCCGCGGCCTCCTGCGTGACAGGCAGGCGCTCTAACCAAGCTGAGCTACACCCCCGAATGTTGGTGGGCGATGAGAGACTCGAACTCCCGACCCTCTCGGTGTAAACGAGATGCTCTACCAACTGAGCTAATCGCCCTAATCCAGAAAAAAGACTTATAGCAGGAAATTAAACTGTCACAATACATTATAATTTTTAATGAGCACTTTCTTGTGAAGGACTGTGCTTGATTTGAGGTATTTGTTCAATTTCTGTCCATTCAATTTTTTTTAACTCTTTTGTTAAAGCAATTTTAAGTACTTCTTCTACATGTTTAACTGGAATAATTTTTAATCCGTCTTTTACATTTTGAGGAATTTCTTTTAAATCTTTTTCATTCTCTTCAGGAATAAGCGCTATTTTAATTCCTCCTCTTAATGCGGCTAATAGTTTTTCTTTTAATCCACCAATTGGCAATACTCTACCGCTAAGTGTGACTTCTCCCGTCATTGCCACTTCCTTGTTAACTGGAATTTCAGTTAGTGCGGACACGATTGAAGTAACCATACCAATACCTGCAGATGGTCCGTCTTTGGGTGTGGCTCCTTCGGGAACGTGAATATGAATATCTTTTTTGTCAAAAGTTGGTGGTATAATTCCAAAATCTAGACACTTAGATCTTACAAATGATTTGGCAGCTTTCATGGATTCTTTCATTACGTCACCCAGTTTACCTGTTAATTCTAATTTTCCTTTTCCTGGCATCACTAAAGTTTCAATAGACAGTAACTCCCCGCCTACCTCTGTCCAGGCCAAGCCGGTTACAACGCCTATACGATCATCTTGATCAATCTCACCATATTTGAATTTTTGGATACCAAGATAGTCAGCAATATTTTCTTTTTTTATTTCTATTGTATTTTTTTTCTTGGTAACTATTTCTTTAACTGCTTTTCGTGTAAGTTTAGAAAGTTCTCTTTCTAAACTTCTTACACCAGACTCTCTTGTATAATTTCTAATAATACTTTTGATTGAACTATCATCTATATTCCACTCCCCATCTTTTAAACCGCTATCTTTGATTTGTTTTGGAATAAGATATTTTTTTGCTATTTCCAGCTTTTCATCTTCTGTATAACCAGCTATTCTAATTACTTCCATTCTATCCAGCAAAGGTCCTGGAATATTTAAAGTATTTGCAGTAGTTACAAACATAACGTTGGATAAATCATAATCAACTTCTAAGTAATGATCGTTAAAAGTATTGTTTTGCTCTGGATCAAGAGCTTCAAGTAATGCCGAGGAAGGATCACCCCTATAATCATTTCCAATTTTGTCTATCTCATCTAATAAAATAAGAGGATTCTTAGTTCCAGTTTTTTTCATCAACTGAATAATTTTTCCAGGCAAACTTCCTATGTAAGTTCTTCTATGCCCTCTAATTTCAGCTTCATCTCTAACTCCTCCCAAAGACATTCTTGCAAACTCTCTACCAGTGGCCTTTGCAATTGATTTTCCTAAGGATGTTTTTCCTACACCAGGTGGCCCGACTAAGCACAAAATTGGTCCTTTAATTTTTTGAATTCTTGATTGAACTGCCAAAAATTCTAGAATTCTTTCTTTTACTTTCTCCAAACCAAAGTGATCTTTATCTAAAACTTTTTCAGCTTCATTTATATCTGTATTAACTTTTGATGATTTGTTCCAAGGCAGACTGACCATCCAGTCTAAGTAATTTCTTACAACTGTGGACTCGGCGGACATTGGACTCATCATTTTTAATTTTTTTAATTCTGCAAAACATTTTTCTTCTGCTTCTTTTGACATTTTAGCCTTTTTAATAGACTCTTCTAAAAGCTTAGTTTCATCTTTTCCGTCTTCAATCTCACCCAATTCCTTTTGTATCGCTTTAAGTTGCTCATTTAAATAATACTCTCTTTGAGTTTTTTCCATTTGGTTTTTAACTCTTCCTCTAATTCTTTTCTCAACTGAAAGAACATCTATTTCATTATCAAGATAACCCAAAATGGACTCTAATTTTTTTTGAGTATCGATAATTTCAAGCAGTTTTTGTTTTTCAAATAGGTCAATACTTAAATTATTTGCTACTTTATTTGCAATGATTGATGGATCATTCTCATTTTTAAAATTAAAACTATTATCTTCACTAATTTTTTTTGAAATTTTTGATAACTTCTCATATTTATTTATTATTGCTTTTGAAAGAGAAACTACTTCTGGTTTTTTAGTATCAAACAAAATCTCTTCACAGCTAGCTAACAAAAAATCTTTATTTTCTTTAAATTCACTAATTTTAACTACACTTTTTCCTTCTACTAAAATTTTAACAGTTCCATCAGGGAGTTTTAATAATTGAAGAATTTCTCCTAGAGTTCCATATGAATATACTTCATTTGCTTGAGGATCGTCGATTTCGGCATTTTTTTGCGCAACTAAAATTATTTTTTTATATTTAGTTGTTACAGCATCTAAAGCATTAATTGATTTTTCTCTACCTACAAATAAAGGTATGGCAACGTTAGGAAACACTACTATATCCCTTAAAGGCAGCACTGGGTATTCACTAAAATTTTCAACAACTTGTTTGTTCATGATTAATAATAAGTAATTATTAATTAAGGTAATACAAGTATGATTTTATTAGATTGTTAATAAGCTAATTAGCAATTTTAGCGTCTTTAGCTATTTTTTTTGAATAAATTAGCATAGGTTTCGCGTTACCTAATACCACCTCTTTATTTACGACAACTTCTTCTACATTTTCTATAGAAGGAAGTTCAAACATAGTTTCAAGCAAAACATCTTCAATAATAGATCTTAAACCTCTTGCTCCTGTTTTTCTAGTTATGGCTTTTTCAGCAATAGCTTTTAATGCATCTTTTGAAAAGGTAAGTTTAACTCCCTCAATTTCAAATAATTTTGCATATTGCTTAATTAAAGAATTTTTAGGCTCTTCCAAAATTTTTATTAAAGATGCTTCATCAAGATCTTCTAATGTAGATATTATAGGTAAACGCCCTATGAATTCTGGTATCAAACCAAACTTTAACAAATCTTCTGGCTCTACATTTTGCAATAACTCACCAACTTTTTTTTCTTCTTTATTGTTAAGTTTAGCTCCAAATCCAATAGATGATCCTTTGTCTCTTGCAGAAATAATTTTGTCAATTCCTGCAAAAGCTCCTCCACAAATAAATAGTATATTTGTAGTATCAACTTGTAAAAATTCCTGCTGTGGATGTTTTCTACCTCCTTGAGGCGGAACGCTTGCAATAGTTCCTTCCATAATTTTTAATAAAGCTTGTTGAACACCCTCTCCTGATACATCTCTAGTGATTGACGGGTTTTCGGTTTTTCTACTAATTTTATCAACTTCATCAATGTACACAATTCCTCTTTGAGCTTTCTCCACATTATAATCTGCTGCTTGTAAAAGTTTTAAAATAATATTTTCTACATCTTCACCCACGTAACCCGCCTCTGTCAAAGTTGTTGCATCGGCCATAGTAAAAGGCACATCCAAAATTCTTGCGAGTGTCTGGGCAAGCAAAGTTTTTCCACAACCAGTTGGACCCATTAATAAAATATTTGATTTAGCTAACTCAACGTCTCCTTTATTATTTTTTCCTTCATAATTAAGTCTTTTATAATGATTATGAACAGCAACTGATAAAATTTGTTTAGCTTTCTTTTGGCCAATTACATAATCATCTAATGTTGCATATATCTCTTTGGGACTTGGAACTCCTTCTTCATTTTTAGCAAGATTGCTTTTGCTCTCTTCTTTAATTATGTCCATGCAAAGCTCAACACATTCATCACAAATAAAAACAGTTGGACCTGCAATTAATTTTCTAACTTCATGCTGGCTCTTGCCGCAAAAAGAACAGTAAAGAGTATTTTTAGTTTCTTTAGTCATTATCGAATCAATTGAGATTACAATATTACGAGGAGTGCATAATTATCAAGCATTAGTTGTATGGATAACTAGATCTAGAGGAATTTGATGAACTATCAACTATTAGCTTGTTCTTTTTTCAACTACTTTGTCTATAAGACCGAATGTTTTTGCTTCTTCAGCGCTCATGAATCTATCTCGTTCTAGAGCTTCTTTAATTTTATCAACGCTTTGGCCAGTATGTTTAGCATAAATTTCGTTTAATTTTTTTTTAGTCAAAAGAATTTCATTAGCATGAATCTCAATATCGGTGGCCTGACCCTGAAAACCAGCGGAGGGTTGGTGAACCATAATTCTAGAATTTGGCAAAGACATTCTTTGTCCTTTCTCTCCAGCCGCAAGAAGAAATGAACCCATCGAGCAAGCTTGCCCAATACACAATGTTGCAACAGCAGGTTTTATATACTGCATAGTATCATAAATTGCCAAACCATCGGTTACGATTCCTCCGGGACTATTAATATACATAAATATTTCTTTAGAATTGTTCTCAGACTCTAAAAATAATAATTGAGCAGAAACTAAACTTGAAATCTGTGAATTAATCGGTCCTACCAAAAAAATAATTCTCTCTTTTAAAAGTCTTGAGTAAATATCATAGGCTCTTTCACCTCGTGGAGTCTGTTCGACTACCATCGGAACAAGAGTATTCATGTACACATCAAATGGATCTTTCATACGAATCAGAATTTACTATTTTTAATTATTTTTTACTAGTTTTTTTAATTTTTGTTTTAGTTATTTGGCCCTGTTCTTTATCGTCTTGATCTTTTCTACCTTCTGCGTCTGCATCATTAAATATTTTTAACAATGCTTCTTTAGTTAAAACTTTTGTTGAAATTTTTGCCTTAGTTGTTATCAATTGAATTACCTTATCTTCAAACACAGGTCCTCTCAATTTCATTAACTCTGCAGGATTTTTTTGATAAAATTCTCTAATATTTTTTTCTTGACCAGGATAATTTCGAAGTTGTTTTTCAAGTTCCATTTTTAATTCTTCAGAAGTTACCTTGATATTATTTTCTTCACCTGTTTTATTTAAAAGTAAAGCAAGCTTAACTCTGCGCTTGGCAATATTTAGCGAGGATTTTTTTTCTGAATCTGACAACTTAATTTTGTCATGATCATGCTCGTGACTAAACTTTTCTCCTCTTGCTTTAAGCTCATCCATCTTTTCGTGAATTAAAGCGTGTTCTACATTATTAATTTCTTCCTCTAGCAAAGCTTTTGGTAATTCAAAATCAAAATTATTATCAAGATCATCTAAAATTTCTTTTTTTAACAATTGTTCGGTTATGCTTTCAAATTCCCGGGTAATTTGTTTTTCAACCATGTTTTCTAAATCTTTTAGATCCTTGGCTCCAAAATTTTTAGCAAAAGCATCGTCAATTTTTTGGCTTTCTGGTTTTTTCACATCTATAATTTTACATTTAAACTCTGATGCTTTTCCTGCGAGATCTTTATTTGGGTAGTTTTCTGGAAGATTTACTTTAACAATTTTCTCTTCGCCTTTGGTAATTCCCATTAATTGACTATCAAAGCCAGGTATAAAAAGATCTTTTCCTAAAATGATTTGAAGTTTTTCTCCTTTATTACCCTCAAAAGATTTTTTTTCGACGGTTGCCTCAAAATCAAATACAATCAAATCCTCATTTTCGGATTTTCCTTTTTTTTCAACATATTTTTTATTTGCATCTGCTAAATTTTTAATTCTGTCCTCTACTTCTTTTTTTTCAGGTTTTACTTCATATTTGGTTAAGGAAATTTTTTCTATTTCTAATTTTTTTATTTCGGGTACTTGTTCAACAGAAATTGTAAATTCTAGATTTTTACCTTCGCCTGAAGTTTGTATTTCAATTTTTGGCTGACTTGCTGGAGTAATTTTTTTTTCTTTTAAAGCTTCGAATGTAGATTCTTGCAAAACTTTTTCAGCTACCTCGCCATATACAGAAGCTCCAAATTGTTTTTTCAATAATACAATTGGGGCCTTGCCTGGTCTAAAACCTTTTAAATTAATTTTATCTTTTAATTCTACTAATCTAGATTCTATTTTTTTCTCAATATCTTTTGCATCTACAATTATTTTTAGATCTGAATGAAGACCTTTTGATGATGTTACAGTTACTTTCATAATTCCTCTTCTGGTGCGGTATGAGGGACTTGAACCCCCATGCCTTTCAGCGCTAGATCCTAAGTCTAGTGTGTCTGCCAATTCCACCAATACCGCGATTAATTTTCGCTATTTATAGTGTTTTTTGATTATTAATCAATTACAGATAACACTGACTTAACTTAACTTTTATTGCGCGGTCCAACCTCCATCTATTGATATATTTGATCCTGTTATTTGATCACCTTGTTTGCTTGATAAAAAATAAATCATGGAGGCAATATCTTCTTTTTTTATAAATTTTAAGGATGGTTGTTTTTCTCTCAACATTTCAACTCCCGCATCATTAAATGAAATATTTTTTTTATTTGCAACGACATCTATTTGATCTTGAATAAGTTCAGTTAAAACAAAGCCTGGACACAACGAATTGCAAGTAATTGGATCTTGTGCTGTTTCTAAAGCAGTAACTTTAGTTAGACCAACTAATCCGTGCTTTGATGCTGTATAAGCAGATTTGTTGACTGATGCTATCAACCCATGAGTTGAAGCTATATTTATAATTCTACCCCACTTGTTTTTTCTCATGATGGGCAAAACTTCTTTAGTAAATAAAAAAGGAGTGGTAAGATTAATATCCATCATTTTTCTCCATACTTTTTCGGGGTATTTATCAATTGGCATTACAAATTGAATTCCTGCACAATTTACCAATACGTCAACTTGTCTAAATTTTTTAACAATTGAATTAATTACTTTTTTAACATTTTTAGATTTAGTTAATTCAGTGTTTAAAATAAGTGATCTTTTAGAACTAAATTTATTCTTAAATTTCTTAATCATTTCAGGTTTGGAGAGACCTGCGGCAACTACATTAAAACCTTTTTTGTAAAACAAATCTATAATTGAAAGTCCTATGACCCCCGCTCCACCTGTAACTAAAATTGTTTTTTTCATAGAAAATATTTATCTTTATTTTAGGTAAATTTATATATTTTGCGAAATCAATTAAATACAATCTAAAGTTGTT